>Ga0182030_10002835_pt1 | contig 36910 bp, 33 predicted proteins | sample 812S3MmetaG_FD_121299 | JGI IMG/M metagenome (GOLD analysis project Ga0182030, IMG submission 121299) | Permafrost microbial communities from Stordalen Mire, Sweden - 812S3M metaG (Illumina Assembly) | ecosystem: Environmental > Terrestrial > Soil > Wetlands > Permafrost | place: Sweden...
AACCGCCAGAGCAAAAACCGCCAGGCGCGTCGCCCGCGGCGTCATCGATTTCATCATCTGATTTCCTTGTTTCATAACTGCCTCCTGAATCTCAACGGCGCTCCAGGGCGGGCAAAATTAGTGCGACGCGCATAATTTCTCCGGACTGCTTGAAAACCCCGGAGTTGAACCCTTCCGGTGCTCGCGGTTCGATCGTCACCGTATTGAGAGTTGCGCGCCGAATAAGCGGTCTGCATAATTGAGCGATGAACATGGATGACCTGAAGGCCCTGCAGGGGCCGCTGAAGGAACGCTACCGGTCGGACCCGGAGGCGGCGCTCATCACGCTCAAGGCGGAGGGACGCATTGGCGAGGGAGTCACCTGCAGCGTTCAGACCGGGAGGGCGCTGGTCGAAGCGGGCTTGCATCCGGCGACCGGCGGCAGCGGAGCCTTCGCCTGCTCCGGGGATATGCTGCTGGAGGCGCTGGCGGCATGCGCCGGCGTCACGATGGCTGCGGTGGCGACCTCCATTGGCGTGAATCTGCGAGGCGGTACGGTCCATGCCGAAGGAGACCTGGATTTTCGGGGAACGCTTGGAGTTTCCAAGGATGCGCCGGTGGGCTTCCAACGCATGCGGCTGGAATTCACGCTCGATACAGATGCCTCCGCGGAGCAGCTTCGAACTCTGCTCCGTCTGACCGAGCGCTACTGCGTTGTCTATCAGACGCTACGCCAGCCTGCGCTGATTGAAGTATCCCTGAACGGCCAGCCGGCCGAGTGAGTCGCGGCCCTTAAGGCGCGTCCGCTCGCGCGAGCCCTCACGTTCAACCGCGCGGTCTGCTTAGCACGTCCCGCACTTCCTGCAGCAGTTCGGCGGGCGAATATGGCCGGGGGAAAACATCAAATCCTTGGAGCGCTTCTCGATGTCGAAGCCGGTTGTCATCGAGAAGACCCCCGAGTATCAGGACCTTCATCTTCACGCATTTCGTGCGCAGATAGATCGCTGCGTCGTGACCCGACAAGCTCGCGACGTAGGTTCGGGTTATCAATAGATCGGGGGCACACTCCTTCAACCTGTCTACCGCAGTCCCCAGGTCGCCGGTAGCAAGGACCGTATACCCTTCATGCTCGAGTGTTTCCTTAAGAACGGCGCGCACCACTGGATCGGAGACCAAGAGCAGGATCGTCGTCTTCATTAATGGATCGTATGCCACAAGTTTTCGCCTTCCGGACTGAATTATCGACTGCGGAATTGCCGGTTGGGTTCGCGGCATGAAGCGATACCTTTTACGATCGCGGCCTGTCCCGGATCAGTAAGCATAGCGGCAATCGTAACCGGGATTTCCAATTTGGCTTCCCTGACCGCAGTATACGGCAAGTCGCCTCGATTGCGACCAGGTTTTCATGAAACGACTTCGCTCCCGATGGAGCGCCATGGTTCGCATCCCACTACGATGATGCAGTATCCTTGCGGTCAGGCCGGCCTGACTGTGTCACAGATTCGCATCCTTCTCGCAGACGATCACACGATTATCAGGTCGGGCTTGCGGCTTCTCCTCGATCAGCAGCACGATTTCAAGGTCGTGGCGGAAGCCAGCGACGGCCGGGAAGCCGTCGAATTGGTCTCCAAGCATCATCCTGAGGTTGTCGTTCTCGACATCGGCATGCCGCTGCTGAACGGGATTGAGGCTACCAAGCAGATCCTCTCCAAGGAGCCGGAGACTCGCGTAGTGATTCTAAGCATGCACGCCGATGAAGGCTATGTGCTGCGTGCGTTGAAGGCAGGCGCCCGTGCGTACATTCTTAAAAACTCGGCCGAGGCGGATCTGATTCGGGCAGTACGAACGGTTGCCGACGGGAAATCCTTCTTCAGCCCCGTCATCAGCAAAATGCTGCTCGAAGATTACATTCGCCAGATACGTGACAAGCACGTCGAGGACAGCTACGACCTTCTGACCCCGCGCGAACGCGAGATTTTGCAGCTCCTTGCCGAAGGCAGGACCAACAAAGAAGTCGCCAACCTTCTTCAGTTGAGCGTCTACACCGTGGATGCCCATCGGGGCAACATCCTTCAGAAACTGAACCTCCATGGAGTTCCGGAACTGGTTCTTTACGCAGTCAGGAAAGGCATCATTCAATAGATTGCGCTACCGGTATGGGCAGCGCGACGCGCATGGTGGTGCCTTTTCCCGGCGAGGACCGGACCTCGAACTGACCGCGCAGTTGCCGGACCCGTTCTTCCATTCCCAGCATGCCCAGCCCTCGCGTTTTCTCCGGTGCGAACCCGTGCCCGTTGTCTTCGACAGTCAAGGAAACGGAGCCGCCGTCCTGACGCACCGTGACCACGGCGTTTTTCGCCTCTGAATGCCGGGACACATTCTGGAGGGCCTCCTGTACCAGACGGTAAATGCAAGTGCGCATCTCGTCGGGGAGGGAGTCTGTCACGTCCTCCGCAACGACTTTGACATGGATACCGCTGCGGCGAGAGACTTCGCGCGCCTGCCATTCCAGAGCCGGAATCAAGCCCAGATCGTCGAGCATGGAAGGACGAAGCAGCAACGCGATATCCCGAATCGAGTTCACGCTGGAATCGGCAAACTTTCGAATGTTGTCCAAATATTGAAGACTGAGGGCATCGTCCGCGTGGATACGCGGCGCCAGATTGGCCGCTTCCACGAGCACGGCATTCAGCGTCTGCCCCACCTGATCGTGCAGTTCCCGTGAGATCGTGCGCCTTTCCTGCTCCTGCGCATCCACCAGCTTCGCCGAGAGTTGCTCCAGTGCTTTCCGCGCCTTGAGAACTTCCTGGTAGCGGCGGCCGTTTTGGCGCTCCACGCGCGAGATGTAGAGCAGGCATCCAGCGGCAAGCAGGAGCGCGGCACCCAGGCCGAGGCCGAGCGCTGAACTCAACCGCGAACCCAGCTGCTCGAACTGGCTCTCGATCTCGGCTTCGGTTGTCGCGGACTGGTTGGCGTCTATCCCTTCCAGCTTCGCGGTGATCTCCACAAAGGATGCGCTCAACGGAACAATCTCGTCCTTGTAAAAGGATGTGGGGATAGGTTTTCCAGTTGGCGTCGAACTCAGGACGCGAGTGAGGCGCACCCAGTGCTGATTCAGCATATCCCCAAGATTCACGATCAGTTCCTGCTCTTCTAATGTGCTGGCCCGGTAGTTCGCCAGATCGGACATGGAGCGCGAGCGCGCATCTTGTACTTTAGCCAGGTATTCGCTGGCTTCTTGCTGGTTCGAATCGAGGAAATAGTCTCCGAAGTACGTGTGCGTGAGCAAGATGCATGAGCGAATGGAGGCGATATGATTGGTCCGCTCGAGCGCCGCGTCGCGCAGAACCTTGTTCTCGCTCCGCATGGTGGCCAGGAGGCGCACCGCGTCAATGCCCGCGACCAGAAACGTGAAGGCGATGCCTCCCAGGCCGATCAACAGCGCGAGACGGAGCCCCCAACCCGAATAGCCGTCTTCAACCGGCGCTGTTTGTGGCCTTTGCATCCGACCCCAGTCTAGCGGAGAGGGATGGCGACCGGTATTCCGTCTCGCAATTAGTACATCGTCCTGGCTTCTGAGCTGCCATGAGCAGCATTGCTTGATTCGGCGGAGGATCCGCATGCTGCGCATGGCGGCTCTGAGATGTTTTCTCCGAATTCTTACCTTGTCGCCGGGTGCTTTGCTTCTTGTAGGGCGGCCAAATCTGGACGCGGCCTGCTTTGAGCAGGCTTTTCGACGATCAACAGGAGCCGCCTGCGTTGGCCACGCAATTGCACTTGTGTTTATCGAGGATATATCCACAAATGCAGACGCTATTAAGAAGCATGGTACCAGCAGCGATCCTGACAGCCGGTCTTATTTGGGCTTACGTGACGCCTTCATACGCGACGACGGCATTTGCAAAAACGGAAGGCAAAGCGTGCACGTTTTGCCACGTAACAAAAGGGAAACCAGAGTTGAACGACGCTGGCAAATACTACGCGGCGCACGATCATTCGCTGAAAGGTTACAAGTAGGTTGAGGTCCAGCCCGCGTTCCAGGTTGCGCGATCACGCATTCCACCAGGGAGGGGATCGCGCTCTGGACGGCAGGGTTCAACTCTGTGCAAGAAGCGGCCTCTTCACTTCTCGGGCTTCATTACCTGCTGCAAGGCACTCGCGCGCGAAGCCGGGATAGGCAGGCGAATCCGCGGCGTCCTGCACAAAATCCCGCTTCGCGTCGGGCCTGTCCCGGCTGAGATAGATCGCCCTTCCGCGGGCCTTCACCGACGATTGTTATTATTGCCTCGATTCCGCTTAAACGAAGAACATCGTCCAACTCGATTGCGCGAGTAGACGGAATCGTCGGAAATGCCTTCGCCACCAGCCGCATGTCCCGGAGGAGATTCCTCTCCGCGTAAGGCAAGCAGAGCAACGCAAACCAACGTTAGGGTTGCGCCTGCATCTCGCCCTCAATGGAATCTCCCAGTGACAGTCCGCATAAGATGAGCTTTTGGCTATTTGGAGTCCATCTCTGCCTTGATTTTTTCAATCCGCGCCAGGTGATCCTGCAACATAGGCAGTGTCTTGGCGGCAAACGTCTTCACGTCTGAGTCCTGCGCATCCTCGCGTTCCTTTTGAAAGCTGGATACGTCCTCTTTGTGATCGATTACCATCGCCTTCACGTACGCATTGTCGAATTCCTTGCCCGAAAGGACTTTCAACTCCACATACCTCGCATCGTTCTCCAGACCCTTTCCGGTTGGCAGTTTCACTCCTTTGGAAGTTGCCAGCGCGGTTAGTCTTAAATCGATCTTGGAATGGTCGCTGATCATACGGTTGGCGAAGCCCTGCACGAGAGGGTTGGTGGACTTCTGCGCCGCCAAACGGCCGAGCTCAACTTCCGTATTGCCCGCCTGCGCGGAACCATTCACAAAGTCGAGGTCCTTGCTGTTCAAACTGGTGTCCGCGGGCGCGGCTGAGAGAAACAGTCCCGCGGTCAACAATACCGGCGCGATTCGCATCATCGATGTGGTCATGAAATGATTACTCCTGGTGACATAGACAAGCATGCTTAGGGCCACATCCGCCGCGGCGCCGCCGACGCGCGATGTTTACCTGCGCCATCGGAGGAACGCGCCTGCGCCACCGACAGATTCAAGCAACGTGGCGTCTTCAATGAACGTAATGATTGCGCCCGTCTGGTTGGCTTTGGTGACAAACAGATCGGGGAGGGACGCTTGCCGCGGTTCATCGCTTTCCGTGCTTCCCTCCGCATCGGGGATCTCGGGCGCGAAGATGGCTTCCACTTCCTCCGGGATTGGATGGCTTCCGTCCAGTGCCCCGCTAATGAGGAGTTCCTCAACCTGCCCATTGGCCAGCGCTTCGAGCGTCTCGTGCAGCCCGACCACGGCCAATCCGCGGGCGCGATATTCATGCATCAGCCGATCCACTTTTTCCGCGGCGGTCTTGACTTCACTCTCCTGGAGTTGTTTCAGCGTGGCCATCAAAATATCCTGCTCGGACGCCTGGATATCCAGTTTCATAACCTCCACCATGGAGACGATCTCCGGAGGCAGCTGTTCTTGAAGCAGCGGCATCACCACCGAATCTCCGGCCAGGATGACGTGACTGACATGCTCTTCCCGAACAATCTGTACCAGGCGCTCCACCACTTCCCTGGCGTGCTCATGGTGGGCGTTTCCGACCCGCCTCTGGTAACGGGCTTGCGACCATCCTCCGACCTTCACCCGGTGAACTTTCTTGCCTTTTACTTGTTCCGCATCGATCGCATGGCCAAGCCCGAACACGAAAATACGCGCAGTGTTGGTGTCGGTAAGAACCGCGGCATAGCGCGGGTACTGCTCATCGATGCGGGCCAGATGATACAGATGAGGTTGGTTGTAGGCGTAGACGCGGTTTTCGTGGAAAGGACTTGTCAATTGGATTGCCTCGAAGAACTTCTGCGCGCCCCAACACGCGAAGATGGCCACCCCGTTCGCCGCGGGATCGATTTCGTCGGTGACGAAGGAAACGATTCGTGCCACGTCCTGGTCGAAGCTGTGACGATTGGGGGAGCTTGGCGCCCAGGTCCGGGAGAGAGCCTTGAATTCGCGGTGCAGATAGGGCGTCGCATCGGGTGCGCGTCCGTGCTCATCCGGCTGAGTGTTCAGATAGATGCTCAACACTGGAAACGTTGTGGGTTCGAAGGCGATCAGCCGCGCGAGAGGCTCTTCTATGGTAGTCGCAACTTGCTCTGCGATCGGGGATGACATGGACAACTTACAGGCACGCTGCTGGCCAAGACGATGGTTCATCGTCTTTTGGGCGGAGGGGGCGCAGTGCCCATACTCGGTCATGCGACCATATATGGCCGCCTAACTGAGGATCGTCATCGTCTGACCTTCGAAACCCAAAATCGATCCCGTCGGACTCAACAGGTCCCGCTGCGCATTCGAGCCGCGCCGCAGCCTATGTCCGATGCCTGCTTGGTAACGATCAAAGGGAGGCTTCGGGAATCGCAAATCATTTTCGGCGAAGATTGCTCACGGTCACTCATCGCAAATGCACCGCATCCTGGTGAAGACTCACTATCAACCGATCCATGAAGTGTGGGGCACGCTGCGATACCATGCCGGCGTAGCTCGCGAGGACAAAGAAACTACGCGATCGGTGGGGAAGGCGCACGCCGGAACTGACTGCCAAAGGTCATGCGGACGAAAAAGCGGGCGGCCTGGAGTGAAACAGGTCGCCCGCCTTGCCCGGTTTCTAGAGTTTCGCACCAACCGCTACTGGCATTTTCGATTTCTCGTGGGCCAGTTTTGAGGCTTCGTGAGCCTTGGTGGAATGCTCCAGGGCCGTTGCCGCGTGTTGCTGGCAAGCTTCGTGAGCCCCTTTGCTGCAATGATCCGCCGCGGCGCGATGGCTCTTGGCCGTGTTTTCGTGCTGCTGCGCAGCGGCGTGGTGCGATTCGACTACGTGGTTTTCTTTATTCATGGAAAGCTCCTTGTAAGAATGCCGGATGATCCGGGTCGCTCAATTCGAAAGCACGCTGCTGGCCGACGCAGACCGCTAAACGCCAGTGAGCGAAAGGGACGATTCGTCTTCCCGAATCCAATACGGCGGACGTCCGTAGTGAAAGTAGAGCCGGTTTTCATACTCGCGTGTGAGGGGCCTGGAGAGCAGGTATTCGGGAGCCTTCTCAATTGCATCACGGTACAAGCCGGCGTAGATTTTCGAATCCGTCCAACTGACGCGATCGATCCAGGCGGGGGAAACCAGCACATGTTTGCCCGGCAGCCAGTTGCGGGTCGCGACGTCAATGTAAGCGACGTTCCAGAATTCATCGTCGATGATGAACCCGTCGACGTGCCCGATTTCACCATCTTTTGCGTCAACGTGATAGCCCCGGACCGAAGCGCTGCTGCGCAGATGGCAATCGCCGGATACTTTGGCGTCTTCCACCCGGGGGTAGGTCGCAGCAGCGTCCGCGGGACGGTACACAGGCCCCCAAAGATACGGGCCGCCCCAATAATAGTTGTAACCGTAGTAGGTCGACAAATCGGCCTCGTGCTGGCGAGAAACGGGTTGATCGGTATCGATGCCAGGACTATTCTCCACCTGCTTGGTGGTGAGATTCACGCGGAACTGCTTGGCCGCCCAATCGACGCTGGTGATGGAGATGGGAGAGATCAGTACTTGCCGTCCGCTGAACCAACTGCCCGCTCTCACGACAAGATGGCGGATACCCCATATCTCGTCATCGAAATAGAATTCTTCGACTTTGCCAAGCTCACCGTCGGTGGCTTGGATGACCAGACCCTTCAGAAAAGCAGAGTTTGTGAGCATTGGATGTAACCTATTTGGCGGCCATTGCTTCCACCGCCTCGGCGTGCATCGTGACGCTGATCGGCTTGGTGCTCTGGAGGATATCGCGGGCTTTTTCGACTTCCGCCGCCGAGCTGTGGACCAGCAGCAGGTACTTGTCTGTCTTGATGGCCAGTTCATAGTTCACGATGCTGTCCTTGGGAATGCCGATGCTATAGAGACCCGCGCCGATCGCGCTCAGTCCGCCGACAACGACCGCACCTTCGAGTCCGGCGGCGATCCAGGCAACCAAAGGTCCGGCGACGAGGATCGGACCGAGGCCTGGGATGGCGAAAAACGCGGCGCCGAACAGCAATCCCCAGAAACCGCCCCAAAATGCGCCCATTTTGCCCCAGTATTTCATCCGGTCGCCGGCGTTATAATAGCCGACGGCGTGTTCATCGGTATGAGTATCCTTACCGACGATGGATAGCGTTTTCATGTTCACGCCGGCGCGCTGCAATTCCTTCACCGCCGCCTCGGCTCCATCATGCGTCGCGTAGATGGCCACTACTGAATTGTTTGCTGACACTTGTTACTCCTGTTTTTAAGGCAAGCACGTGGAGTACCGCTGGTAGGGCGGTTATGCGGTCAGGATTGCGACGGCGCGGCTACCGGCCACGGCGCGCGATGAGTTCCACAAAGAACGAACGTCCGGGTTGCGGCATGCTGTCTACGATGGGATAGAGCGCCACGGGGTCGGAGTACTTCAGGTTAAACGCGTTGCGCAGCCCGAACCGCACATCGAGATCTTTCGTCAAGTGCTTGGTGGTGAGCGTCAGATCGGCAAGGTAAACCGGCCCCAAGGTATTTCCTCCAACCGTAAGGCGCGACGACGAATACTGCATCCCACTGCTTAAGCTGAGTTTTCGCCCTAGAGGCACGGCGAAGCGGAGCTTGGCTAATTGATTCGGCGAGTTGCTCAAGCTGCCGCCGTCGCTGCGGGATCGCTGCGCTGCGTAGCTGGCGGTGGTTTCCAGCCGGTCCGCTGGACGCCCGTTGATTTCGAATTCGACTCCCGCGGCTTCGATGGTGCCGGTGTTCAGATATTCGATCAGTCCATTCGCGAGGGCCGTGCCCACCAGGAAATCACGCAGGCGATACCCGTAGGCGGAGGCTTGCAGGTTCATTCGTTTTCCCAGCTTCCGCTCGACGTCGACCTCGACGGTGTCGGCTGCCTCCGGCCGGGCGTTGGGATTGCCCTCGGTAGCGAACCCGTCGCTATAGAACAACTGGAACGGACTGGGGTTGCGAAACCCGCGGCCGTAGAGAAATTTTATCGCCCACTCCGACGGCTGATAGATCAAGGCCGCGCGGGGCGACAGGAAATCGCGGCCGTAGGCGGCCTTGTCGATGCGCATTCCCAGGTCCAGTTTCCATCGCTGCGACAGCTTCTTCTCGTCCTGGAAGATCAGACCAAGGGAGCGGTTCGGATTGCTGGTACGCAAATATTCGATCGCCACGGGAGAGACGTCGTAGCTTTGCTGCAGGTTTCGCAGATCGACTTTTCCCTCCAGGCCCAGCGTGATGTCGCCGATGGAAAAAGGCAGAAAATGGTAAGTCAGCTCGGAGCCGACCCAATTTCCCTGAATATTGGTGCGATTATCCTCGATGCCGCCGTTGTCCATCTGATATTCGGCTCGGCCCTGGTAATGATACGAGTCGTAATAGGTGCGCCACTCTAAAGTTCCTTGGGCGACCGCGCGCTCATAAACGGCGTCTATGTAATCCCGGTTATCCGAGTCCTGCGTGCCGCGGTTATTGAAGATAGCGGGTCCCCAGGATATCGGCTGTATCATATTGTGCCCGGCAACGGCGGCAGTAACGGTCCAGTTCCGCCAGACCATGGTCGAGAAGAAGTGATAACCCCTCTCGGTATTCATGTCGATGGCATTGCCGTAGTTGTTTTCCTTGGTGTCGAACTCCGGAAAATATATGGAATGTTGCCCGGCGTTGTTCAATACCGATCCGGAAAACAGAATACTGGCGCTGCCGAGAGTCGCCGTCTCCACCACCTGGATTTTCTTTTCACCAAAACTGCCGGTATCGACGGTCACCGCGAGTGGTCCGGCTTCCTCCGGAGACTTGGTGATGATATTTATGGTGGCGAAAATCGCATTGCTTCCATACAGCGCCGAGGAGGGCCCGCGAATGATCTCGATTTGCTTGATCAGGTTCATGTCGATCGGAAAGTCGTTTCCGAAGTACAGCATGTAGCTGAAGACGTTATCGGACATGTTGTGGCCGTTCACCATGACCAGCATGTGGCTGTCATAATCGCCGGGGAGGCTAAAGCCCCGAACGCCCATCGTCTGGTAGCTGCGGTCGTTATTTACATAGAATCCACGCACCGAAGCCAAGGCTTCCCCGAGCGTGCGATAGCCGTATTTGCCGATCTCCTCGGCGGTGATGACGGTCACACTGGCGGGGGCGTCCTGTAGCGTTTGCGGATGCATCGCGGCGCCCTGCACCTTAAGCTGCATCAGATCTTCCAGGCTGAGCGCGTCCAGATTCTGGCTCGCCGACGGGGGATCCTGCGCCGCCACTGGAAGAATCAGCGATATCAGTAGAACCCAACGCCTCATGGATCACTTATCGTTCCCGCCAGGAGGAATATGACTCACAGAGCGTCTGACAGGACCGATTAGGTTTTTCAGAGCCTGTAGGTTGAGCCACGCCCAACCACTGCACTTGCTACCTGACAATGCATCATCACTGCATCATTGCACTGGGAGTTCTGCTCAGCACCGTTGCGCGCGGCGAGGTGGCGGACGAGTACCGGGTGAAGGCGGCATTTCTGTACAACTTCGCCAAGTTCGTGGAGTGGCCTCCCCTGGCCTTCAAAAGTCCCGCCGCTCCGCTCGTAATTGGAGTGCTCGGCAAGAATCCCTTCGGCGACGCGCTGGCCGCGGCCGTGGCGGGGAAGACCTTAGAGGGGAGAGCATTTCAGGTGCGTGAACTTGCCAACGCGCAGCAGGCCTCTGGATGCCAGATCGTTTTTATCAGTTCATCCGAACGCAAGCGTCTGAAGCTGGTCTTCGACGCAATCGGAAACTCCGGAGTGCTCACGGTGGGAGAAACGGACAACTTCGCCGCGGAGGGGGGAATTATCAACTTCAGGATCGAGTCCGGCAGTGTTCGTTTGCAGATCAACCTGGAGGCGGCGCGCAAACAGCAGCTCCGCATCAGCCCCAAACTCCTGAGCCTGGCCGAGATTGTCGAGAAGTAGTATGAAAATAATCTCCCCATACCGGAATCTGGCCGTCCGACACAAACTGACGCTCATCATCCTGTTCGCGCTGGTAGCGGCGCTCATCCCAGCAAGCGTCGCGGTGGTTACCTACGATCAGATCGCCGCGCGGAGGGAAATGCGCAGCGACCTCGACGTTCTGGCCGAGATCGTGGGCTCGAACAGCACCGCCGCGCTCACGTTCGGGGACGGACGCGCGGCTGCCGAACTGCTTTCTTCGTTGAAAGCGAAACAGCACATTCTATCCGCGGTCCTCTATGCGGAGGACGGCAAACCGTTCGCCAGTTTCCGCCGGCACGCCGATCCGCGAGCCCAACTGCCGGTCCTTCGAAACCGGGGGAGCCGGTTTGAAGGAGAACGCTTGATCGTCTACCGGGACATCAAGCTTGCCAGCCAGACCGCCGGTGCGATCTATCTTGAGTCCGATCTGGGTGAGTTGCACGAACGACGCGCGCGCTTCACCTGGATTGTGTTCCTGATCCTGCTCATCACCTCCGCGCTGGCGATGGTACTGTCCTTGAAGCTACAGCGCGCAGTCTCGGAGCCGATCGCGCACCTGGCCATGGTCGCAAAAAACGTCTCTGATCGGAAGGACTATACCGTCCGGGCCGTCAAGCAGTCCGATGACGATCTCGGGCAACTGGTCGATTCCTTCAACGGAATGTTGGCCGAGATCGAAGTGCGCAACGAGGGACTCTTGAGCCGCCGCGACCTGTTGGAGAGAGAAGTAGCTGCGCGAACGGTAGAGCTGCTTCTGGCCAAGGATCGCGCGGAAGCGGCCAGTCACGCGAAGAGTGAATTCCTGGCCAACATGAGCCATGAAATCCGCACTCCAATGAACGGCGTCATCGGCATGACCGAGCAGGTTCTGGAAACGAACCTCACCTCCGATCAGCGCGAGTGTCTGGACATCGTCAGGACTTCGGCGGATGCTTTGCTGACCGTCATCAACGACATCCTGGATTTCTCCAAGATCGAAGCCGGCCGGATGGATCTCGATCCGGTCCACTTGAATGTGCGGGACATCCTGGAGGAGGCGGTGAAGTCACTCGCGCTGCGGGCGCATGCCAAAGGCCTGGAACTGACGCTCGAAGTGGAGAGTACCGTTCCCGAGTACCTGGTGGGGGATGCTGTACGCCTGCGGCAAATCATTATTAACCTGGTTGGAAACGCGATTAAATTCACCGCGAGCGGTGAAGTGACCGTTGCGGCCCGCTTGAAGTCCGCGCAACCAGGCCGCGTCGAGTTGATCTTTGCCATTCAGGATACCGGCATCGGGATTCCCAGGGAGAGGCAATAGGCGATTTTCGAACCATTCTCGCAAGCCGATGGATCCACGACCAGAAAATTTGGCGGCACCGGGTTGGGTCTGACGATTTCCATGCGGCTGGTGCAGTTGATGGGAGGAGCCCTTTGGCTTGACAGCGAACCGGGCCGCGGAAGTTGCTTCCACTTCACCGCCAGCTTCGCCGCCGCGAACGAATGGGAGCCGTCGGAGGCGGGCGAATCGTCTCTCGCAGGCATTCCGGTCCTGGTCGTGGATGACAACGCAGTCAATCGGCGCATCCTGATGGACCTGTTATCGCAGTGGGGCCTGCGCCCGATTCCAGTCGCGGGCGGCATGGAGGCGATGGACGTTCTGCGCCAAGCCTCCGCGCGCGGCGATCCGTTCACCCTTGTTTTGACGGATTGTCACATGCCCGAAATAGACGGATTCGAGCTCGCGCGGCGAATAAAGAGCTCCCCGCAGTTGGTCCAGACCTTGGTGATGATGCTGTCTTCCGTCACGCAGAGCGAGGACACGCGACGCTGCCGGGAATTGGGGATTCGCCTTCACCTAACCAAGCCCGTGCGGCGCGCGGAGCTCAAGACGGCGATTTTGAGGGCGATAACGCAGTGGACGCCTTCGGATGCAGGGCCCGCGAGGCCTCAGCCCGCTGTGGCCGCCGAACCTCACCACGATTCCGCCATACACGTCCTGGTGGCCGAAGACAATGCCGTAAACCAACGTCTTGCAGTCCGAATCCTGGAAAAGGAAGGACATACCGTCGTGGTCGCGAACTCCGGAGTGGAGGCGCTGAAGGCACTCGAGCAAGAGGGTTTTGACGTGGTGCTGATGGATGTGCAGATGCCCGAAATGGGTGGATTCGAGGCGACAGCCAGGATCCGCGAACGGGAGCGCGGCGGCATCCACACACCGATCATCGCGATGACCGCGCACGCCATGACCGGAGATCGCGAACGATGCCTCGAAGCAGGCATGGACGAATACATTTCCAAGCCGATCCGCGCAGCAAACTTGATCGCCCTCTTAGAAAACTACCGGCGGCAGCCAGTGCGCTGAATACCTGCGTTGCGAAGAGCGTCACCCGTCTAGGCGCCAAACCGCAACGCTTTCTCAACGAAGCTGATTGTCCAACACGAAGGCGAGAACGAGTAGAATTAAGCGGTTGTAAATCGGTCAGACCATTTGAGAAAGGGGAATACATGAAGTACATCATCAGCTGGTTCGAGCGCCCCAAGGTTCGCCCATAGAGTATGAGAACGCCCAGAAGCGAATCCTCGAGGTGTTCGGCCAGTGGAAGGCGCCGGGCAATTTCAAGATCGACTTTTTCGTAATTCGCGTGGGCGAATGGGGTGGGCATATGTTGATGGAGTGCGACGATCCGCTAACGATTCACAAGTTTTGCTCGATGCCCCCTGCATTTGTATTCGAGGTGCACCCCGTAATTCCCGTCGAGGACGCTGTCCGGGGCGAACTCGACGTAATCGCCTGGCGCGACGGCCTGAAAGGCAAATGACATCTTGGCCGCATCCGGGGGTGACTTCCAACCCCGGATGCGACGTTCGTTCCCAGGGAAGGCCGCTACTTCCTCGTCAAGGCGGCCGCCAAAAACCGGAGTTCGGACTCCACCTCGCCGGGATCGGCCACGGTATCCGCGATCTCCTGTCGAAAAAGTTCGCGATACCTCTTCCGCAGCCTGTGAATCGCCACCTTGAGCGCCCTCTCCGACGTGTTCATTTCGCGAGCCAGGGCGGCATACGGCGCGTCGGCCTTTCCGAGAAGGAACATCTTTAACCGTTCGAAATGCTCCGGCCGGCCGTGCTGCACGAACTCCTTGCGCAATCTCTCCACCACCCGGTCGAGCACCGAAAGCGCCGAGCGCCGTTCGAAGATCCGCTCCGGTGTCTCATCGTGCGCCGGCTCGCGCTGGTAGCGGTCTTCGCCTGACGAGAGTTCGAGCGGCAAAACTGCCCCGCCGCCGCGTTTTTGCGCTCGCCGGCGGTCTTCTTCATCGGCCACGAAGAATTTCAACGAAGTCAAAAGGAAGGACCGGAACCGGCCCTTTTCCGGGTCGGCGCGATCGAGATACCGGCCTTCCAACACCCGGATGAAGAACTCCTGGGTGAGATCCTGGGCCTCGTCGGGCGGATATCCGCGCCGCCGGAGATACGCGTACAACGGATACCAGTAACACTCGCACAGCGAAACTAAAGCGGAGCGAGCGCCTTTTCGTTGAGGATTGGCGGCGGCGACCACCAGCGTCCACCGCGTGGTCGGGAAATCGGATGAGCCGACCAGCGTCGTTCCCGCCTCATTGATCATGATCGTAGATCCTCCCTAGTAGTGCCACATCGATGGCCATCACACAGAGTCGACATTATGTAAATGTCGAATTCCGTCGTGGCGCACGCCCCCGGCGTGCCGCGTCGACACTCGTGTCGATGCATGGCCAATTGTTCCGATCACCCGTGGGACGAGCGTCGAGATGAGTCTCGACGCGGCACGCACGAGTGCGTGCGCCACATAACGGTCCAGATTTGTGTTCCAACAATGAGCATAAGGAATTCAGAGCCGAAGGTTACAGCCTTTCGTACTCTGCTTTAGCGCTTTTCAAGATCGGAACGTCGGGGTCCGCGTTTTTCCAAAGTGCGAGAAAAGCGTTATAGGCAGCCTTCGCTTTGGTCTTGTCTCCCGACAAAGCGAAGGCTCGGCCGAGTTGCAAGTGCGCCAGCATGCCAATGGGATCCGCGCCCACGATGCCGCGATGATCGAGAATCTTCTGAAACTCGGCCGCCGCTTCCACATATTGGCGCGCGGCACGGAAAGCTTCGCCGCGCACATAGGCAGAGTGCAAACCGCCAAGATATAAATGACTGAAGTTGAGGCCGTTCCCCGCCAGCTCATAACGAAGAGCGATTTGCAGCCGCTCCACGCTGTCCGCAGGCTTGCCGTGCTCCAGCGCGGCTAACGCGCGAAGGACCGGCGTACGTAAACTTGACGAAAGTATCTTGTGGGAAGCGCTTTTCCAAATCGTCGGCGAGCGGTTGCGACCGAGAGGAGTCCCCCGAAAGAGCCAGGGCAAGGCTGGCGGCGTATTCGACATCCCGGCCCTTCGAGAGAGCCAGCGCGGCCGTGGCATCCCTTTTCGACTCGGCGGCATTCCCGCACTCGGCCTCCCATACTGCTCGCGCGGCCTGATAAGCGGCTGAGGTCTCCTGTTCTCCCCCTTGCGAGACCAGGTCCACGGCTCGGTTCGATGACCGCCGGGCGGCCTGTAACCGCCCGGAACGAGCCAAAGCGAGGGCCTCCTCGTGGGCCATCCAGTGTTCCGCCCTGGGCTTTCCCCTGGCCAGACCTGCTGCCCGGTCCATCTGCTGCTGGTCGCCCTTCAGCACCGCGATGGTGTATCGGAGGAGCTGCAACTCGGGTGTTTCCAGCTTGCGCTCGGAGGCGCGTTGAAGCGTGCTCTCCGCTTCGGGAAAGCGGCCAGTGAGAAAATAGCTCCACGAAAGCGATTGGTACCCGAACACCTCCTCGGGATTAGCCGCGATTCGTTTCTGGGACATCTCCGTCGCTCACTCATAACGGCCGGTCCCATAAGTGGCAAGGCCACCTAAGAAACCCTGGGCGTTTGGATTCTCCCCGCGGGGATAAGTCTGATACCACAATTCGAGGGTTTGGTACGCCTTTTCCAGATTTCCGGTCACCTGCCGGTCGTAGGTAAAGTCGATGAAAAATCTCTCTCGATCGCTGACGCGATCCCGCAGTTGCCACGCTTTTGTGGTGCTCTCGGCTGAGAGCACCGACTCCCCATCAGCGCTGTATGCAGTGCCCAATTGGGCGTACGCCATCGCGAATTTGGGATCGATTTGAATGGCGCGCCGGTAAAAAGGTGAGGCCGGCTGATGCCCGGAGGATACGACCAGCTTCATTCCGGTGCTGTAAGCTTTCAACGCTTCCAGTGAAGGTGTCGTAGCCGACGCAAGCGGCGTCGAGTGCTGTTTAACCGTTTCGAGCGATTCGCCCACGCGGGTTCTAAATTTGCTTGCGATTTGACTGAGAGAGTTCAGGACGTCCTCTCGTCTTGCTGCCTGGATCTGCTCTTGATCCAGGAGATTGCCAGTATTGCAGTTCCTTGCGCGCAAGCCCAGCACATATTGGCTTCCCAGGCTTGCGATGGAACCTTCCAAAACTGCGGCGCCAGCGGTTCGCTCGCAGACTTGCTGCGCGATTTCCCCAGTTACCCGCCCATCTTTGGGCTGACCCATCAGTGACAGCGCCTTCCGGATCTGCGCGTCCGAAATCAAGTTCAGGAACGGCGATTGTTGCAGCTCCACCGACAGTCCCTGACGCAGCGTGTCGTCGAACACAGCATCGCCGGTCTTGTTATCGAACCCGTCTACCCTCGATATAATGCACCAACTGGGTTTACTCGATGGCTTGCTCCAACTTCCGCACCAGCGAGTAACATCTGTGAGTGCGCGCATCGGCGACTTCGACTTTGCCGTCGCCGATTTTCGGCTCCTACCCACCCGTTGCAAATTTGTGGCGCTGATGCCGCAGTGGGAGTTTTTGAACTTCCTGTCCGAGCGCGCTAAGCGCATCGATGGCTTCGAGCTTCGGATGGAGCACGAGGGTACCGGGCTGATTCGCGACGGCCAGCGAATCGTTGGCGTCGAGGCGCGATCCCCTGCTGGCCCTTGCAGATCGAAGCGGACCTGTTGGTTGCCTGCGACGGCAGGCATTCCACGATGCGGCAGTCCGCGCGACTCCCCGTGCAAGAGTTCGGCGTTCCCATTGATGTACTCTGGTTTCGAATTTCGCGCCAGCCTCACGACCCACAACAGGTATTGGGCAACATCAATTACGGCAAGGCGCTTATCCTGATCAACCGAGGCGATTATTTTCAGGCCGGACTGATTATCCGCAAAGGCACGCTCGCGGAAATCAAAGCGGAAGGTCCCGACGTGTTTCGGCGAAATATCGCGCTAATCGCACCATATCTGCGCGATCGCGTGGGCGAAATCGAAGACTGGGATCAGATTAAATTGCTGACGGTACAGATCAACCGGCTACGCCGATGGCATCTTCCTGGCCTGCTCTCGATCGGCGATGCCGCGCACGCGATGTCGCCTGCCGGGGGCGTGGGAATCAATTCTGGCAATCCAAGATGCGGTGGCAGCGGCAAATATATTAGCCGTTCCGCTTCGCCGCGCTCGGTGCTGCGATCGGCGCGATCGTGAAGACGGCGCGCCTCCTCCGAGCCGCCTAGACCTTCTTGGCGGTTGCAAGACGGCCGAGTCTTATCTATATGCGAGCCGAGTGCATATCCGCACAGGGTACCGGGATGCGAGCCGTTTCCGGGTAGATAGCCGACTATCTTGTCGAAGTCGATCTCTGCCGGCGATATGAGCACGTGTCGCGGGGCACGACATTGTCGTCGAGTTGAGCGAGGTCCAGACTCGCCATTATTCTCCGACCACGATCCGGCTTTACCTGTACGCAGGCACGAATACTGAACGGAGACTTCGGAGACGGCTTTCTAATCGCGCATCCTTACTGCGCGCATCGTCCAGGCTAAGGAGATCAGCCGCGTTGCCCTACATGGCTTGCGGAATTCATGCGGAGGGGTTTGAGAAACAGCCCGAAGCGTGAGCTTGCCGGGACATCGGGCTCGTCGGACAGAGTCGCCGAAAAAGCGCGGCAGGCTTTTCCAAGACGCGTCGCCGAATCTACGAAACTCTGGTTGACGTTCGCCGTATTCACGGCGCGATAGTCGTTGGGAAAAGTCGCAGCCACATCACACCCGAGCATCGCGGTCAGGTCCGCTAGACCGACATTGCCCGACTGCCACTGGTTGACCAGGATGCGGACTCTGGAACGGTCCACTTGCGCGGCTTCCAAATCGGCAAGCCGCTGGGAAACCAGGCTCAAAGAGAGTGGTTCAGGAGTGGTCATGATATAGACCGACGAGGCCGCGTGCACCGCTTCCGCCGTCGCATCCGTGACTACGTCGGGTAAATCCAGCAGGATGTGATCGTACCGGCCAGCGACGAATCGCAACAGATGCATGTAGTCGTGCCAAGCCGGCGGCCGTATTGGCGTTGCCCTCTTGGTGGTCAGAAAGTCCACATCTTCTTTACGGAAGACGTGTTGAGGCCAAATCAACGTAGATGCGACGTCGGCGCACTCCAAAGTCTCCGAAATCGAACGGCCTGGACGCGACCCGACCCGCTCACTAATTGTGCCCGACTGCAGATCGCATTCAACCACGAGAACCTTCTTGCGGAAGGAACGCGAGAGCTGGAAAGCAACGTTGATTGCGATCGTCGTCGCGCCGCCGCCGGCTTTTGCCGGCATTATGGCAGTGACGTTTGGATAGTTGGAGAGTCCGCTATCGCGGATTGCCTGCCGTACAATCCTGGTCACCTTGCCAGCGGAAAAGGGAACCTCCAAAACGCCCCCCAGATCGAAAGAAACCTTCGGAGATGTCTCTGTTGAGAAGCCAATGATGGGTAGAGATGCATCCGACCTTCTAATCTGCTCAAACACGGACTCCGCCCGCTCAGTCTTCGTCACGTCCAGGAAAACGACGTCCAACCGGAGAGTATTGAGTGCTCGGCCGAGTTCATAATGCGTGGGGCGTGTAGAAAAAACTCGTTCCAGAACAAATTGTCCGGTTTCCCGAATCAGACGCTGGAGCAGGTCACCGGAATCTCTGTTCTCCGTACTTATCAAAGCATGTAGCATTTCCCTCTCCCCGAAGCAGGTTAAGGGCCAAAGCGAAGACGCTCTTTTTTCAGCGAGATAGGCGCAACAGAACAACGGAATCTCGAATAGCCCGGCCTTGTCGCGTCGAATCTCCGACAGGTCTCGTCGGATCAAGAGCCCTTCCGAGAGAATCCCTTCCTCCACCAGGAGCTTTGGGAAAGACCTGATGCTGCGGCGCCATCCGCGCACTCGGCAAACTCGAATCGAATTGCAGTCAATGCTTCGTGGATGGTCCCGGCGTCCCATCGGACCAGGTGCCGGCCAAAACCATGAAGACCGTCACTCGCTCTTCCGGATCGTTTCCCGCTATCAGTGGCGAGCCAGGCAGATTGGCCCCCCAGCTTTTCGCGGCATCACCCGAAACGAAAAACATGAGATGGGGATGCCAGCTCATATCGTCGTCGCTCAGGTACTGCTGCTTCGCCATCATGTAGCACATCGCTCCCGCAGCCAGCGCTGGTAGTTCTCGCTTTTCCAATTCGGACGTAGTATCGGCAAGGATCTGTGCTTTCGATTTTCCCGCCAGCACCAGTTTGGTTTTCTTTAGAAAGATGGGCAGAAATGTTCTTGAGGCTGCCGGATTGAAGCAATGCGGGGCGCGGACCTTAGGGTTCCAGAATTCCGGGTCATCGGTCGCCTTCCCCCAGGATCGCTCGACGATGCAGACGAAGCCATTCGAGCCCTTCACAGCAGTTGCGTAGCCATCGCGTCGCAGCACCATCACTTCGGCTGCATCCGAAATCGATGCCGGAGCGGAACTCCTGGCCAGCGCTATCTCAGCCTTCTCCTCCGAGATCAAATACTGGTCGAGAGGAGCCATGGCCGGATAGGAAGGCTTCGCAGCTTGCGCTTGAAGGAACGGAATCGCAATAACGAATGCGACCGCTGTAATCCTGATATCATTCCTCCCCATTTGAGCCTCCAGTGAAGAGCATTCTTCTCAGATTTCTGATCCGCTAACCGCCAAGCGGCGCAATGCACCTCTGATGATGGTATCCGATTCTCCCTCACAAACGCGGTACTTGAAAGTTAGCGACTCTCGACCCTCATAGACTACGCGACCGCCGCTCCTTTCGCCATCGGTTTCTTAGAGACTGGGTTAGCCATCGAGGACAGCAGCAACCGAAATCTGGCGATGGCCGATGACTTTGCGGAACTGCCGTTCGGCGACGAGCACGCCTGAGCCAGGCGTTCTGGAGTTTCCTTCTGACGTCGGCCTTGTGTTCGTCCGGCAAGTGACCCACGGCATTGCGTTCCTTGTTGACCTGGCAGCGTTGGATGGCCTCAATGAAGTTCTCGCTCACCGCCGACCCCTCGATTCCATAGGCGGATTGAAGGTCCTTGCGCGTCGAAAGTCCCGCATCATCTTGTCTCCGCGCCTTGCTGCAGTTCGTAGCTTCCCAAGCGTTGTTCGCGATTCTCGCCGCTGCGCAATCGGGTCCGCTTGATCGGCACCTTCTGGCCATCCACCACGCAATTTGATACGACGCATCCTGAAATTCGACCAGGGCCGTCTTAGAGCGGCTTTAGATCGCCAAGCATAGTCGGGATCAGTTCCGAGACCGTCGGATGAATGTGCACCGCGCGCTGCAACACCGTATAAGGGGCACCGGCGTACATTATGTCGAGAATGCAGTGGATGGCTTCGTCGCCGCCCGTGCCCAGGATGTTGGCGCCCAGAATTCGCCGGCTCTCCGCGTCCACCAGAATCTTCATGAAACCGAGCGTTTCGCCTTTCTCCGCCGCGCGCGATACTTTGCTCATTTCACGCCGCCCGATCAGCGCCGGTCTTCCCGACGCGCGAACTTCGGCCTCCGTCATCCCGGCCCGCGCCAGCGGCGGATCGATATAAACCGCGTATGCCTTGATACGATCGCTGATCCGCCGCGAATCGTGGTCGAGAAGATTTCCAGCGACGATTTCGTAGTCGTTGTAAGACGTGTGCGTAAATCCTCCCCGGCCGTTCGCATCGCCTAAGGCCCAGACGCCGCGGGCGCTGGTCGCGCAATGCTCATCGACGCGAATGTATCCATGCTCGTCAGTCGCGATCCCCGCGGCTTCGAGACCCAGATCGTCCGTATTGGGCACTCGTCCCGCCGCGACGAGAACATGCGTACCGGTGAAATTATGGACGTTTATGTCGTTGGTGGCGCCCTGAACGGCCAGATTTCGGGCATTTAACGCCACGCGAACGCCCTCTTTGGTCAAGATATCGAGCACCGCGGCCGAAACATCCTCGTCTTCATGGGGCAAAAGGCGCGATGCTTCGTCAATCAGGGTGACCTCGCTGCCGAATCGCCGGAACATCTGCGCAAACTCAAGACCAACCGCGCCGCCCCCTAGAATCAATAGTTGAGGAGGCACAAAATCCAGTTCCAGAATCGACGTATTCGTCAGATAGGGAACCTGGTCCAATCCGGGAATCGGCGGAATCCGCGCGCGGGCTCCTACGTTGAGAAAGATCCGCTGGGAAATGAGCGTCCGATCGTCTACACTCACCGTGTGCGGCGCGGTGAATCGCGCGTGTCCCTGAATCACTTCGCAGTTGGGCAGGCTTCTCATCCATTTTTCGATCCCGGAGCGAGCGACCACCGCATCCTTGCGCTCCTTCAACTTCTTCATGTCAACCTGCAAGTCGTTGCAAAACGAGCGAGCCAGGTGTATGGCATAAGCGCTTGCGACGAGTGTTTTGGTCGGAGTGCAGCCGGTATTGACGCAAGTGCCGCCAAACAGTTTGCGCTCGATCACGGCGATTTTCATTCCAGCGGCGGAGAGCCGTGCGGCTAGCGATGGGCCGGCCTGGCCGGTGCCGATAATAATGGCGTCATACGAATCGGATGGCATCTTACTATATTTTCTCAAGAGGGTGGGTCATGTCCTCCGGGCGCACCCACAAGTCAAACTGCTCCGCGGTCAGAAAACCGAGCTTGAGGGCCGCCTCGCGCAAGCTGATGTCCTCCCGAAATGCGGTCTGTGCGATCTTCGCCGCCTTCTCATATCCAATATGCGGATTGAGAGCGGTCACCAGCATGAGCGAATGGTCGAGATGTTCTCTTATGCGCTTTTCGTCCGGCTCGAGTCCTATTGCGCAGCGCTCCGAGAAGGATCGGCAGGCATCCGAGAGAAGTTCGACGGACACCAGGACATTGTGCAGCATCACCGGCTTGTAGACATTGAGCTGGAAATTACCCTGCGAGCCTGCGAACGCGACGGCATGATCATTGCCGAACACCTGGACCGCGACCATGGTCAGCGCCTCACACTGCGTGGGGTTGATCTTTCCCGGCATGATGGAGGAGCCGGGTTCGTTTGATGGAATCTTCAGCTCGCCGAATCCGGCGCGCGGACCGCAGGCGTACCAGCGAACGTCGTTGGCGATCTTCATGAGCGCGCCCGCCAGCGTCCGGAGCATCCCGCTCACGCTCACCATTCCATCGTGTGCCGAGAGCGCCGCGAACTTGTTGGGAGCGGAAACAAACGGCTTGCCGGTCTCTTCCGCGATCCACCGGGCGGCCGTTTCGCCAAAACGGGGATCGGCGTTGAGTCCCGTACCGACTGCCGTGCCTCCGATCGCCAACGCATAGACTCCGGGAAGCGATTGGCGAATACCGTCGAGCGCCTGGTCAAGCTGCGCAACCCAACCCGAAATGACCTGGCCGAGTGTCAGCGGCGTGGCGTCCTGCAGATGGGTCCGGCCAATCATCACCAGGTCGCGATAAGCTCCCGCTTTCACATCGAGCGCGTTGCGGAGTTCGCCCACAGAAGGAAACAGCAAATCCTCGATCGCTCCCACCGTGGCGATGTGCATCGTCGTGGGGAACGCATCGTTCGACGATTGGCTGTGATTCACGTCGTCGTTAGGATGGATCGGCTTCTTCGAGCCAACCACTCCCCCGGCAAGTTGAATCGCGCGGTTGGAGATCACCTCATTCGCGTTCATGTTGGTCTGCGTGCCGGAGCCGCTCTGAAACACCCCCAGCGGAAACTCACCGTCCCACCGGCCGTCGATCACTTCCCGGGCCGCACGTACGATCAGGTCGACTTTCTCCTTCGGAAGCTGACCCAATTCGCCGTTGGCCAGGGCCGCACATTTCTTCAAGATGCCGAGCGCACGGATGACCGTCCGGCCCCAGCGGAAACGTTCGACCCCGATCGGGAAGTTGGTGTAACAGCGTTGGGTTTGCGCGCCCCATAAGCGATCGGCCGGAACCTGGACATCTCCTAAAGAGTCCTCCTCGACACGGAATTGCTCAGGCATTTAGGACCTCGACGGTGGCGCTGCGGTCTGGCGGCCGCCTTGGAAGCAGCCGCAGCCGCATAATCTGTGCAGGTTCTACCGGCGTCCACGCGGGGCTTCACGGCCATGCACATCATGCATTGCTTGACCGTGAAACTCTGCACGGTGCTCCGCTGGAGCCGCGCCGCGCGCTGGCATAGGCCCGTGGTAGCCCTTGCGATAATCGAGATGATGATCTACATGCCCGTAGAAATGTTCCGAGCCGTGGTACCAAGGCCCAGCCCCGATGAATATCCCGCCTCCGAACCACTCCGGCCCATAATAGCCATCCGGAGCGCAGTTGTAAGGAGGAGCTTCGTAGTACCCGTATGGGCAAACAGGCGGTTCGCCAATACTTACCGCAACCTGTGCAGAAACGTTAGGGGCGGTAGGCAGGAAAATGCCCACAGCAATCGCTATAAAACTCAAGTGTCTCAGTGTTTTCATAAATTTACCGTTAGCGTTAAGAACCTTGTGAACAGAGCGTGTCAACACGTTCTTTCACTGTGGGGCACTTCGGATTCCAAACCCCCAAGAAAGGAAACCTTCGATCTGCGTTCTGTACCCCGCCGCCGCGCCATCACCACGCGGGAGCCACCCGCACACGAAACTCTTTCACGCGGAGGATACTCTAGCGATCATGCCCCCTCCCGAAAAGCCGCCGGTTCCCAAGGAAGAACCGCTGGAGACAACGCCTTCCGTGATCGACCCACCGCCCGATCCCAAAACCGACCCAACGGCGATCGACCCGGATGACGCACAGATTGAGCCGCCGAAAGACGACGCCTTTAGAAAGTGAAATCCAGTCAATCCGCCCGACCGGGCGACCAGTCGTTTCATGTCGCCGCCCCGAGATCCCGCCGGATCTAATCAAGCCGGGCAGACTGATTACGTTTTCGCAGCTCAAATAGCCCATTCATTTCGGCGTAGTGACCGTATTTAGTCACTCGGCTAAATCTGATCGAGACCATTGGCCGAATGTTGCGATCTGGGAGTCACGATGGTTCGAATGGCTTGCGGCCTGACCGCAGCCCTGGCGCTTGCCTTCAGCGAAATGAATCAGCCGGCGCCCAGTTCCTTTTGGGCTTGCGACCGAAGAGGCTGCCCCGTTGATGCGTGACCCAGCTCCTAAGCCGCATGTGCAATTCGCACAATTTCCGCGGCGATATCCTCGGGCGAAAGCACAAAATCGATACACCCACTCTCGATTGCGCTTTCAGGCATATCTGGTTGCCCGGCGGTGTCGAGCTTCTGCGCGATCGTAATCCCCCCCACGTCTTTGATGCCACACAGCGCCGCTGCCCCGTCGCCATCATAGCCTGAGACGATAACCGCGATCAGTTTGCCGCCCCAGTTCTGCGTCAGGGAACGCAGAAAGATCGTAATCACATCAGGCCATCCCCTGGGCTTTGATATTGGCTTTAGACGGAACTCTCCGTCAAGAACGTGCAAGTCACGCTGTGCCGGGATGATGAACACGCGGTTGGGCTGGATGAGTAGTCTTTCGGTGATCAGTTCAACCGGCATTTCTGTGTAGCGCGGAAGAATCTCGTGAAGCAGGGTGGCTACGGTTCTCAGGTGATTAACGATGACGATAGCCACACCCATATCGGGCGGCAGATGCCGTAATAACCGAGTATAGGCGTCGAGGCCACCGGCCGAACCGCCGACGCAAACGATAGGAAAGTCTTTGGCGACGGTTTTAGCTTCCATCACGAGTGGCTCCACTTCGCATCTTTACTTCAGTCAAAGGTCGCCGCGTGAAATCCCCAGCTTCTTCATCAGGGCATGCAAGGTGGTTCGCGGCATGCCCAGACGGGTGGCGGCGACCCTGATCACTCCGCCGGTCTCACGGAGAACGCGCAGAATGTGATTCCGTTCCATATGATCGAGGGTAGAGTCATGGTCGATTTCCCAAGCGTTCGCCAGCAATTCCGACACCGGCGCGCGGAGACTGGAACCTTGGGACAGGATCACGGAACGCTCGATGAAATTCTCCAATTCACGCACATTGCCGGGCCATGACCAGCTCTCCAACGCTTTCATCGTTTCCATTGGAATCCGATCGATCTTCCGATCCATTTTCGCGGCGTATCTCTTGGTGAAGTGACGAACGAGGATGGGTATGTCTTCGGGATGATCCCGCAACGGCGGCGAAATAATGGGAAACACCTTCAACCGGTAGTACAAGTCTCCGCGGAAGAGTTTATCCCCCATCATTTTGGTGAGATTCCGGTTGGTCGCCGCCACTAGCCGGACGTCGATGGGGATCGTGCGCGTGCCGCCCAATCTCTCAAAGGACTTCTCCTGCAGAGCCCGGAGCAGCTTGGGTTGCAGATCCAACGGAACGTCGCCCACTTCATCCAGAAGCAGAGTCCCGCCATGCGCCATCTCAAAGCGGCCGATCTTTTGCCCCAAGGCGCCCGTGAAGGCTCCTCGTTCATAACCAAACAGTTCGCTTTCGAGCAGTCCGGTGGGAATCGCAGCGCAGTTCAAGGAGATGAAGGGACGATTCCTTCGCGGACTGATTCTATGGATGGCGCGCGCGATCAGTTCCTTTCCGGTGCCGGTTTCCCCGAGAATCAGCACCGTCGCATCGGTGGGCGCTACCATCTCCACCTGCTTGATGACCCGCTTCATCGCCGTACTGCCGCCTATCATCTCCTCAAAATTTTCCTGGACCTCGCCCCCTCCCTGGTCGATATTCTCTTGCCGGTTTCGCTCCCGCAGGTCATTCACGAACGTGATCCAGCGGAACGGAGACAACTTCAGGACGGCAGTGGTCACCAATACCGGAACCCGAGTCCCGTCCTTCCGGATCAGCTCCTTTTCGAAGGGCGTGCAGGCCCCGAAACGCAGTCCTTCTTCATGCGCAAATTCGTCCAGGGCCACGTATTCCCTCGGCGTGAGATCGGGCCACACCAGCCGGCCGGCGAGCAGATCCTCACGGCTGTAGCCGACGAGTTCGAGAAACGCGTCATTCGCCTCTGGAGTGTGGTCAAACTCGCCGGATACGACTCCGGCAACCGTTGACTCGCCCGGGATCGCGCGCACTGGCGCCCGGCTGCGCCCCAACATTTCATCCCTCTGGTGACGGTCACTGAAGTCGCGCACACCGACTGCAAATCCCTGCAAATCCGCATTCCCGTCCTTCAAGGCCATAATAATCACGTTGGCCCAGAATCGCGACCCATTCTTCTTCACTTGCCAGCCTTCATCGCCGGCATGCCCGGCGCCACAGGCCTTCTTCAATTGTTCCTGCTGGATGACGAACGCGTCTTCGCCGGGATAGAGAACCGACAGGTGCTTGCCGATCGCCTCACCGCTCTTGAAACCGTAAATGCGTTCCGCTCCCGCATACCAGGCGACAATCTGTCCCTCCACATCCAGCAGGAAAAGCGCATAGTCCCGCACCCAGGACGGCAGCGGATTCAGGGAAGCTTCGTTGCCCGCCTTGGTGGCCTTGGTCTGATCGCGTAACAACAAGAGATGTCGGACCGGCAGGACGTTCCCTTTCGCGGTGTACTCGACATCCCGCGCGGTCCCGTCGGGAGCCAATAGCTGTAGAGTGCCTGCCTGCGCCCCTTCTTCTAGAAAAGCCTGCCAGCGCTCCGAAATCGTGGGTTTTATGGCGGGAACCGCAAAATCATCCAAACTGCGGCCGATGATTTCCTGGCGGGGGAGCCCCAGGAGTTTGGCGGCGCCCACACTGGCCTCCCGGTAGCGGCGGTCGTCATCCGTGAGCAGAATGGAAGACAAAGGTTGGTATACGATTGCCCGAAAAAGTGACTCAAGTTCTTTAGGGCCGTTCTCCGCAAGCCACCGGTTGGTCTGTGACAAAGAGGCCGAGGAGTGCACGCCGCTTTTCTCCTTTTGCTCCGTCGACCCATGAAACCAGTAGCCTCAAGACACGGGGCACGCGCCCTTCGAACCGCTGGAGCCTGAGAGAGGCGGTAAGCAACTACTATATCACGGGCACTCTCTGAGCACGTTTGATTCGGCCCATAAGTTGCTGGTGCTGCGCCCGGGTGATTTGTTGGCAATTCAGCCCCATGCCGTCCGGGTGAGAACAAACTATTCATGATGCGCAGTACAATGATTTTGAGGATTCCGGCCCTCTGTGAATAGGCTTGGCTGACAAGAGAATAGTGGAAACAGGGAAACGAGATCATGGAAGAATCTAAGCGCATCGCCAAGACGCCGGGCGAGATTGTCAATCCAGAGCAGGTCGAGCAGCCACCTGTCGAGCAGCCACCCGTCGAACAGCCATCCGAGGAACGGACCGCGGGATTTCCGATCGTGGGCATCGGTGCGTCTGCCGGCGGATTGGCCGCGTTCGAAGCCTTCTTCTCCACCATGCCCACCGACCGCGAACCTGGCATGGCCTTTGTGTTCGTGCAACATCTGGCCAGGGATCACAAGAGCATCCTTACCGAGTTGGTCCAGCGCTATACCAAGATGGAGGTGTTCGAGGTGGAGGACGGAATGGTGGTCAGGCCTAACTGCGCCTATATCATCCCGCCCAACCGCGATATGGCGCTTGTCAACGGGGCGCTGCAACTGATGGAACCCACCTTGGCGCGGGGCATCCGGCTTCCCATCGATTTTTTCTTCCGCTCCTTGGCCCAGGACCAGCACGACCGCGCCATCTGCATCGTGCTCTCCGGCACGGGCAGCGACGGCGCCCTTGGAGTCAGAGCGGTGAAGGGCGAGGGCGGTATGGTGATGGCGCAGACGCCCGAATCCACGGAGTTTGACGGCATGTCCCGCAGTGCCATCGCCACAGGCATGGTGGATTTTGTGCTTCCTCCAAACGAGATGCCCGCGAAACTTCTCGAGTACGTCGCCCACGCGTTTGGGGTTTACCCCAGTTCGGTCGCGTCCCGGGTTACCCCGCAATCCGACGGGCTGGAAAAAATCTTTCTCCTGCTGCGCTCCCAGACGGGCCATGACTTTTCCCTATACAAACGGAGCACCATCGTGCGGCGCGTGGAGCGGCGTATGGCGGTCCATGGGATCGACCGGCTGGATGACTATCTCCGTTATATGCAGCTCACCCGGGGCGAAGCGGACGCGCTTTTTCGCGAACTCCTGATCGGCGTCACCAGTTTCTTCCGGGATTCCGGAGTTTTTGACGAGATTCAGAAGCAGGTCATCCCGCAACTCGTCGCGGGCAAGGCGGCCGGCTCGGTGATTCGTGTCTGGGTCCCCGGCTGTTCCACTGGCGAGGAAGCCTATTCCATCGCCATGCTGCTGCGGGAACGCATGGAGGACTGTAAAGAAAATTTCAAGGTGCAGATCTTCGCCAGCGATATCGACCGCGAAGCCATCGATCATGCCCGCGCCGGCGTTTATCCCTCCAGCATCGTCGCTGACGTTTCTCCGGAGCGACTAGCCCACTTTTTCGACCAGGAGTTACCGGATGGCAGCACCTACCGCATACGCAAGACGATCCGCGACATGCTCGTTTTTTCCGAGCACGACCTCGTCAAGAACCCTCCCTTCTCGAAACTCGATCTGATCAGCTGCCGTAATCTCTTGATCTATATGGGTCCGGAGTTACAAAAGAAGCTCATGCCCTTGTTTCATTACGCGCTGAACCCCGGCGGAATTCTGGTGTTGGGTTCCTCGGAGAGTGTCGGAGACTTTGTGAACCTTTTTACGCCTATCGAGCGAAAGTCGAGGATCTTCCAGCGTAAGGCACACGATTTCGGCCCTCACCGGGTCGGCATACCGGGAATGGTCGAACTGCCGCCGGGCAATGAAATCGCACGGCGGGCGGGGAGCGGCGCGGGCAGCGAGAATAAACTTGCATTGCACGAGATTGCCGGACGGACCATCTTGGAGCATTACTCCCCGGTCGGCGCGTTGGTCAACGAACGCGGCGACATTCTCTACCTGCTCGGCCGCACCGGTCGATACCTGGAACCGACTCCCGGCGAGGCAAGCTTGAATATCTTCCGGATGGCCCGCGAAGGGTTGCGCGGCGATTTGACCATCGCTTTGCATCGAGCTGTGTCGTTGGGAACTCCAACACACCAAAACGGTTTGAGGGTGAAAAACGACAGCGATTTTACGACCGTAAATCTGACGGTCCTCCCGGTGCCAACGGACGCGGAAGGAGCCATACCGCGTGGCCTGTTTCTGGTCATTTTGGAGGAGGAGTTGGCAGCGGAGCCCAAGCCGTCCGCAGAGGACGCCATGGATGCCACCGAGGAAGCGGCAGCGCTCAGCACGAATCTCGACGCCTATATTATGAGGCTGAAGCAGGAGTTGCGGGCGAAGGAGGAATACTTACAGACGACGAACGAGGAACTGCAGACCTCCAACGAAGAGCTCCGCTCGGCCCATGAGGAAATGCAGTCGGTGAACGAGGAGATGCAATCCACCAACGAGGAACTGGAGACCTCCAGAGAAGAATTGCAATCGGTTAACGAGGAGCTGGCCACCGTCAACAATGAACTGCAAGCCAAAGTGGCCGACCTGTCGCGATCCAACAATGACATGAAAAATCTGCTGAGCGGCACCGGCATCGGCACAATTTTTGTGGATCATCTTCTGCGCATTCTCCGTTTCACTCCCACAATCTCAGCATTGATAAACCTGATTGAGACCGACGTAGGGCGGCCGGTGGATCAAATCCGCTCCAATCTGGTGAGCTATGACCACTTGGCCGCGGACGTCAAGGAAGTGCTGGAAAGCTTGGTTCCCAAAGAGCAGGAAGTGCAGACCCGGACGGGAGAATGGTACCTTCTGCGCATCCGGCCATATAGGACCTTGGAAAACGTGATTGAGGGCGCGGTGATTACCTTTACGGATTGTACCGCAATGAAAAACGCGCAGGCGGCCTTGCGGGATTCAGAAGCCCTGCGACGCCTGGCGGTGGTGGTTCGCGATGCCCGCGATGCCATCCTGGTGCAGGATCTGACCGGTCGCATTCTGGCGTGGAATCATGGGGCCGAAAGAATGTACGGATGGAGTGAAGCCGAGGCCTTGGCCATGAATATTCGCGACCTGATGCCGGAAGGCGAGCGGGAACAGGCGCTGGCGACAGTCCGGCAACAGTCTGGAGCGGGCGGTTTAGAGCCGCAACGCCAACAACGGATCGCGAAAGGTGGGCGAACTTTACAGGTGCTTGTCATCGCTTCTCCGCTGGTGAACGACACCGGAGAAACGTACGCCATCGCCACTACCGAGAGAAGCGTCGCGCCCTGACGGAATCAGGAAATTGGCGGCGTCTCCCAACGCGAGTGTCCTGAGTTGTAATTTCGTGGAACGCCCTGGTGGCGGGGACTTCAGTCTGCAGCGTCGGCTTCAGCCGGCGTCTTCGTTTTTTGTCCGATCCGGCTGAAGCCGATGCTGCAAGCTGAAATTCGCGCCACATTCCGAGCCCAATACCGGGAACTGATTTATAGCCGTTTTATCCAACCGGCGCAATGCCGCCTTTGGCGGCGATGTTGCCGTGACTATCGGTGAAGGAGAACTTGATGGTGCTTTCGTCGTTCATTTCGAGTGTGAGCATCTCTTTATCCTTCCCGAAAACGGGCCGAATCCAGCCGTGGATTTCCTTCAGTCCGGGGACGTTCTTATCACTGCCAACAGTGAGCCAATGCTGGAAGATTCCCAGTTCGTACTCGACGTGCGTCAGCCTATTCCTGGCGATGCCCGTGCCTTCTCCGCTCAAAGTTTGGATGAGATCCATGAAAGTGCCTCTGGGTGTAGATCGTCGCCAGGAGCCGGTTGTTTCGAAAACCGCCCGGGCGCGAGGATGCTAAAGTCCGCGTCTTCCCATGAGCAAATAAACAATGAGCACAATGAGCAATAGTCCGCCGATGCCGCCCCCGACCATCGGACCTCCATAATAGTAGCCGCCCCCGCCTCCAAAAAGAAGCAGGAGAATCAGAACGATCAGAATTAAGTTCATGCGAACATTTGATCGGTCAAGGACTGATTTGTTTCACCGCTGTGTGAAACGCTCCCCAAGATGGCCAAACGTTGATTGCATAAAGTGCGGGAATCGGCAAAAATCGCACCCCCGGCAGGGCTCCATCTCGTCGCACCGTGTTCATTAAGACCGACCGGGGCACGGAGACATAAGGCCATCAGCATGCTACTCACTCGCCGAGGAGTATGGACCGATGACGATATCTATGACTAAGTTGTTGCCCGTTTTGTTGGGAGGCGGACTGATTCTTGCCGCGGCGGCCGAGCCGAAATTGAACAGCGATGACCTCGGCTTTGTGAATGGCGCCGCAAAGGGCGGAACGACCGAAATAGCGCTGGGACGCCTGGCCGCTGAGAAGTCTTCCAATCCGCGCGTGCAGGCTTTCGCCAATCGCATGGTTCGCGACCATTCGGAAATCGATCGCAAACTGGCCACGCTGGCCGCATCCAAAGGAGTGGAACTGCCTGACGGGAAGGGGCTGATGAACGATGCCACCTATCTGGAGCTGAAGGTACTTTCCGGCAAGGAATTCGACAAGGCTTATGTGAAGGCGATGGTGGCCGACCACAAGGATGACGTGTCGAGCTTTGAAAAGCAGAGCACGGCCGCCCAGGATCCGGACGTGAAACGCTTCGCCGCGAAGACTTTGCCAACGTTGCAGGAGCACCTGACCATGATTCAGAAGATTCAGTCCGATATCGACATGCAGTAGCTGGCGTCCACCCGGCGCCGAATGGCGCTCCGTGGTCACTTTTCGGATGGTGATCCCAGTGATCGATGCCACAGAAACCGCTAGTTAATCCCTGGGTCATCGCCGGAACCGTCACGCTGGCGACGTTCATGGAGGCGCTCGATACCTCCATTGCCAATGTTGCGTTGCCCCATATTTCAGGATCTCTCGGCGCCTCCCAGGACGAATCGACCTGGATCATCAGCTCTTATCTGGTCGCCAACGCCATCGTCCTTCCGGTAAGCGCCTACATGGTGACGCTGATCGGCCGCAAGCGTTTCTATATGTCCTGCGTGGTCCTGTTTGGATTGAGTTCACTGCTCTGCGGTTTAGCCCCGTCGCTACCGCTGCTGTTGTTTTTTCGTGTGTTGCAGGGCGCGGGTGGAGGCGGCCTGGCGCCATCGGAGCAGGCGATTCTGGCCGATACCTTTCCGCCGGAGAAGCGCGGCCAAGCCTTCGCGCTCTATGGTATCGCGGTGGTGGTTGCGCCGACGGTCGGGCCGACGCTGGGCGGATGGATTACCGACAATTACGACTGGCGCTGGATCTTCTTCATCAATATCCCGATCGCCGTCCTTTCGCTTTTCCTGACCAACCGCTTCATCGAAGATACGCCGGCGATCAAGAAGGAAGTGGCCGATGCGAAGAAGAAAAAGTTGAACCTGGATTATCTGGGCTTCGGTCTGGTCGCGCTGGCCTTCGGATCGCTCGAAGTCTTTCTCGATAAGGGGCAGGAGGACGATTGGTTTGGATCTTCCTTGATTACAGCCTTCGGTGTGATGTTCGTCGTCGGACTCCTCGGGTTGATTGCGTGGGAGCTATGGCGCATTCACACAAAGCAGCAGCCCATCCTCGACCTGCGGCTGTTCAAGAACCGGAATCTGGCCGTCTCCTTTGTCCTGATGTTCATGGTGGGCATCGTTCTCTTCGCCGCGCTGACCATGCTGCCGCAGCTTCTCCAGAACGAAATGGGCTATACCGCGGAACTGGCCGGTTTGGCTCTTTCCATGGGCGGGGTCACTATTCTGATCTGCATGCCTCTGGTAGGAGTACTCATCGGTAAAATGGACCCCCGCTATCTGGTGGTATTCGGTTTCCTCATCCTGGCGGCATCGATGTTTTACTCCACCGGCCTCGATTTGCAGATGAGTTTCGGGTACGCGGCCACCCTCCGCGCGTACCAATGCGTCGGCCTGGCGTTCCTGTTTGTGCCCGTCAACACGTTGTCTTACGTGGGCACGAAGCCGGAGCAGAGCAACGATGTCTCCGGCCTCATCAATCTTGCCCGCAACATCGGCGGATCGGTGGGGACCTCGCTGTTCACCACCACCCTCGCCCGCCACCAGCAGGTCCATCAAGCCTATCTTGCGCGATCCGCCAACAAGAGCAATCCGGCGTACGTGGCCAGGCTGGACGCTTTGACCCAGCAGGCCATGGGCAAAGCAGGCTCCGCCTTCGATGCGAGGCATACCGCGCTGCTGGAGTTTTACCACCAGTTGCAGCGTCAGGCGAGCGTCCTGTCTTACATCGACGTTCTCATGTTGCTCGCCGTGCTTTCCTTGTGCGCGGCGCCGCTGGCATTTCTGTTGAAACCGCCGGTGAAAGGCGCCGCGGCGGCGGCCGCGTAATGAGGTTCATTCGCATGGTTCCTATTTCACATTCCCGATTTGTTGCCACTGTACTGCTCCTCTCTGCCTGCCATTCGATTTCGGCGCAAGGCGCGGCGGGCGGGCAGCAGACCAAAGCGCAGCAGCTTCCGATTTCGGGCCGGCAGACTCAGCAGTCCGGGGGCGCGGCTGTGCAGAATTCGACTACCGGCGGAGCGGGTTCCAGCGTGAACACGTCCACCACCACCATCCTGGTGCAAGGCTCCTACAGCGGCAGCATCAGTTCGATCGATACCGCCGTTCGCGGCGTCAACATCACCCTCGAACAAGCCATTCAGATGGGCTTGCGTTACAACCTGGGAGCGGTCAGCGCCAGCGCTTCGCTCCGCCAGATCAGAGCACAGAGACTGGCCGCGCTCAGCCAGTTGCTGCCGACGCTCAACGGGATTTTGAGCGAAACGGGGACAAAAGAGGATCTGGCGACAACCGGAATTTCGTCGGGAGTTTTGGGCACCGGGATCTCTCTGCCCACCACGGTCGGCCCGTTTCATTACTACGATGCGCGCCTGTCGCTGAATTTCAATTTCCTCGACCGGACCGCGGTGCACAACTATCGCGCCGCCAAGGAAGTGGAGAAGGCATCCGAGCTTAGTGATCGTGGCGCGCGCGAACTGGTGGTCCTGGCAGTGGGAAGCGAATACCTGCGCGTGCTGGCCGATGCGGCGCTGGTCGAGTCCCAGGAAGCGCAGGTGAAGTACGCAAAATCGAGCTACGACCAGTCGGTGGCGCAGAACGAGGCGGGCACGAAATCGCCCGTCGATACCGAACGCAGTCAAGTCGAATGGCAGACCGAGCAGCAGCGGCTGACTTCGCAGCGGGCGGACCTGATTAAACAAAAGCGATCCCTCAGCCGCATGATCGGACTTTCGTTGAGCGCCGACATCGTTCCGGCGGAGAGGATGTTGTACACGCCCGCTCCGCCGATGCCGATCGAGGAGGCGCTGAAGCGCGCCTGGGCCCAGCGCGCGGATCTGAACAGCGCCGCGGCGCAACTTCGGGCGGCCGAGGAAAGCCTGAAGGCGGCGCACTCGGAACACTTGCCGACGGTCAACGTCAACGGCTATGCCGGGATCGAGGGAGTGAATCCAAACGCCGGCGTAGGCGTCTTTTCGGGAACCGCCTCGATGAGCATTCCCATCTTTCAAGGCGGCCGCATCCGCGCCGATCGGGACCAGGCGCAGGCCATCATCGATCAGCGGCGCGCCGAATATCAGGATCAGCGAGGCGTGGTGGAGCTGGACGTCCGCAATGCCTATACCGATTTTGAAACGGCCGTCGAGCAGGTGCGCGTCGCCGAAAGCAATCGGACGCTCGCGCTGCTGACCTTGCAGCAGTCGCAAGACCGGTTTGTCGCCGGTGTGGCGACCTCCGTCGAGGTGGTGCAGTCGCAGGAAACCCTGGCCGCGGCCGATCGCGATTACGTCAACAGCCTGTATTCCCACAACCTGTCAAAGATCAGCGTGGCCCGCGCGCTCGGTCAGGCCGAAACCAGCGTTCCGGAGTTTCTGAAAGGACATTGAGATGCCGACGGACACAGAGACCGAAAAACCCGCGGAGCCTCAAAAGCCCGCAGCCGAAAAGCCAGCCGCACTGGAGCCGCCGCCGCAACCTCTCGATCCCGCGAAAAAGAGGCGCAATTGGCTGATCGGCGGCGCCGTCGCCCTCCTCCTCGTGATTGGCGTCTTCGTCTGGTGGTGGGAATCGCGCAAGTACGAGAGCACCGATGACGCACAGATCGATGGACACCTGAGCCCCATCGCCTCGCGCGTCGCCGGTACCATCGTGGCCGTGCACGTCGAGGACAACGTGTATGTGGAAGCCGGTGCTCCGCTGGTGGACCTCGATCCCCGCGATTATGAAGTGGCCCAGGCGCAAACGCGCGCGCTTTACGATCAGGCGCTGGCACAGTTGCAGGGCGAGCAGCCCAATCTGCCGATCACTGTGACCTCCAACACCGCGGACTCGTCTTCGGCGCAAGCGGAAGTCGCGAACGCCAGCGCGGTGGTGGCCTCCGCCGAACACGACTACGCCAGCGCCGAGGCTCAACTTCGGCAGGCGGAGGCCAACAACGTAAAAGCGCAAAGCGATCGCAACCGATACAAGCAGTTGATCGACAAGAAGGAAGTGGCGCAGGTTGAATACGACCAATACGACGCCGCCGCGAAAGCGCAAACGGCATTGGTGGCGTCGCAGAGGGAGGTGGTCGCCTCCGCCGGCAAGATGGTGGATCAGCGGCGGGCGCAATTGACGGAAAAGCGGTTCAAGATGGATCAGACAACGGAGAACGCGCCGCGTCAGATCCTGATCAGTCACGCCAATATTCAGGCGCGAATCGCCAATCTCCAATCGATTAAAGCGCAGATCGAGCAAAATCGACTGAACATCGATTACTGTCACGTCACGGCGCCGGTGTCCGGACTCATTTCGCAACGCAGCGCCGAACTGGGTGCGCGCATTTCCGTCGGCCAGCAATTGATGATGCTGGTTCAAACGGGCGATCTCTGGGTCACCGCGAATTTCAAAGAGACACAACTCCGGAAGATGCGCAGCGGGCAGCGGGTGACCATTACCGTTGACACGCTCGACAAAACTTTCGAAGGATACATCGATAGCATGCCCGCCGCCACCGGCGACCGCACCTCCGCGCTGCCGGCGGAAAATGCCACCGGCAATTATGTCAAGGTCGTCCAACGTCTGCCGGTGCGGATCCGGTTTCGTCCCAATCAGGACGGATTGAATGTGCTGCGTCCGGGCATGTCCGTGGAACCGAAGGTCCACTTCGAATAGCGTGGATCAGGCAGCGGCGTTTCGCGGCAGTCAAGGAATTGGCGCCATTCGTCCATCCCCGCGCCTCTTTTTGAGGACATCGTCCGGATTTCCATGCCGGGCCTGACCCGTCGAATGTCACTCACGGCCGCCGTGAAATCGAATTCGACGGCTTCCGCCAAATCCATCTTCGTCACTACCGCGACGTCGGCCGAATTGAAAATTGTCGGATACTTCAGCGGCTTGTCCTCGCCTTCGGTAACCGACAGCAGGACTAGTGGCCTTCCATGAGACGGCGGTGTTTTGTCAACGAAAATCTTTTTCCTACTGCCCCTTCAACCCAGGCTTCCATACGCATTCTGATGAGCCCGATGTTGCTAAGGCTCGATGCAAGTT
>Ga0182030_10002836_pt1 | contig 36906 bp, 40 predicted proteins | sample 812S3MmetaG_FD_121299 | JGI IMG/M metagenome (GOLD analysis project Ga0182030, IMG submission 121299) | Permafrost microbial communities from Stordalen Mire, Sweden - 812S3M metaG (Illumina Assembly) | ecosystem: Environmental > Terrestrial > Soil > Wetlands > Permafrost | place: Sweden...
ATGAGTTAAGTATCGTAATCCTACCCAGAAAAGCGTTCCTGCAAATATTCCTGCAAGCCAAGGCTATCTAATTAGTCTTTGGTAGTAGACTAAAATTTCTTGGACTTACTGTTTTGTGCATGTGTCTCATGTCTGAAGGAGCATACTCCATAAGTTGCTGTGCTACCCATTGCAAGCTATATCCAGCAAATAGCGCAAGGGGTATTCCGGCATAGATGACCATGTGGCTAACGAGCATCATCATAACCCAGATAATAAGAAAAGGCCACAAGAAGAAGAATTTGGTCATAAACGCGCGCTTGTCCTTCATCAGATACGAAGACCCAGGAAAGTCTAGGGTTCTGGGTAAAGCTTCATCGTTGTAGCCACATTCTCTCAGGGCCCGATGCCACATTCTTTCTGTCTTCATCTCATCTGCGGTAATGGCTGGCGTCTTGCCCGTGGATGTTTCGGCAAAACGATCGGCACCATATTCAATCAATTTCTGGATACAGCCCTGAGATCCCTTTACAAGAGCCCAATGCAATGCTGTAAACCCAGTCTCATCTGTAGCATGAACGTCGGCTCCCCATCTCAAGAACAAATCAACGCATGCAGGGTATCCTTTGTACGCAGCCCACATGAGGCATGTATGGCCATGCGTGTCTGGAACATCGACTGACACGTTTTGATGAAGAAGAAGAACGAGGAGGAAGATATTGCCTTCGAACGTTGCGAGGTGTAGAATGTTATAGCCTTGAATATCCGTAACAAGAGGATCCGCACCATTTTCGAGAAGTAAATGGACGGTATAATAATGACATCTCTGTGCAGCCCACATTGCTGGAGTAGCCACAGACTCTCCGCCCTTTTTATTGACATCGGCTCCTGCCTTTAGGAGAAACTGGCACATAGCATATTGGTTATTGATGGCGGCCCACTGCAGAAAAGATCAGTAAAGCACCTATGGACATAGCCAAAGGGAGCAAATACATGTAACGGTGTAATTCCTTCTGCGTCGCAATATGAAGCATCAAACCTTCCGCTCTCATAAAGCTTCTCGATAGCAGGGATATCGCCCAGACGCGCAAGCTGCATAATATCCTCATCAGGACTCACTGCCGGGCCAGAAGGAAGAATTTCCGAAAGCTCTACGTGATTATCGTCGCTCAGCTTGGGCGCTACCGCCGTCGCCTTGCCGTTTGGCATGATTGGCAAATTGTTTTGGGCAGATTCAGCTGCGGTGTTGGAGTTGGCATCTACACGAGACATGCTCGTCGTGGGTTTGGCAACTACCTAGGGTCGAGATTGTTCTTTCCAAAAAATCATAAGGTTCAAGGTAATTGATTCATATCTGCATGATGGAAAAGATAAATGATATATTAGGGAGAGCGTAAGATACTGGATGAAATTGAGCACTGGCTTACAGGGAAAACGAGGCTGAGCGTGCCGTTCCCAAAAGGTAACTTGCAGGGTTCACAGCTAGCTATCATTTCAGGTTCCGAAGCCTTGCATTTTTACAATCTTCAAACTACTCGTAGACCTTCGACTTCGACAAACGCAACGAAATATGTCTACGGCAAGTGAGTGGGCGCATGCCTTCCTCAATCCCTCTCCATTAGGCCTGGCGATCGCGATTCTTCTGGTTCTGTCGATACCCGTCTTCCTCCACACAGTCGTCTTCCGAGCCAGCGGCCTCACTACTTTACCTTCTATTCTTTTAATCGGCCCTAGTGGTTCTGGAAAGACGTCTCTTCTCACTCTGGTAATTCCCATGCCAAATCTACCTAAAGCCTTAGAAAATGTTAACAGATTGACAGTTTGAGCGAGGGACCAACGCTGCAACTCACACTTCACAATCTCCCATAGCAGTGGAATGCCATTTACCAGTTGGATCTGTGGCTGGAACCGACAAGTATCGATCAGTGAATGATCCTACAAACCAAGCTCATAAAAAGTTTCTCTTGATAGACACTCCAGGCCATGGCAAATTACGGCACCATGCGCTAGAAAATATCACAAATCCGCAGAACCTAAAGGGTTTCATTTTCCTCGTAGATGCCGCAACATTATCTGCTGCGGAAGCGGGGTTGAGACAAACGGCAGATTACCTCCATGATATTTTACTACTTCTACAAAAGAGGATGGCAGGTGGGAAATCCTCCAAAGCGCTGAAGGAAGTACCCGTTTTAATAGCATCGAATAAAATGGATCTATTCACTGCACTCCCTGCAGCGCTGGTCAAGAGCACTCTCGAGGCAGAGATCACAAAGGTCAGAACGTCAAGGTCAAAGGGACTGTTGGATTCTGGCATTGGGATGGATGGAGCGGATGATGATAAGGACGACTGGTTGGGAGAGGTGGGATCTAGCGATTTCAAATTCTCGCAGTTGGAAGAGTTTGATATTTCCATTGAAGTTATCGGCGGGAATGTACTTGGTGCAGAAGGCCCAACTGTAGAAAAGTGGTGGAGATGGATTTCAGAAAGGCTATAAGCAATCAATCGGAGTTGAATCAGTGTCATACTCTTTGGATGTTGTCTCAGTCAATTTTCGCTTCATTCTCTCTATCCAAGGAGGCTAACCTCCTAAGGTATGTTTCCAACGCCAATCTATGCTTGTTCTATTATCCACATGGCGCCAAAGTCATTTACCTCTATCATACTCCAGCATTGCCTGCTACTTCTGCTGGGCTCTGTTCCCAGCCTTTACCAAGGGCTGTTCAAATTTGGTGAGTGTTTGCATTATGTATGGTTCATATTGCTCACCTTTAGTAACTTCATCATCACACCAATACCACAGCTTCCTTGCCAAGTCCTTATCTTCTGCAGCCTTAGAAGTAGGATCTTCTTTAGCTATTGGTATGAAGTATTTCCCCTTCTGTTCTTTCGTCTCGACGTCTTTGGATGCGGCTAAATATATGGCTGTAGCAGCCGCATCTGTAGTTGATTGTCCAATCACCTGAAATACTCCTTTTATAACACGTCCGCCTAGAGAGCCGAAGAGATCTTTCCAGGTGTCCATTGCATCAGTCGGGACACTGAGCGTTGTTAGCGATATGTATGGAAGAGTCAAACTTCCAGGAACATACGGCCTTCTCAATAATGGGCTGGAAAGAACTGCACTTACTTTCCTGGGAAGAAGCAATTCGCATACACCTTCGACGAGCCTCTCTCATCAAGCCGGCGTGCCAATTCTCTAGTAAACAAGATATTTCCTAGCTTGCTAATGATAATGAACACCCTCTAAAGGAATAACCTCAAGAGCACTCACCTCCTGGCATACCTCCAACAAGAATCCCACGCAGCCGGGCTCTTGGTCCGAGTAGGAGACATAATAAGATCAAACTTCAACTCCTGACAGCCCATATGAAGAGAAGAAGAAGTAACCACAATCCTCGCATCGCCGTACGTTTCCGCCGTGCCCTCTAGTTTAGGAAGAAGAATATTGGTGAATACAAAAGCACCAACTACATTTGTAGCGAATACAGTTTCGATGCCCTGAGGTGACAACGTGTAATCTTGAACAGGTGGAAGACCTTAGATTGACTTAGCTCCAGCGAGACAATGGATTCGGGAAACACACCAGCATTATTAACCAAAATATCCAACCGTCCCAACTCCTCCATCAACTGATCCGCAACGTTCTTCACAGCCCTCATATCGCTTAGATCACAAACAACAAACTTAATTCTAGCTTCAACATCCAAATCATACTTTTCTTTCCAGTACACTTTTGCGGACTCGAATTTTGCGGTGCTGCGAGCTAGGATGTATATTTTTGAGATGTGGTGGAGGAGGAGTTGGGCTACGATTTCTTTGCCTATACCTGCTTGTCCTCCTGTTACCAAGGCGACTTTTCCTGTGAGTGAGCCCGTTTCTTCTAGATTGAAGTTACGGTACGTTATGAAGCCGCTCATTTTGGTATATTTAGGGCAGCTTGGGGATGGAAGTAAATACACTGACGTAGGCCAGTAGTCTCGGAAGCAGCCGCTGTTTGAGATCTCCCCTTTTTAGTGGCCACCGATCCTGTCTCAGCACGTCAGAAGTTTTGTTCTTTATTCCTAGCTGGACATTGGACTCGCTTGCAAATTAGATCACACATTCGGAAAGGAAATATTTGGACCCGAACTCATCGAATTCAAATGTCTGAGCACTGGATATCTACCCACTTCCCAAATCTAGGTGTTGAATCTATGATGCTCTATCTCCCATTACAAACGCCATCCAGAAATCACCACAACTCCCATTCAGAGATAGTTGATATCAACTCATTCCAAATTAGACTTTTGTTTGCTTCACCATCCATGATAAAAGGTCAACCTTAGTGACAACTGCAACTGGCTTTGAAAGGCCTCCGCTCGCTGAGCCACCCTTTTCTGTGACAATTGCCGCACTGTTCCACTCAAAGAACTTGCTGAGAGCCCATATAGGTGTATCTAGAGTGATCTCAACGAATTTTCTCTTTGGAGTCTTCTGCTGTTTGCCATCGTTGGTATTCTCAATACCACTCGTCTTCAGTGCCTCTGTCAAGGGACTAATGTCTTTGGCATCGGTTACCACCTCTGGGATTGACGAGAAGTCAAACATGACCTCTGAGACGGGACTTTTGCCAGTTGCTCGGCCTCGGCTAATCCAACTCAGGAGATTTCCTAACGTCACAAGTCCTACGAGCTTACCACCTGTCGGGGCAAGAACTGGAAGTTGATCGAAACCCTTTTCGCGCATCGTTTCAACGGCTTCCGAGCACGGAGAATCTGCTAAAACGGAGGTCACGGGCTTCAATCTGAGAGAACGCAATGTTGCGCCACCGTATGGGTCTTTCTTTGAAGTTGGCGATGTGAGAACAGGGGATGAGGGAGTGGTAGTTGGTGGGGTTGGTGGGAGGAGATCATTTGCAGCTAGCCAGTCGTCATCGGCGAATTTGCTCAGGTAGCTTCGAATGCTATCGGGTAGGATAATAACAACCATATCACCTTTTCCAAGTCCTAGATCCTTCACAGCTCTAACCATTGCAGCAACTGCACTGCCGCTGCTTCCGCCAACCAATAGACCTTCTTCTGCAATGAGCCTCCTGGCATAGGCGAAAGACTCTCGATCATCTGTCTTATACCATTTATCCACGGACTCTCGGTCAAGAACGTCGGGAATGAAATCATAACCAATTCCTTCGACTTTGTATGCCTCATTCGCATGGTCCTGATTTAAAGATTCTGGCAATGCGAGAATTGATCCAAAAGGATCTGCTGCAATGACCTTGATGTCCGGGTTGTGCTTCTTTAGACCTCTGGACAGACCAGTAATTGTTCCTCCAGTACCTGCACCAGCAACAATAGCCGTGATCTTTCCACCGCTCTGTTCCCAGATTTCTTCAGCAGTTCCGTATTCGTGGGCCAATGGATTGTCTTTGTTGGTATATTGGTCTAGTATATGCGAATTTGGAATCTCCTTCTGCAGCCGCTTCGCAACCCCGATATGTGACTCTGGTGAGTCGAAGGCTGCTTGGGTTGGCGTACGGATAATCGTAGCACCTAGAGCTCGGAGAACAGCGACTTTCTCGGGCGACATCTTTTCGGGTAGGGTTATGATGGTCTTGTAACCTTTAATTGCCCCAACAAGAGCAAGGCCAATACCGCTGTGAGAATTTAGAGGCATTCAGCGGGTGTGACTTGGTGTACCTACGTATTCCCACTGGTTGGTTCAATAAGTGTATCTCCAGGTTTTATTCTTCCAGACCGTTCAGCCTCTTCGATCATTCGCAGGGCAATACGATCCTTGACACTTCCGCCAGCGTTGAAGAGCTCTACCTTGGCATAGATATCGGCTTCAATTCCCAGACTTTGTGGTATCTTATTCAGTCGAACCAAGGGTGTATTTCCAATCAACTCTGTGGCTGACAGAGCAAGACCTGGTGGTCCAGCAAGTTTTCTTTGAGTGGACGCCATGATTGGTAGGAAAAGAGAACAGAAAGAGAAGATGTAAGGTTTTAAGATCTGGGGGCCAAAGAAAGAAGTAAACTTGGGAGGATGTAATGAAAAAGGTGATTTTTGGTACCTGTGGCGCAATTCACGTCAAAACCCGTGGATAAGCGCAATTGACTGATAAACGATAAGACATTAATGTTATTTTGAAGATAGGTTCAAGAGTGCAAAGTGAATTCCTCGCATGTGTGTACAGGGCTCTGGAGACTTTGAGGCACCGCATATGTACTAGATTCTAACTCTAGATGTTTGCTTTGAAATACGTTGTACAATATCTTATTATGATCGACTGAGTTTTGGTGGGGATTTTTGGGCAACGTTTTGTTCTAAATTTAGACTACTAGTGCGAGTAGTTGTGCCTGAAGAAATATCGATCGTAAATGCGACTTCCTTGCTTCATGTGAGCCAACTCTACACCTCCACAATACCCATCGAAATCGCAATTCCCATCTCCTATTCGCATCTCGAAATTTTCGAAAGCCACTCGTTTAGCAGATCAAGATTATACAGTCATAATGCGCCCATTGAATGCTCTCCTCTTCCTCGTGGCAATTGCTCCTTTAGCACTCGCCGACGTCCAGTTTGTTTCGCCAGCAGCTGGAGTATCTGTCCCAGGCGGTACAGCTTTCTCAGTAACCTGGTCTGATTCCGGAACCGCGCCATCAATCTCTGACCTGACTGCCTTTCAACTCTTCCTTTTCACTGGCTCAAACGCTTCTCCTCAGCAGTTATACTCACTTGGCAATGCTGCGTTCACTGCCGGAAGCAGTTTGAGCGTCACTATTCCCACTACAATTGGAGGTTCAACCGCGAATGCATAGTATGTGCGGAACCCTGTCTGACCATCTCTTTGCTAACAAGCCACTTCTAGCTTTCTTGGGATGACTTCGACGGCAGCAGCTGGAGGGACTGTTATCAATTACTCGAGTCGATTTACTTTGACTGGAATGACTGGATCGTTTTCGCCAGCAGTAACTACTGCTCTTGCAAGTGTATCTGGTACGGCAGGGCCTGCAACTGTGAACAATGTAGCCGCTGCAGCTCCCGCTGCAGGCGCTGGTACAGCAGCTGCTGGCGAATTCGGAGTCCCCTATACTCTACAGACCGGGTTAACCAAGTTTGCTCCTATGCAGCCAGTGCCTCCGACGTCGATCACTGCTACAAATACCGCTCCACTCTGGCCAACATCATCAGTCGTATTTGCAAGCACATTCTTGCCAATCCCGAGCCAAGTGACTACTCTTACCCAGGCACAGACTTTTAGCGTTTCAAGTCACGCCAATACAGTATGTTCCCCATTTAATTCTCTACAATATAAGCTGACCTAGTTCAGGCTGCTCCTGCGTCCCAGCCTACAGATGATATGCAAAGGTTCCTGAACAGATGGAAGGATTGAATGGATAGAGCGTTGAGATGGTTGAGGAGTCTGGATTTAGCGCATTCATTATACCAAATCCATCCGAATGTATCCAGGCATGAACTTGGGCATTCTTAGTGGACATAGATGTACATTTACGCAGGTTGGGAAGGAGTTAGGAGTTAGGAGAGGCGTTCGAACTATGAAGAGTCGAATAAGAGTCAATGTTATCAGAAATTCACGAGAAATGGTTGCTCTGCATGATAGGGTCCCTGCTATGCTTCTCTAGCCAAGCTGAGAAATTTAAGAACACAAGCTCGTATTGGTTTGAGATGAGGGTGTCAGAACGCTCTTCGTGTTCCAATCCCCCTTCTCTGTTCCCAGAAGCTCTGTATTCTCCCTTCGAAGCTGCATGGAGTCCTAATAAAGCTGGATTTTTCTTTCCGCAGGTAATCATTTGGAGCTGCGACTTACTAACTATCAAGGATCGATCATCAGGCTACGATTCCGCGAGTACGTCTAGTATAGGAGTTCGGGGAGCTCACATCCTCGGTCAGGTTGCTCATTCCGGTTACACAGACTAGAGATATCATTTCAGGCCTCATTCTCAGAGAGGCTAAGGTGTGACTGGTGACGCAGCTGAGAAATCAATCACTGGGCGAAACGTACGGTTACTAGCAGCATCAAAAACCAGTAGGGTTCTCCCCACAACGGTCTCGGAAGCTGGATAGCGAGAATAAAGAAGTCGACATGAGAATGGGTGTATGAGAAGGCTGAACATCCATGCCTTATTCGCCTTGAGGGTGTGCGGCCGGCGAACCAGATCAGAGAAGTTTGCAGCAAAAGCACTACCGATTCAGTAGGCTTAGAAGGGCATCAAGATCAAGTACGGAGATCTTGAAGAGGTAAATTCAGCTCCACCAGCTCCTCCGACACGCCCAATTACATTACGTGTACAATTATAAAATGCTCCTCTCTTCAAATATGTATCTGTTGGCAATCCTCTCTCGCCCCCCTTCTCTTTCACCACAACACACAACAGCCAGCAAACCGTGACAGCCCACATTGTTGACTAGAGATTATTAAGAACATATATTTGCCTCTGGAATCTTATTTTTTTCGATCACAAGACCATCACGACGAGGTCCGGAGGGGCGTTTCCGCAGACACCCCCCTGAAATTATTCAGGCGATGGATGATTATTGAAGTGCTTCTCCACTCCTCGACGCGGTCCAGGCTCGACACCAATTTTCAGGGACCATTCGCTTGTTGATCACTAGAAATACCCCTCACTACCACCTACTTGACCAGAGGAGTGGTCACTTCAGCGCCGCGGCGGGAACCTGAATTGAAGCCTAAGTAGTGACACGACATCTTCATTCAGCAGATGAAACGCCAGACTCCATATTGTAAGGAGAATAGGGAGAAGGAGAAAGTAGGTATACAACAAATATTTTGAAGGGTCGTGTTCTCACGAAGATCCACGGTTCGAGGTCCCACGATCTGGATCGGTAGCCTCAACGGTGACAGCTACTGCTGGTATCCCTGCCTCGGCAGCCGATAAGGTATGGATGACTTCAGCATTTTTTGGAATACCTTGTCGTGGGATTGCTGCGATGAATACCTAGGCTTCTAGAAGAGCTCTGCTAATCCTACAAATAGATCTCCGTCTAGAACATTTCAGGTCTGTGGATGGTATCTATGGTATCCAGTACCTACAATCTATTCCCAGAAAAGAATCACAAGTCAGATCAGCACAAAATTTATACCTACCTTAGGCTCTGGAAATCAGTTATTCGAGCTCTAGGAGCGCTAGATAAACTCTCGGCCTCTTTTCGCGCTTACTCCACGCCGAGATTACGCTGTCTTGGGCTTGCTGCCAAATCTAATTCACCACTCTACCCAGTACATCCAGCTATCCACTCCCAAGCAGCCTGAAAGCTACCTATTCCACGTGCTAGACGAAACCCCCAGCTTGCGTATATTTGACCCACGAAGTACCGGATTAAGCCCACCAGCCTACTCCACTATTTCCTTTACACCGCATTGCTTGCCTCTCAAATAAAAGGATTTGCCTACCTTCTGATCAGCGTCTCGTCAATCTCTCCGAGAATATGCGCCTCTGGACAACACAAGAAGAACCATCAATCATCAAGCCGCCACGTCCGCGGCTGCGGCTCCTCGGAGTGAGAAGGATTCTCATACTTGAACGATAGCTCAACTCGACATACTGGCACTTCTTTCCATAAAGCCTCTGTCTTTGCATCATGTCGCCTTACGCTGAGAATGGATCTCAATCTGTGCACGATTCCGCCGACTCGTTCACGTTCATCATTCCGCCCCGTCCAAACCCCTCCGCTGATAAAGGACTTCTTGTTCCTACTTCCAGCTATGATTCCGACATGTCCCCTCCGTCCCCCAACAGCATCGACGTATTTACACTTACTCCTGTGACTGCTCTCAAGTTGCTCTGCGGAGGCATAGAAGCATTGGTGCGGATCACTGGAGAGTATGTACCACTTAGAACTAGTTCAATTAATAGTGTTAATTATATGTGATAGTGTCCCTCCTACTCCTCCAGCCACCTTCTCGACCCCCCACAACATGCGTGGAATGCAGGCAGAGAAAGAGAATATTGCAAGGAGTAACTCATATACGAATCTTGCTGGTTTCCGTCCTCGGACACCATCAAACTCGAGCGGAGCTTCTGATGATATCGATGGTGTAAACTTCAAAAAGGTTGCTATTGGGAGTCCGGATCTAGCCCCAACGGAACCATACATTATTATTGGGGACAACGCCGAACCTTTGAATATCCAGCATAGTGCCATCACTCGCAAATTTTACTCGAAGAAACCCCCTCCTATTTCCCTAGAAGACTATCTCATGCGTATACACAAGTATTGCCCGATGTCCACAGCGGTGTATCTCGCAACCAGCTTCTACATACATAAGCTCGCGGTTGATGAGCGTGCTATTGCCGTAACTCGCCGCAATATTCACAGATTGCTCCTAGCCGGACTTAGAGTGGCCATGAAAGCTCTTGAGGATTTAAGCTACCCCCATTCAAGGTTTTCGAAGGTCGGAGGTGTTAGTGAGGGTGAACTTGCGAGGTTGGAGATCAGTTTTTGTTTCCTCACTAATTTTGAATTCAAAACAAGCAAGGAAGTTTTGCTCCAGCATGCGATCAATTTGAGAGAAATTTCTTCATTGCAGGGTGCGATGAATTTTACACCAAGGTTACCGTTGAGGAACAAGAGAAGATCCAACGGGGTACAGGAAACAGTTCAGGAAGTTACTGCCGATGCATAAGAGCACTGCATGATGGAATAACACTACCTAGAAGAGACGCAGACGCTATCTGAGAACTACATTCAATAGGTAGACATGCTACGAGGAGGCCGGGTCGGGCATAGCGGGGGAACATGAGCAGATTAAAGTTTACGAGAGATTGAGCAATTCGAGTTCTAGGCTGGAATGTAACGAGGGTGATGATGGAGCAGAAGCTAAAACGGTTACATTTGCATAGTTCCGAGGCGTTTGGAAAGGATGGTTGCATACCCATGGGACAAGGAGTTTTTATGGCAGGCAAAATTGAAAGCCTGCTCACTTATGGTATAATGTACTGATAGTTAACAAGATCTAATATCAACGTCTCTAGTTGACATCACGTGAAGCTTCTTAAATTCTCAAACCTCGCTCAACACGAGATTATATGATTTTACAATCGAGCCACAATGGCGAATGTACCTTTTGCCTAAAGTCCTAGAGCACGAGCCGCTTACTAGTATGTTGCCTCATGTCAGACCCCTCATTGAAAAAGTAACCCCACTTTGCCGCATGAGCTCAAGATTGAGAACGGAACCCACAGAAAAGAAGTTCAGTCAAATTCAGAGGAGTTTAAGAACAAAATATTCCGCTCCCCGAATTTCGCCTTTCAGGCTATCTCAGCCTATACGTGCAGCTTTCGAGACTCGGCTCAAGCACAATAAATCTGAGGTTGAAACAGGCAATACTAGTATGGCGACCGTGGAAGCTATACTGAAGGATAAATATCCTGCCAAGGCCCATGCGAAGAAGGTCGTGGACTACATCAAGAAAACAAATCCAGATGCTACTGGGGTTTTGTATCTTGAGGGGCAGAAGACGCGAATGATTGAAGACAACGACGAAGCAGCACCCTTCCGGTAAGCTCCCGACCTACGCCCTCCAGACCCTTTGCTAACAGTCTAATCTCAGACAACGCCGGTACTTCTATTATCTGACTGGATGCGATCTTCCAGACTCTTATTTTACATACAATATTGCAACAGAAAAGAGCACACTCTTCATTCCTCCCATCGAAGCCGACTCCGTTATCTGGGCCGGGCTCCCCCTCTCCGAAGACGAAGCCCTCTCGCTCTACGACGTAGACAACGTCCAAACCGCCAACGAAGTAGCCTCTTACCTCGCTCGCCCAACCTCAAACAGCAAAAACACAGTATGGGCCATCGCCAACCAAGTCTCAGACCACATAACCTTTCTAGAATTCGAAAACAAGGATTTCACACTCTTGAAAGAAGCTATTGAGGAGTGTAGGGTGGTGAAAGATGAATATGAGGTTGCGTTGACGAGGAAAGCGAATGAGATTTCGACGATTGCGCATACAGCTGTTTTGAAGGCCGTGAAGACAGCGAAGAATGAGAGGGAGTTGGAAGGTTTGTTTATTGAGAGGTGTATTTCGAACGGAGCGAGGGAACAGGCGTATCACTCGATTGTTGCTAGTGGGACGGCGGCCGCTACTTTACATTATATGAAGAACTATGAGCCGTTGGCTGGAAAGCTTAATTTGTTACTGGATGCTGGTGCAGAGTACAAGTGCTACGCTTCTGATATAGTAAGTGGTTTGCATTTGCCAGATCTCCATTCTCTTTAATACCTGCTCCGTATTGAGTGATCTTTTCTGACACATCTATAGACACGAACGTTCCCCATAGCTGGCAAATTTTCCCCGGAAAGTCAGGCCATATATGACATAGTCCTTCAAATGCAACATGTCTGCATCAGCATGCTAAAAGACGGTGTCCTCTGGGACGACGTCCATCTCGAAGCTCACAAAATCGCCATCAAAGGCCTTCTCTCCCTAGGTATCCTTCAGGGCGCCGAAGAAGACATCCTCAAATCCAGAACGAGTGTAGCATTCTTCCCACATGGCCTTGGCCACTATCTAGGGATGGGTTCGTCTTGTTTCCTCGCAACATTGCTATTATCTTTCTATGGGAGCTCCAGAGGTAGGAGCTGTTTCAGGAGCTGAGATAGAAAGACAAACAGACGTGATCTGTTTGTCTGCTCTTAAGATAGCTCCCACCTCCGGAGCTCTCACCAAAGAGAACGACTTTTTCATATGCTAATTCAATGATAGATACCCACGACACCGGTGGACATCCCAGGTATGAGGATAAGGATACTATGTTTCGGTATTTAAGGGTAAGGGGAAGTTTGCCTGCTGGGAGCATTATTACTGTTGAGCCTGGGGTGAGTATTGATTAGAGTAGCTTGCGAGGCACCAGCTGACAGCGTCAGATTTACTTCTGCCGTTTTATTATAGAGCCGTATCTTCAAGACCCAGTACATGCGGCATACATCAACTTTGAGATCTTGAACAAGTATTGGGAAGTAGGGGGGGTTCGTATTGAAGGTAAGTCAGGTTTGGAGTTTAGGTTCGTAGGACTGACCCGGGCAACAGACAATATTTTGATCACCAAGGATGGTTATGAGAACTTGACGACGGCGCCGAAAGATGTGGCGGATATGGAGAAGATAATAAATGGTTCATATGAATGAAGCTCGAGGGTAACAAATATACCAATTGGGTTTTTAGAACTAGAGATATTTGCAGAAGCGAGATCTACTAAGTTTAAGAGATCTTCTGAAAACAAAGTCCCGCCTGTAGGTATTTTATAATATTCCTCTCAAATAGCCACCATTAATTGTCCTATTCGTCCTGGTAGATTCTTCATTTATTCAATATTATCTCCAATTCAAAGGGGAAGACCTCGCCAAGTAAGCGAGGGATTCAATAGAGAATTCAAAAGAATCGCATCAGAGACAAGAACAAAACTGTGATCTGAGATACCTGCCCCATGTACCTCGGCTCAAGAATTTCACGGGGAGCAAAATTGCGATGTGCAACAATACTTCAATATATTTTCCGAGAGATTTGGCTTTCATGCGTTGGCGTTGAGTTGGCGCTGGTATGGTTGAAGTCTCTTAAACTCCCCACATACACTCAGATTACTTATGTCTAAGTAGCAATAACGCGAATCCACTTCAGAGTTTCATTATCAGGAGCAAAATTGCGATATGCAACAGATTTATCAATTTATTGTTGGGCGAAAATTTGCAGCTCGAGTGGGAGGACGTCGGTTTAGCGCCGGTGTGTTTGAAGTCTACACTCAGACTACCTGATATCTGAATCTGAATTCACGTGAAAAGGATTGTAAAATTCTACAGGGGTAAATTTAAATATTTGAAGGATACTTTTATCCCCTTTTCCGCTGTCTTCATTGCTTGACGATTGGCTCTGCTCTTTGCATCAAATGATCCTCCTTGGTTTCTTATTCTGCTCACATCTCATCTACTATCCTTTCTATAAAAAGCTCAGTATTCTTCTTATTCGTACCAAATAATGCAGGATGTTAACTTCAGCCTGCGTATCTAGGACTTGGCGCTAGACGCTACTATACCCCACCAAACAGCCTTCCGCTTTACTAGTAAGCTTTAAGGTAACATCGACAGTTGCGTTTTCCGATGACGACTCTCTACTATTATTACTTCATGGCACTTGGCACAGCAATTTGGAGCCTCCCTCAATCGAGCGTACCTTATTATCCACTAATTATAAGACTATAACTCCCAAGTCCCCAAGGATTTGGCGGCCCCACAGACTGTCATGTCCTCCAAGTGGGGGAGTACCTTTACGACATATGACTGGAGTAATTGAGACATTCCTTAAGCTTACACTCGAGTCAGGTTTACCTGGAATTGCCATTCCCATACGTTCAAACTGAGTATTGCTTCATCCAATCTCGCAATGCAATGAGGGCATTTTGGTGCAAGAAACTATAGTCCATATCGGTCTAGGCTAGTCTGGGCCGCATCTGGTTGGAAATCTTATGAGCAAAACTGCCGGCGATTCTCCAGTGCACGATTTGTCAGGACTAGTAGGTTATACTGCCAACCTTGTATGTTAACTACAGCGGAATCGACGTGGAAAGAGGCAACTGCCACGGACCGGAAGAGCTCCTTTGATTTGCGACTTTGCGTGATACCCCTCAACATATCAAAGATTCCACGGTCCACAGGCAGGATGTACGATCACTTGTCGGAGTCTTTCCAAGCGAAGAACATCAAGTCCATCTTCTGACACATATACAATAACTAGAAGTCTGGAATGCAGTACACCACTGAAAGATGAGGAAGCATTTTTATTTTGGCACTATGTAGATCACGTTGGATTCGTGATGATGCCCTACCTAATTAGGATGAGCGGATTCTTGAAGATTTTCTTATCCCTTAGTGGTTCTGCGTCGTATGTCTCAGAAATAGCAAGCTTTCTGTTAAAATACATCCAATTTAGCAAACCTAGATTGTGATCGCATCAAATGCTAGGCATAGTCTCGAAATACTTTATGGTTTTGTTCCTCGAACCAGCATCCCTTGGCGGAATGAGAAGTTCTTTTACTGTTATCACTGCTACTTCTGCGTTCCTAGCTGCTTCATGGTAGCATTGATATTCGCCTGTCTTCTTTACCTTCTCCATCTCCACCTTAATGAGCATCCTACCAGGGATATGCGTCGGTGCTTCGTATATGATCTCTAGAATCGCCGTAACTTTGATTCTATTTGGCAGTAACGGGAAGCAGGCTCGTACCATATATAAGCTTGGTGGAAAGTCAAACTATTTATTTTGCACAATTGGCTCATTCAAATAATCGTTAAAAGGCCTCGCTTTTGGCTCCCATGCATTGGGTACCCTATTCGAAATTCATCAACAACCGAGTTGAAATGGAAACGTGCATTTCACATGGGAAGTCCATGCAATTTCTACAGTTCCCCATAGGCAAGTGAAAGCTGCCAACAAAAAAAAAACTTCATTTACATCCTCCACCCGCGCCCGCAGTCGAAAAGCCCTAAGCTCACACCTTGCTCAGGTAGTACATGAAGGCTGAGCCGTAAGCGCATCATCAATCAATGTAACCGCACCATGCAAGGCCCCAAACGTCCCTTTATTACTCGTCCCATTGCCCGTCGCAATACTCGTGTAAACCAATATATTCCCCAATAACGTACTATACGCACCGATGAACGCTGAGCTCCCAACAATAAAATAGACATTACAAGCCTGACCGCCACCCAAAAATACAATCTTACTGGTCACCGCGGTCGTCGCAAACGTGGTTCTGATTTGGAAAATCCATTGCCCGTTCGGGTTTCCGGTGCCGTTGAGGGTAAGAGTGGTGGAGAGGGACTGGGATATTAGAACGGTATTGCTGGAAGGTGGGGGGGAGAAGTGATTGGGAATGGTGATGACCTGAAGAAAATATAAAGTAAAATAAAACGGAGGGAGTGGCTTGTTTTCTACTCCAGAAGACAAAATCCAATTCTTAACTTCCACCACCAGATATTTCACAATGCATCAATGGGAACAGAATTGAGCCTCATAAAGAAACGAAGTTTACCATTCCTCAAAGTTCCCAATGGTTAAGGGGCGGCCCGTCCATCATTGGGGGCGGCCTTTCTAAGTGGCTGCTAGAAGCCCGACCATGCACGAAGGGTCTTGTGTAGTAATGGGCTTTAAACAGCCGAATGCATAAGGACTTTGCCCAAAGGAATTTTACTTGCTGCCACATGGTTGCCCCAGAATTTGTTCCCCCTACTTGGTGAGATCAGCATGAATTCAGCAGTCGAGTCTTAAATACTCCCATCTAACTGTATTCAAAGGATCTGCATCAGCCGCTAGTACAAACTTTAGATGCAAGCTCAGGGGATCTTAGGAGCCATATTATTTCCCAGAAGAAATAACCTTGTAGAGAATCTAAGGTTACACCAGAAAAGTTTGATGGTGATAGTTTGATGGCGTAAAACGCCTCCCCGAGTCACCTTAGCCTACATACTGCAGGACGAATCTACGTCACTGTGTTCACAAGATTCATATATGGTTCAGCTCACCCTTTCACAGTTGTCTCTGAATTGCAGGGGTTGATTGATTGATTGGGCTTTACACGTTAATTGAAGAGAAGGGGGAGTTTGCTAACGCCCCTCGTGAACCTTGACATTACGCCTGACTAGAAAGATCATGCAAGTCACCTCCTTTCCTGTCCTGTCATGCTATTCAGCATCAAATCGATAACGCCGCTTCAGATCGATGAAGAACATTCATCGAATCAGGGACTTAGGTATAAGTCCAAGTCGAGCGGGGTGCGTCTAACCTGTTCTAAAGGGACCTTACCGCAAAATCAGAACCATCAGCCCAGGACACGGCTTAACAAAGAATTGGATGCTTCGGAACTTATTGTTGATACTAAATGCAGGATAATAATCAAGGTTTCTCTCCTCAAGTACTACACTTAATCCAGTTTTCCAAAACGACATTCCCCAGCACAACATGTACTGGTCCGAAGAAGCCCTTGCAATGTAGTTATTGAGATAACACGATGACGGGGGAAAAAATACAACTTTGGGGAGATCAAGGAAATAATGACGATTTATGTAGCTGACAGTTTGAGGTTTTACACGCATCCTCTGCTTTGGAATGTCTATATCGTAGTCTATTGGTCCTATTCGTTATTGAAGGAGGGGAAATTTTGATTTCCAGCCTTGTTGGAGAAGCTTTCGTTTCCAGTCATATATGAACTTATATTCATGATTCGATAAATAATGTCTAGAAGACTAGGTTGGAATATATGCCAATTGCAACAATACTGAGGTTCCAATTTGCATCTTCGTCTTCTCAACCATGGAGGGAATTTTTCTTTTGAATGCTGAATAAATATATGAAAGAATCATATGAATTTTGAAAAAGAATTAGAGATATCTTGAATAAAATAAATATGATTTCCTCGTCCCAAGATATCAAAGGATATCATAGATCATCACAATTCTCTTCCTCCCTGTCGAGGTTTTTTTTTAATCTAATCTTCAGAAAGTCCCTAAAATAATAAATTTATAATTAGAGTTGAATTGTCACAAAATACTTATTGAGTGTATAGTGTGTAAAAGGTCTGTCTTTCAAAATAGAGAGGTGTGAAGGCTTTAAAGGCTTCTAGGTCTACCTAGTCTACGCGATAAACATGTGACGAACCCGCTACTGAACGTGTGATTTTACTAAGCCTAATAGAAGACTTCAGACTCCTATGCCGTAAGGGCTTCCTTAAGACTCGATCCTAACAACTATATTATATATCATTACATTGCCTTCTAGTTATTTATATTCTAATAATAAATTTTATTGATAGCAAGTGTATTCCACAATCACTATGAAAAGGCTTAAGTTGTTTGCCAATATACTTTGAGTGAATTATGTCATAGCAAACCTTCATGCAAGTTAAGGCAAACGTGGTTATTAATAGCACAGATATTCATCGATCATGTAGGCTAGACAATGAGCCAACCTGCTATATCGCATTACGAACAAGGAAAGGAAAAAAAAAATATGCTGATAACAGCTGTGTAGAATGTAGTAAGCCTATATTATAGTACAAGTCCCATCCAGTCTTCCTATCTATGTATCTGGGACCGTTGGCTATATTTTGTAGACCCCATGCTAGCTATGCAACAAACCTCCTCCTAATAATTTACACGTACTTGCACATCATGGCAACCATGAGGTCGAAAAGACCGATAGCTTCGACGAAAGCAAAACCCAAAATGGCGTAGGAGAACAATTGTCCTCGCATGCTGGGGTTACGGGCAACGGCCATCAACAAGGCAGCAAAGACCATACCGATACCAATACCGGCACCTCCGAGACCGATGGCAGCGGAACCCATTCCGATGTTCTGAGAGACTTGGACCATGGCGGTAGCGATTTCGGAAGAGAAGGCACGGCGGCCCATGACGTTGCGGGTGGTGGCATTGAGGATTTGAGAAGCTTGTTGACGCTTCAAGGTCTGGAAGGGAGAGTTGGTGCGGACGCCTTGGCTGACACCTGCCATTATCAAATTGATTAGCATATGCAATGAGTAAGATGGTTTTTTATATGCAGCAGCTAAGATTGATGGATTGGATGTCATGTGCTTACCTGAGAATGCACGCTGAGAGACTTGAGGCTTGATGTTGGTTCGGAGCACCGGACGGGCGGCCTTGACTGAAGCTGAACCCATAAGGGAGGCCATCTTGGGAGCAATCATGCGAGCGGAAGCCATTTTGCAGGAGGAGGTATGGTGATGAAGGAGGAAGAGTACCTTGACAATGGAACGAAAGAGTGTGGAGTAGAGAGGTCAATTGGATGGTTGGTGTTCAGGAGAAGTAAAGGAGCTGGAGGAAAAGAGAAGGTCAGTGAAAGGAAAGTTGGGATGGGCTGAAGAGCTTTTCGCTCGTCTATGACTCGGTTGGAAACCAATTTGGGCTCCATACCAGATTCTGGTCTGTGAGGCCAAAGCCAGGCCTTTTCGAGACCTCCGGTCATAATCCGTTGGAAGTCATGCTAGGTACCCATGACGAAGAACCCATTGAATTCAATGGGTCGCACAAGATTTAGGCCAGCTATTGGATCTTGGGTGGCCTCGTGGGAATGAGGAATGGGTCCAGTGGTCCACCAGTTGACACCGTCGCGAACGAAGAAAGTTAAAATGTACTAGAGGAGATGCCCGAAACATCTCGGGAAATCGCGGGAATTGCATCGAGCTCTGTTCGAATTTTTTTTAAATATTTTTTTTCTCGTTCTCGCTTCCCGGACTCCTGGGAATTGCTTATCTGTCAAGTTGAGCCTTAGATACCTTATCTTAACGACGTTGGTATTTACGAGGCCGATGGGAAAGAAGTCGATACCCTATTCTTGAATTTATTCATTCATAAAAGAGGAGGACTCTAGGTAGACAAATGAGAATGCCATTGATTGTTGACAGACCACCATGTCTGTCACTCTTCACTCGCGGATTGTGGACACGAGTAATGTTTCTTTATTATCAGCCTCAACATGAAAGAGCGAAATTGGTATTTTTGGCGCGGCTGAAAATACGCTAGTGTCTGAGATTTTAGTGGAGATGAATTTCGGGATGATTCGGGCCGCTGCATAGGAGGAGCCCCTTTCCTAGAGAAAGTAAGACAGAAAAAAAATCTCATACCAATCTGCCTTCGAAACGCGGCATACAAAATATGAAGGGTTTGAGAACAATTTTCTTTGGTCGAGCAGGCACTGTGCGTGCGGTGAATATCCCCTTGAGATACGATACGATACGATACATCCAGCCTTTGGGAAGGATGCTGAGATCAAAATCGATGACGTGATGACTGTCGACCACGGAAATTGATAACGACTTGAAAATTGGGCCCCGGTAATCATTTTGGTAAGATTCTCTCCAGGGCAACAGCCCTGAATGAGGTCGCCCAACACGCGGCTCCGGTATCATGGACACTTGCCCACGTCGCCATATGTTTTGCCTGCCTTGCTGCCCACCGATCTCAACCGCGAAATCAAATCAAATCAAATCAAATCTGTACAGCCGTGACTTTGGCTCTTCCGAGCCATTCAAGGTCACCGGCTGTAGTGGCCTTCTGTATATTGTAGAGCTCGTCAATCAAGGCAGGAACAAAAGTACCCGGGCCTTTGACATCCTCACGAGCCACTGCAATCTCTGCTGCAATCTCATAGTGAAGCAATCCAGCGATGGTAGCAAGGAATTTATCCTCACGGTTGACTGCCAGCATCAAAGATATCGTAGTTCCTAGGACACAGCCACTGCCTGTAATCCTGCCCAATATCTCGTGCCCATTGGAGACGGCAAAAGTGCGTTGTCCATCACTCACAAAATCCGTTGCTCCCGTCATGACCACGACGTTCTTCTCCCTTGCTGCCAGATCTCGAACCACTTTCGCTTTCTCAATATCGTTCAAGGTACTGGTCCCGCTGTCCACCCCTCTTTGCTGGACAACCGACCCAGAGACCGTCTGTATCTCGCCTTCGTTACCTTTAATAACATCAAAGTATCCTCCAGCCATCAAAGTCTTGATTGCGGACCTGCGAACCGCTGTAGCACCTCCTCCGACAGGGTCAAACACTACAGGGGCTCCTTCCAGATTGTAGGCACGCAAGGCCTGAATATAGTTCTGCAGTCCGTCCGGCGTCACAGTGCCCATGTTAATGACAAGAGCCCCTCCCAATTTACATAGGTCAGCAGCCTCCTCTCCATAATTTGCCATTATTGGCGATCCACCCACAGCCAGAGCGACATTTGCGGCAATATTCTGAACAACCAGGTTTGTCATGTTATGGGAAAGAGGTGTCTTTTCTCCCACCGCTTTGATAACGGTAGGCACTTGCGCAATGAGATTCTTTGGATCCGCTTTCTTGTCACTATTTGCCAGTGATAGTGCTGCAAATGGAGGAGGACTCTTGACAAGTTTCAATAGCTGTTGTGCAGCTTCTTTTGGATCCTTGGCGGCCATGATGGCACTGACAATGGCAACCCCATCTAGTTTCTTGCTAGGATCTGATGACTGATACAAGACTCGCTGAACATTTGAAGCATTGATGCCTCCAATCGTTACGGTCGAAATGTTGCGTCCCTCTTTGTATATCGCCCGAAGTATGTTTTTTGTTCCGGCTGTACCGATTATATCTTTAGTGTTTGTTTTGCTGGTGTTGATCAGACCGTTGTAGTGCTGAAGAGAAGCTCCTACACTTACGTTGGAGTTGCAAACATTGTCCCAACTCCTAGATAATCTGCCCCGCCCCTACATGCTTCCAGTGCTTCTTCAGGGGTGGATACGGTGACCCCGATAATTGATTTTTCGCCAAGTAATCTTCTTGTGCTCTGAAGGTCGAGATCGTCTTGACCAATATGGACTCCCTCGCATCCAATGGCCAAGGCAACGTCGACCCTGTCATTTATGAGGAGGGGAATATCATGCTTTCTGGTGATGGCGTGAAGTTTTCGAGCAGTGGATACCTGAAGATATAGTAAGTTAAATCTTCATGATATCTGCCTGCATAGATTTCGAGGTGGGGAGGGGGAAAATGTCTCCACACCAATTCAGCTGTGTCTCCGGTCTTCTCCCGGTATTGTACAACGGTCACACCACCAGCGATAGCAGCTTCAACTACCCCGACAAGATCTTTATCGCCCAATATAGCAGGTGTAGCGTCTGTCACCAGATATAGGGAGTAATCAACCTCGCCTTTCCCCATGTTCACGTCCGGCTCATCAAAATCTCAAGAAGAGGGGAAGGAGTCACGTGAAGGACCCCGCCCGAGAAATAGACTGCTTTTGGCCTCTTGAGCGGAAGGGTGGCGACCTTGTTGGCAGGTTAAGACAACGATAATGCAAATAGAACACTCGTATGCCTCAATATATGTGAATAATCTTATAGGAACGGAATTAGTATGTACAAACAAAGGCGGGGTCATAGGTACCGTATGAAATTACCATGACCTGGATTGATGCATTAGCCGACGCGCTAAGGAGTCACCCAAAATACATTATTGCAATCTGGTCTGCGCTTTCATTTCTCATCCACAAAGTCTTCCGCAACAGGGCAAAGAACACATCATCCCATCCAAATCGCCTCCAAACAATAACATCGGCTTTGGTATCATCAGATCTGGTCTCTGAATAACTTGCAATTTGCAATACTCTACTCAACTTCTCCATCACCGAACAGTCGTCAGTCGTCCAAAGACATTGCCTCTTCCGCCTAAAACAAAGGAAGTCATCAACTTCCACGAAACCATCCAACAAAGCCACCAGCGCGTCAAGGAAACATCTGCGTTATATGTATCTCACACCCTACGCACACGTCAGACACCAGCCGCCTCTCGAGCTGCGACCCATACCGCGGAATAGGAAACGTTGTAGCCCCTACGGCTAATACCCCGATTTGCGAATGTTGCGTTAAGGAAAATATCGACGACTCTCCATCTCTTTCAGTGCCTCGCTCCCTACCTCATCATCTGCATGTTCCATGTCGCATCATCCGGTCGTCTAACGGACATTGTCGCCCCTTGAAATTATAAGAACACATTTACATCATCTCGAGCAAATCGCAACCATGGCTACTATCAATATCCGCAGCGATGTTAAGGACCCCTTCTACCGATATAAGATGGAGAAACTCCAGTCCAAAATTGAAGGGAAGGGGAACGGCATCAAGACAGTCATAGTCAACCTCAGCAGCGTTGCCAACTCTCTCGCGCGCCCTGGAGCATTCGTCATCAAATATTTCGGCTTCGAACTTGGAGCTCAGACCAACTCCAACCCTTCCGATGACCGCTGGATCATCAACGGTGCCCACGAGGCGTCCAAGCTTCAAGACTACCTTGATGGCTTCATTAACAGATTCGTTCTCTGCAAGAAATGCAAGAATCCTGAGACAGATGTAGTTATCAAGGATGGTCGTATTCTTCTAGACTGCAAGGCATGTGGGCAACGTTCAGATGTGGATCTACGTCTCAAACTCAGCGGCTTCATCCTCAAGAATCAGCCAAAGAAGGGCAAGAAGGACAAGGCCGAAAAGAAAGCCGCTCGAAAGGCCAAGGAGAACGGCAACGGTGACGCCAAAGAGAATGGACATGGAAGCGGTGGGGATAGCAACTCCGAGAATGGTTCCAATGAAAACGGCGATGTTGCAATCGAGGCTGGCAGCGATGATGAAATGCTGAAGCAAGCCCAGGATCTTAATGCTGCTCCAGCTGAGGTCAAAGATGATGAATGGACTGTCGACATGTCTGCCGAAGCTGTTAAAGCCCGTCAACAGCAACTTCCTGATGACCTCAAGCAGAAGCTTGTCCTCGGGGGCGATGAAGACGATGAAGATGGCGAGGGCGGAGGCAACTCCAACTATGATCAGCTGGGAAGCTGGATTATTGGTGAGGCCGAGGACAAGGGTGGCGTAGACAAGGTCGACGATGTCGAGATCTATTTGAAGGCCAAGGAGCTTGGAATTGAGACAAAGCATCGCACCCTACTCGTCTTAGTCCAGACAATCTTTGACGATAACATCGTCAAGCAGATTCCAAAACGTGCTGGAATGTTGAAGAATGTAAGTTAACAGATCGTGTGCTTGATCACCACTAACATGTTATTAGATGGTCACTTCCGAGAAACACGAGAAGGCTCTACTTGGTGGCGTGGAACGATTCATTGGCATCCGTGGCAAAGACAATCCAGAGATCTACACGCAGACATCCAAGGTTCTAATCGCTCTCTACAACGAGGACATCATCAGTGAAGAAGTCGTCACCAAATGGGGTACCAAGGCTAGCAAGAAGTACATCGACCTGCCTACCAGCAAGAAGGTTCGCAAGTCTGCAGAGGCTTTCCTTACCTGGCTTGCCGAGGCTGAGAGCGACGACGATGATTCCGACTAATCTCTTGGTCTCGCACTATCCTGATCGAGTTAATTGTTGCACAGCAAGATGCTCTTCTAAATATGGATAGACTAGTGGTTTCGTGAACTTTGGCTCACATTTTTGTGTCTTGGACTTCGTTGCTAGACTGCCTCGTTAGATTCGTTGCTTATTGTGTTTGTTTTACTCTACTCCGTCCTTTCTGGCTTTGCAAATGTGTTTTTGTAAGATCAACGCAATACAGGCATTCCTCTCTATCACGTGTCATCTTGGTGATGTGAATGCTTGCAACCAACTACGCTTTGTGACCCAAAAGAGAATAACATGTACCTCCTCATGACAGCAAATAAATGTACCAGAATGATATTCATATTTCTACACCCGACTCTAAGACAGCAAATGTATACCCCTCCACAATCGGCATCTCCCTCGTCTCATTCTTCCCCGCCCTCTGCATTACAAACCACACAGCATCCGCATTACCCTCCTCCAAAACCTTCCTCACCTCCCCCCTCTCCACCACCACACTCCTCAAAACCTCCAAAACCTCATCAAACATGTCATCATCCACCCTCACATACCCCACAATCGCAACCAACAACCTCACTATCCCCTCCCAAACTCTACTAACCATCGAATACAACCCCCGTCCGCCCTTATCCCTCCCCATCTCCCTCTTTACCCTCCTAACTATCTTCATCATCTCAACCCACTCCGTCCTAATCCTCGTACCCAAGAAATCCCCCGCACACCTACATATTTCAGCCACTGTATCCGCGGCCGCTATACAAACGTAGGGTTCGTCATCATACAAGCGAGCGATAATGACAGGCCAAATGTCGTTTATGAGGGGGAGGAACTCGTCCTCATTTTGATATAAGGCGGTGCAAGCTGTGGTCATTAGGGAGAGGAGTTTGGTGCGTAGGATGGGTGAGGAGGATGTTAGGTAGTGTTGGCCGAGGCGGGCGATGTTGCGGAGCATGGTGTAGGTTTTAGTAGGGGGCGGTTTGGCGATTTCGGAGGGGGGTTCGGGGTCGGTGTCGGGATCTGTGGGAGGATTGTCTGTTTCGTCGAGAAGGGTTTTGGCGTCTCTCCAGGGGGCATGCGGAAAGTCTTCGTATGGGAGGGAGTCATCGGAGGAGCTCTGTTTCTTTTCGATTGCAAGGAGGATCTCTTCGATTGTGGGGATAGGAGAACCGGTTTTGCGGTGTGAGACGGATGCAATGCCGGTTATTTGAAGTTGGCCAGATTTTGACCCTGTGTCTACGATTTCTCCCAGGACTGAGAATAGTATTTCGACTAGTCGATGGTAGCCGTGGAAATTATCCAAAGCTGCGAAAATTGAGCCAACCACGTCATCTAGGTAGGGTAGTAGAGAAGGTCCAGTGAGACGAATCATCATGACCAATACTTGTGGAGCTTGGGGTGATATGTCGAACGTATTGAGTCTCAAGGAGATTGCATTTACCATGTAATCCACATTGTCGATGATGAGTTCGCTGGCATTGGCATACCCACATGCTTTCGAGACTATGTTGAGGCAAGTAATAGCATGTTCTCTTAATTTCGAATTGGTAGAACCAAGAAGTTGGGTTATGGGATAAAGCGTGTCTACAAGCTCTGTTCGAAATTCTTCCCCGAGATGCTCAGCTGAATCCGCAATCACTTCCAAAGCAATAGCTTGTAGACGCCAATCATTGGAGCTCTCGTCGTCTCCAGAAAGAACGAACAAAGAATATGAAAATAGCTCTTGGTTAACAATCTCCTGGCCATCTGATAATGTGAGTGAGGCGTTGAAGAATTCGTCCAAATCTTTGTCATTGGCTGTTGCAGATTTCAACAGCTGAGACGAGAGCCAATATGCAGATAGGAGACCAGGCCCAGATGCACCGCGAACGTAGTTTAGCATTTCGCTAGCCATTTTGATTTGGGATTGCCTTGCTCCAAAGCTGTTGATCAGTTTTAAGAGCTGAGTTCGAGTGCCCTTCTGACTCTCTTGCGGTAGAATGATAGGACTGAATGTGGTAACAAGGGTGTTGTCCGATGCCAAGGTCATTGCTGCTTGACTATTCATGTCAAATTCTGTTTCTTGTAGAAGCTTTGTAGAATTAGAGGGCTCTAAAGTAGTCGTAACACTGTCCCGAAGAGAGTTTACCAGAGCGTCCTCCAGGACTGAAGAATCCAAGTCCAGGCTTGTTAGCAACACATGGGCTTTGGATAACTGTTCCAGAGCCATCCGTTTCGTTGTCTCATCATTTGATTGCATTACACGGGGAAGACTTGTAACCCAGTTATAAACAGTCACTTTGATGAGTTCTCCTAGGTCCGGATGGATAGTGGCAAGATCAATCAAAGTCGTTGATCTACGGAGAGTATCTTCACCGGCCACCTCACTCAAGATCATACTTGTTTCCACAAGCACGGAAGATGATTCGGCAAGCGTATCATGGCACTCGTCCAGAATAGTAAGACAAAGTTTATTGAGGTTCGTACGGACCTCAGTCGAGTTATTGCTACGGAGCCTGATAATATTGGATAGTGCAAGTTTGATTTGTCCTGCTGTAGCTTTGAGCCATGATATGGTAAGGGTTTTTTGCTCTCCATTGCTCGCAGAGTCTTCCTCCTTGATGTTTCGAGTACGTATATCGCTCAATATCGAGACTAGGACATGCTCTAAAACTTCTAAGGCAGTGACAATACATTTCCGCGACCTCCTGTTTGTGGTAGTAGGCATCAAACTCTTGGTTAAAGCAGATATTGTGCCTGGGAGAAAGTTCGACAGAGCTTGCTGATCTTTGATACAGCGCCATATAGCATCCAAAGCCTTTAAAGCTTGCAATTGGGCTTCTGCGGTTGGCCCATCTGTGATTCCATCAAGTATTACCGTCATGCAATGTCCCAAGGCTGGTATTGTGCCAGTCTCGACCATGGAGGCGGCTCCACCTGGCGTATCTTTCAAGTCAAGAAATAGAGCTGCTAGAGCTGCATATGCCTCAACCACTAACTCTTCCGACACTGGTGTCGAAGCCTGACCAGGTACGCCTCCTGCTACAAAGGTGAGGAGGATTAAAAGTTGCTTGGCTAGATCTAATGCAATGGTTCTGCTCCATCCATACTCCAGCAAGATCCTGATACATTTGATTGTTATTTCTGAGAGAGTGTCGGTATATTGTTTCTTCCTTCGCAGGATTTGTGAAAGCGGAAAGAAGACATAGTCGGCCAATTTATCGTCGAACGCGCCATCACTCCGTTGACATTTTCGTTGAAGGATTTCGAGGAGACTTTTTATCGACTGTGTCAATGCTCTTGAATTGGTGGAGCTGCCATCGTCCTTGAGAGCTAGCTGGCTGAGCTCAATGCAGCGAGGCTTGAGCTTTTGATTGGTTAGCAAAGGCTACGAAAGGAGCAACTGACAGCCTACCTCCTGGAAGAGTTCATTCCTTGTGGAGCGTACTCCAGTATCCATGGTCAAGGCGAGACCGAAGCATGGTATGGACCTCCGATATAAATTGTTACCCTGATGGAGAGGGATGTTCGTGAAAATCGGGCTCTCATGCAAGGCTGTGGGAGAGGTATGTGCTGCTGACACGTGATGGAAACATTTCTCCCCAGTGAAACTTGTATAAAGTCTTACGACCTAAATGATTCGACAGAGAAAAGAGATACCTCTTGGGGAAATGACGATATCCTCGCCGTACAAGTTTTAACCCTGGTGCGAACCAGGTCTCACAAACTTACAGATCAAATTTTGCACTCAGCCTTGTCATACGAGGCTGCCACTATCTCTTAAGGACGATATACGGCCATAAAGCTAGGCCCTTTCTAAACATAATAAATAAGAAAGCAAGGCACTTCCATAAAAAGGCCCAGATGACGACGCTAGTTTTTTCATAGTGATTTTTGGAATCGACGAACGGAAGGCTGGGTGTTAAGAATTTGAACAGAATGTTTGAGCATTGCAAGTCTCATAAAAACCAACCCACCGACCTCGTTGGAACCAAAAAATTAGATAAGACTTGTGTATTTTAATCTGCTACGCGTCTTTCTCTTCCTGGGGCGAGGTCCTATATGTGGGGGGGAAAATGAAGGCGTCGAACTTATGGCTGTCATCAGGGAGTGCTTAGGACAGCAGACGCTTTCATACATATAACATCGCAGTCGAAGAGTAACTTTTAATTCTCTGTTTCACAGCATTTATTGAGCATATCAAAGTTAGCTAGATAAGGCTGAGGCTGAGAGGTGTTTTGTGGGGGAGTGGAAGGTAGTACCGTTATCCTTGCTCTGGAATTTTAATTTTGGGCCTACTAGTAGGCCTACTAGTAAGTCTTTATCCCTGCCTACCTACTGCCTACTATCTACTAATTCATCTGAACACCACCGAACTCCGACTTCATACAACATTTCAATCTCATCAACGAATACTACCACCATATCAGCTCCTCCATTCCCACCATCTGATGCTACAGTTCTCGCAATCCACGACAATCGCTTGAACTCTCGGCTCTTTGTCGCGTTTCCGAATTCCTCCCTTCGAACCTACCGTGATCTCTTTGACCCAATTATCCTTGGATACTTTCTCTAGAACATCTACATCTAGCTCACCAAACTCCTCTACTCAGTATACATTTTTTAAGGAACGGTTTAGCTCAATCTTCCAGATAGTATCTAAACCGCAAAGAACACCTCAGCCAAACGTCTCACATCTGCCTCAAATTACACAAACAGAAGCACAGGAACGAAATACTAGACCTGGAATAACACACAGCGCTAAGGCTACATCTGCAGACGTGCTTAGTGACCGACGGTCCTAGGCCGATGCGGTGGGGGAGGTGGATGTCGTGACCTTCACAAGAGAGCGATAAAGTCCGAAGACGTGGACCCTCTGCCTGAATTACTACGCTTTGTGAACCGTGGATTTTCCGTTGACCAAAATCACAACGTCTTCAATCTTATGGTCATTCGATCTTGTCCCAGCTACTACAGCCGCAGCTATTCGGCCCTCTCTCACTTGTGGATAGAGATACAACCAGAGGTTTCCCATGGATTCGCACTTTCCAGCTACCAGAGAAGATTTATACCATGTTCAGATGGACGTCAAACATGTCCAAGCTGTGCAGATAAATCATGCCGACAGGTTGTTGAGGCTGGAGAAGCGCCAGGCAGATGATGCAGCCCTCAAATCCGTTTGGGGAACTGGATCTCCGTTTCCAAGCGTCTTGAGCGGTACTCCTCAACAAGGTCCGCCCAACCCATTCTTTGATTCGTGACTATACATTGACCTTCATTTTGGTGTAGGACCCATCCAAAACCCATCGACCGATGTCTTTGATGATTTCGATGATGAGCAAGGACATAATCTTCTCGGCAGCCTACAGCTTGAGGCAGATGAGGAGCCTGTTAGACGAGGCGCATCCAGGGCTAACAGCGTTCGTTTTGATGTCAGTGCCCTTCAAGGATCAAACTGGACCCAAGCATCTCGGAATTCTGGCGAATTCGGCCCAATTCGCCCAAGCAGCGGAATGGGTAGTCATCCTATGACAGAACGCTCTCTATCACATAAATCAGACGGGAGACATAGCTCTGCGGGCCATTCAGTCCATTCCATGCATTCTGTGCCTTCTGGTCGTACGAGCAGCCTTGGACTAGATACCAACTTTCTCATAGGTGATCAGCATGAAGACTCTCCTATCGACGTTCCCGATCCTCCTCCGGGCCTTTTTATCCTCGGATCCGTGCCTTCTATCATCCGATGTTGGCTTACCACTGATTTTGCGCATAATGCCCTTTTATATTCCGCTGTCTGCACCGGATCTCAACGATCGGTCCTAGAGTATTCTCTAGCCAAGGACCTTAGGCTATTGGATCAAATACATAAGCATTCAAATGGTCGTAGCAGTATTAGACTTCCTATCTTTCTACCAGAGGCCATTATCACCCAGCAGAGTTCTAGATCGAACAGCCCTGCTCCGCAACTACCAACCCTCACAGCAGATTTTGAGATTGTTGGTATGAACCATCGCGGAAATCCCGATCGTCAGAAGAATGGTATCCGTGTGTTTATTGGGAGCGACACTCTTCGAGCCCATAATGCGGATATCTTGTTCTCGCAAAATCTCATGACCATTTACGGCGACGATCGCAACAAACTTTCCGTACCATTTGCTCGACCTGAGGATGAACACGTCTTCAAGAATTTATGCACTGTCAATGTACAATCTGAGAAAATTGAGTTGAAGGCAACTGCACCATCTTTCACTCCTACCGAAACTAAGGCAAAGTCCGAAGTCACTGCTGCTGCGGTTAGCTCTGCTTTGACACGGGAAGGCGATAGAAAAGAACCACTCAAGGTCTCTGTGAGCGGACAACAGCCCACTGCCATGACAGAGCATCCATTATCACCATTAGGTGATGAGCCCGTCATGAAACCTACCAGTCTCAATCAAACCATCGAGACAAACTCAGAGGTCTCTGGTCCAAATGGTAATATGTCAGATTCTGAAAAGATCCCGGATAGCGCCATCTCTGTTGAGACGTCAGAAGCAATGTCATCGGCAGATTCATCTCGACGCGAATCTTCTGGTGGTATTTGGGGCTCATGGCGTCAAGGAACTGCTTCAAATGGAAGTGACAACGGCGAATCTACGAGCGGATATCAAAAAGCCACCAGAGGTGGAAGGAACATGAAGGTACTAAAGCCTTCCAAGTCTATGGGAGTAGCGGCTGCCACAGTGCCAAGTCGATCATCATCTACCGCGCGCACCGGTGCAGCTTACGAGCCAGCCCCATCCCGTGCTTCGGGAGAATTGAGACGAAAGAGCCAGGTCAGCGGTGCTGAAAATATACCTTTGCGATGGGAATCAAAGAAGCCAGCTGCAGAAGAGCCGAAGATCCCACGAACCATTGCGACCATTCCTCGGTCATCAAATCCAATAGGAGGCGCTTCAGCGTTTGCTTGGATGAATCCTGGCAAGCCAAAGGCCTCTGCCACTACAGCAGAGTAGATCTTGCTATAGAAGTGTGCGGTTTAGTGTGCCACTTGACTTCACTCCGCTTATGTGTAGACTAGCAATAACAAATAGAGTAAATCATGTAAAAATTTCTAAAACTGTGTGAATCCTCCCGTCTTCCAGTTTCTTCTCACTTTCTTCGCCGCAATGTCAATTTGTCATTCTTAAGTACAAGTCTTTTTAAGAGCGTCATTATCTTAAAAGTGGTGGAATAATCACTCTGAAGATTTTCCAAAACTCAGTTGTCATGCGAGACAAAGTACTGCACACATTTCAGGCAATCTAACCCCCTTGGAAAGTATGTTAAGATCAGATGAAAAGGAGCACATGCACGACCTGCTAATTAGCATTACACAATAAACAAAAGCGTCAAAAAATACTTCATAGTATCTCTATTCTTTGGTATTATAACCGACTACCATCCCTCTGTCCCAGCGCTCCACTCATAAAAGGTCCCTTCTCCTCAGCCCCAAAAAGCACACTCTCCCTCCCACCTCTCGTACTCCACCAACCAACACAGACCGCACTCCTCTCCACATCCATTCCCCCACTCTCTAGCACCTCCCAAAACCGTGCTTTGCAGTGTTCTCTCATATTCTGATCTTCTATCACATTCAATAGATCGGCTGAGAGTGGAAGCCAATCTTCTAATATTGTGAGTGACAGATTGGATAAGGCGTCTAGGAGTGTTAAGAGCAACACTGCTTGTTCTGATAAGGGCGGTGAGGTATCCTGTACAGTCTCTCTTTGGCTTATGATAGAAGGCGGCATTGCCGTCGTTGGAGCATGAAGCGCACGATGATGCAACATCTCCAGTAAAGTTTCTGCAAGCATCGGCTGAGCAGCCGATAAAGATGATGGTGGAGTCGTGATTTGCATTAAAGTCTTGAAGGCAAATCTAAATTGCCTAGGCGAGAGGTTGATAGGAAAGGAATTGAACAGCGATTCAACATAAAAAGGTAGGATTTTGGCAGTTAAATCTGCGTTTTGGGGCGCTGCTAGGACGGCAAGCATAGCGCTATGAGCTGCTTCGAATATTTCGCGGAGTTGGGCATTGGCGGCTGGGTTGAGGTACGGGGAGCAGGGGGTGACAATGAGGGATTCGTTGTCGGATGGTGCGAGGGTGAGGGTGAAGTGTTCGCAGGTGTTGAGGTAGAAGAGGTCTAGATTGCGCTGGAGGGGGTGATTTGGGATTTGCCCAGCTTGTGGGGAATATATTTTTCTTAGAAAATTGCTAGATTCAAGTGTGTATTGTGATAAAATGTCGATAGATGTCAGGTTGACGAACGTGTATGCTGAGAAAGCATTTGAGCCCAGCCTGGAGGAGATGAAGTGTATGTTTTGAAGAGCGAGGAGGGCATGGGACGCAATTCCTGGAGCGAATCTTCCAGCCAGCACTTTATCCTTTAACGTCCTCCCAATAACAGCACGTAGTATGACCACCGTGGCAAACATGATCGTCTTCAACACTTGCCATAAAGCCGGAAACGTCACCCGAAGGGTCTCAAGAGAAAGGAACGTCGCTTCCTCTGACGGATCAATCTCTGATAGTTTATTTTGCTGCCACAGGGAGAATATTCTACTAGAGAATGCTAACAAATGTTCACTGACTTCTGCAACTCGTAACGGATTGCTCGCATTCTCGACGGCGTGCGCAATGAGCCTTGACAAGGGACCCATTGACGACACCAAAGGCTTCGATGCCAATTTCTGTACCTGCAGAAATGATGGAGACTTCGAAGACCATTCGAATGTATTTCCAGACAGAGGTCTAACATCGTGATCAATGGCTTCGAGAAAGTAGCCATCTTGGTAACCATCCGTAGAAGTCATCGCCCGAACCATGATCATTACCAATGCATCATAGTTTAGCCTGCTTCTGACACTATCTGATAGTAGCGGGAATGTGTGGCTGAGAGCAAGCACAATAGGCCCTGCAGAAAAAGCCCCATTATCTGCTGGGTCATCCAGAGCCAGATTTGAAGCTGTGACAATGGCACCTTCAAGTGTTGTCCTTAGCCCTCTTGATAATCCCTTCCTGTCTTGCCCCTCCATCCCCAGCAAGACTCCTCCAATGACTAACAGATGCTGCCATCTTGCTGATCTATCATCTGCTCCTTTTATTACAGCTTTTGCCCAGTCGTCACAGTTGATTCCTCCTCCATGCCTGGGCTGATACGCGTCGTGGGGCTTTTCATGGCCCTCTATTTGGTATTTCCGGACTGTGATAGCAGCTGTATTAAAGACGCTGATTATACGAAGACACGTTGCTAGCCCATCAATTCCATTCCATATTGCAGGTGCCGTGAGAAGCTGAGAGGTAAGAAGAGTGACATTCAGAGGATTTGAAAGAGTCGCAAGGAGAGAAGTTGTTGTGGACAAAATCTTATCCGTCTGTTCCAGGTTAGGAATGCCTTGAAAGGCCTGAAGTACCGTGGTGAGAAGGCGATCTGCTGGCATGATTGTTGAGCATATCAAAAGCTCCCTTGGACTGTTCATGGAAGTTTGAATTTAGGTCAACAGCCGAGGCTCAGCCTTTCGCGTCAAATTCCAACGTCAATCAACCAACCGCCTAAAAATCCGAATAGCCACGAGGCTGACACTGCTCTCCTTGAAGGGCATCCAAGCTCATCATGTCTGCCTTGAAGTGAGTATCTACTACCCTGATCATCAATTGATAGCTAGATTGACTTCAAGCAGTGCTCGTCTTGTGAATCCCGCTCCTCTCGACTATGCGACTCCCCCTTTCCCTTCACTTTACTGGCCCTATCATGCCAAACCCGGCGTCGCAAACTACCTTTACTATGCCCATGACATCTGGCGCTATACTTTACTCTGGACCCTCATCATGTTTGCTGTGGTTCACCTCGTCGTGGCCTTTTATGCTGTTCTTATGCAAATTGGAAAGGGAAAATCAGCATGGCAATATGTTTGGATAATACCCTTGGTATATGCCATTGTAGCTGGGATAGAAGCAATATTGGCAGGGAGTTTCGTTGGCTTAATGTAAGTACTACCTCTTTTTGAAGGACGGACAGGCGTCTATCTTGGATCATTGTTCTACTTTCACTTCTCGCATAATTGCTGTTGCTAATAAGGGTTTAGTCTTGGAGCTGTATACAATGCTGGATACTTTCGGATGTCAACATGGATCCCATTCTTATGGGCATTGATCAATGTTCTCGTTCTCATAACGTCGTCATTCTCTATTCAAGGCGGTCTATGAATGCACAAATCTACGGCCACGCTCTATGTACAAAGTTGCTCGGAGGTTATGGGTCTCTAGATGCCGTTTCAGGCCCTGGGCCACCACCGTCTATATCCATTAGGTGCTACTTGGACCAGGCAAGTTCGGATCAGGCGCCGTGGGGACGATCTTCTTGATTATTCGAGCTGGGTTCCCAGCAACGACATGAAATGGAGGCACGTCTTTGGTGACGACACTTCCAGCTCCGACGGTCACCCCTCTTCCAATAGTGACACCCGGAAGTACTATGGCGCTGCCTCCGAACCAACAATCTTCTCCGATGGTGATTGGACTCCCCAACTCGGGTCCTTGGATACCATTACGAAGAAATGGATCCAAAGGATGAGTTGCGGTATAGAAAGAGCACCCGGGTCCGATCAAAGTGCGTGCACCGATCGTGATCAAGCAGGTGTCTAGAAATGTACAGTTGAAGTTGATATACACTCCTTTACCTAACCTATAAGAATGAGAAAACTAGAAGACAAGATGCATTATGTTGAATACCTGAGATTCGTTCCATAGTCAACCTTTATTGGACCGTCAATATAGGCCTCATCTTCGAGTAGGATGCTATCTTCTCCCTCAGTAACTCCGGGGGGAGGGAGCGGACTCTTGTCATCAACAACGCTAAGGGGGCAATGGTTAGGGAAGCTATTTTCTTGAAGTGAAATGAGAATCAGAAATGAGAAATTAGAAGTAATCCTTACTCTCTCCATAGCTCAACGAGCTTTCTTCTTGAGGCTTCGCCGGCAATATTAAATCTGTGACAAGCGTGGTGACAACGATTTCTCCTCTGAGTGAGTCCTGGTACAAAACTGTTCAGATGTAAGTACAAGGATAGGCCTATGCCACCCCAAGCCTTAGGATATTCAAGCCGAGATCGTGAAACCTACGCATAGAACAACTCTCCCCTCCGCATCCGAGCCTCGTTTTCTGTTTCATCAATTTTCTCCATATTTTCAGAATCTGATTGAAATACTCCGAAAAATTTACGAAGTAAACTTTGCGGTTTATTTAACTTTTAGGCGGCCATCCTCTTACGGAGTAAATCTCGGTCCTCAGTCCCGGAGCTCGTAAAGTCGCTCGTAGTAAAAGTGGATACTACCTTAGGTAGTATATAAAAAGGACTAGCACTAGTACGCTTTCATGATTAGCTATAGCTTAAGCCTAATAATTTACTTTTTTTTATATAAATTTTTAGGAAGAAATCTGTATTAAACAAACAGTCAAGCAAAGCAAAAATATAATTAGGCCGGATTCAATTTTTCTTTCTATAAATCAAATGTAAAAGTGTTTACGAAGTTCAGCTAGATACCCGTGGTTTCTATAATGGCGGTGTACAACCAAAGGAGGAATAGCTTCTAGTTTCTGCCGTTCTACGAATATATTCTACATCCTTGACACGAGGCTATGGAATGACAGAACAATACCAAGTCTTGCCATTGTTCCAGAACTCAAAATTGCTCCACGAATCTCCCCTGTCTAAATCATGACATCTCGATAGCATTTATAAGCTTTTAGATCATGGACTCATCACCCAGCTCGCTCTACGACTCCGCACCACCCCCCTCCACCACCAACGAATCCTTCGAACCCCTTCGATCCCGGACCCGCAATGCCTTCAACATGGTAAACGGTGGTGGACTCGGTCCTGAACCGAACTCACGCACCATCCCCCTCCAAGATATGACCACCCTCTTGGACAACTACGAAAAGCAATACCTCCCCTCCCAACCCAAATCCCTCTCCGGCATCGCAACCCGTGCCTTCATCCTCGGTCTAACTCTCACCCTCTCCCTCAACCTAACCATCTACCTGCTCCTCGACTCCTCCCCTTATTCGCCCCTCTGGCGCGCCCCCTTCTTCATAACCACCCTCTCCGCCTTCCACTTCCTCGAATTCTGGACGACAGCCCGCTACAACACGCGCTCCGCGCAAATCTCCTCCTTCCTCCTTTCCCAAAACGGATCCGCCTATACCATCGCCCACACCGCCGCATTCCTCGAATGTCTCCTCACAAATCTCCTCTTCCCCACCCGTTCCTGGCTTCCTCCCCGCGTAAATACCCTCCTCCTATCCTTTGGCCTAGTGCTCATCCTCCTTGGTCAAGCAATCAGATCAATAGCAATGATATCCGCAGGCACGAATTTCAACCATATAGTACAGCATACCAAAGCGTCTTCACATCAACTTGTCACGTCGGGGATATATGGATGGTTAAGACATCCGAGTTACTTTGGGTATTTTTGGTGGGGTTTGGGTACGCAGATCGTGATGGGAAATCTGGTTTGTTTTGTGGGGTATGCGGTGGTTTTGTGGAGGTTTTTTGAGAGGAGGATTGGGGGGGAGGAGGAATTGTTGATTAGGTTTTTTGGGGATGAGTATGTGCAATATCGGAAGAGGACGATGATTGGGATACCGTTTATTTGAAATCTTGAGAGCAGAAGTGTATGGTCAGCGAAGGCGTTAGGGAATCTATCATGCTGAGATTGGAGTATTGGATTGATTTAGTGTGGTCATAGCATTTGTGTAACAGAACAGGCGTAGGATGCTCATCATTCGATCAATTGATGCAAATTCTAACATCGAAATAGCTTGCGCTGAATGCGTGTAAAAAGAGGGGTATGAACATTCAACTCCAGCCAAAACTCCAGTCAATGCAAATGCTAATGCTAATACAAAATCTCACATATGACCTTCTTTTTCTTCCAACTCTCTCATGTACTTAACAAATGTCTTCTTGTGCGTCTGTTCAATCGTTAGCGCAAGCAATACTTTCTATGACAGAAGA
>Ga0182030_10002837_pt1 | contig 36896 bp, 25 predicted proteins | sample 812S3MmetaG_FD_121299 | JGI IMG/M metagenome (GOLD analysis project Ga0182030, IMG submission 121299) | Permafrost microbial communities from Stordalen Mire, Sweden - 812S3M metaG (Illumina Assembly) | ecosystem: Environmental > Terrestrial > Soil > Wetlands > Permafrost | place: Sweden...
AACGACACGCGCATTTTCCGCACGACGGAAAAGAAACAGCCGTTGCCGCCGCAATATTCTTTTCTCGACCATAACCATCAAGTGCGCCAGAAAATCGAGACGTGGCAGACGCGCGTGCGCCGCCATGACCTCGCGAATCTGGACCAGACGCTGTTTGATTTTTACGCCAAGCGGATTCAAAACGTTTCTTCCGTCCACGAATTGAACCGGCTTATCCGCGATTGCGGCGGGCCGGAATTTCTTTGCGCCACAGAAGCTGATTTGACCGGCGGACAATCCTTGGACTTCGACGCCGAGGCGTTTCCCGATGCCGTGCCTCTCGGCGGACAACCGGTGGCTTTGAGCTACGCCTACACGCCCGGCGAAGAGCAGGACGGCGTGACGGTGAAACTTGGTTTCAGCCTGGCGCAAACCATTTCGCAGGCCAGCGTCGAGTGGGCGATTCCCGGTTTGCGCGAAGGCTTGATCAACGAGCTACTCCGCGCGCTGCCGAAAAGCCTGCGCCGCGAGCTGATGCCGTTTCCGCCGAAGGTCGAGGAGATTCTCCGCGACTTCCAGCCGGGCGGCGATTCGTTGCCGCACGCGCTTGCGCTGTTTATCCGCGAACGCTATGGCATTGCCATTCCGCCGAACACTTGGGCCAGCGATGCCGTGCCGGCGCATCTGCGGCCGCGCATCGAAGTTCTCGGCAACGACCAGAAATCCCTCGGCACCAGCCGCGACCTCGGCCAGCTCCGGCAAAAACTGGAACAAGTGAAAACCAAACCCGCGCCGGATGATTCCGCCTGGCAACGCGTCGCGCAGCAGTGGGAACAATTCGGCTTGAGCGCGTGGAGTTTTGGTGATTTGCCGGAGCGCATCAGCGTGAGCGAAACCGGTCCGGTGCCGACTTACGCGTGGCCCGGTTTGCAGGCGGACGACAGCAGCGGCGTGAGCCTCCGGCTTTTTCGTAGTGCCGACTTGGCGAAAATGGCGACGCTCGGCGGCATTCAAAAACTGGTGGAACTGGCGCTCTCCAAAGAGTTCGCCTGGCTGCACCGGGATTTGCGCGAAATGAATCGCTTCGCCGCGCTCGCCGCCAATTTTTGTCCGCCGGATGAATTGCAGGAAACCGCGTTTGGAAATCTGAAGCGCCACATTTTGCCGGGCGAAGTTTTTCCGGCGTTGACCGAAGCCAATTTCCGCGCCGCCGTGCAGCAAACGCGCCTGCAAATTCCCGGACTTGCCATGCAGTTGGTGGACCGCGTCGGCATGATTCTCAAAGTGCGCGAAGAGGTTCAACGGCGTTGCGGGCCGTCGCCCGCTTTGCCAATGGCGAAACCAAAGACGTTGTCCGACTTGAGCCAGTTGAATCTGGCGACAAAGGCCGCGCCCAAGCCGGCGAATGTTTGGGCCGAGGAACTGGACGCGCTGCTGCCGCCGAATTTTCTGGCGGCCATTCCGTTCACACAGCTCGCGCATCTGCCGCGTTATCTGAAGGCGCTCGCCACGCGCATGGAACGGGCCAGATTGAACCCGCAGAAAGACAAGGAGCGGGCTTTGCAGCTCGCGCCTTATTTGAACGCGCTTCGTCAACCTGAAACAAATTCGCCGAAATCAGCGGAGGCGCGGCGGCGCTTGGAGGAATTTCGCTGGCTGGTGGAAGAATACAAAGTCTCGCTGTTCGCGCAGGAACTCGGCACGGCAGTTCCGGTTTCGCCGCAACGGCTGGACCAACAACGGCAGCGTCTTTAACCAATCGTTCCACGCCAGGCGAAATGGCCTTGCCTCGGTGAAGCGAGGGCGGCTGCTGCGGAATTTTATTCCGCTTTCCGCTTTCCGCTTTCCGTTTTTTTTCCCATGTGCCGGTGGACGAAGAAATAATAAAGTCCGCCCAGCACCAGCGCCGTGCCGCCGACGGAGAAAATGACCTTGTGCATTTCGCCCTTGGTGATGTCCGCGCCGATTTTCACGCCGAGCCAGCACAGCACCGAACACCAGATCGCCGAGCCGAGGAGCGTGAAGGCGGAAAACGTCAGGTAATTCATCCGCGCGATGCCGGCGGGAATCCCGACCAACTGCCGCGCCCCCGGCAGCAGCCGCGCCACGAACACGCCCGCCGCGCCGTAATGCGACATCCAGTTTTCGCTCTTCTGGATTTTTTCCGGCGTGATCAAAATGTATCGCCCGTAGCGCACCAGCAGCGGCCGGCCGGCCAGCCGCGCGAGCCAATAGACCATCGTCGCGCCAAGCCACGAGCCGACCACGCCGGCGAGCACGATGGCCGGCAGGCCGACATGAATCCGGCCTTCATGCGACCAGCTCGCCGCGACCGGGATGATGCTTTCGCTTGGAATCGGCAGCACGGAGCTTTCGCACGTCATCAGCAGACCGACGACCCAGAAGCCACCGGTTTCGAGCGCGGTCTGATACCAATCGAGCAGCGGCTGGAAAAGATGTTTCAACATGGCGCGGGTTTATAGCGGAAATTCCCATCCGCGCAATCACTTTGGCGGATGTTCGTGGAAATTTTTTATCTCCGCCGCCGTCGCCGGCTGCGGCCAGACCCAGTCGCGGGCGCGGAGGTTTTGCCAGGAATAATTGGGATTGGAACCGCCGCTGGTGGAGTTGGTCGGATCGCCGCCGTCGTCCTTGCCATTATCGCCAACGGAATAAAGCAGATACGTTCCATCCGCCTTGGGATGATAATGCAGCGGTGTGCCGGCATACGGATCAATGGGAACGGACGAGAAAAATTCCGGCACCAGTTCGGTGAGCGTGGCCGGCCATTTTCCGTGCTGCACCTGAAATCGTTTCAGCGCGATGGCCGTGACCACGACGCGGTCCGCCGTTTCCATCTGCATCGTTTTCCGGACGGAGCTGCTGATCCAGTTGCCACCAAACATTTCGCTTAAGTCGGGAATTTCCAACGCGCGAAAAAAAGCCGCGCCGGCGTTGGTGATTCCGAGCGACGACAAACGCGTGTTCATCGCGTCGTAGTCCGCCTTGTAAAACTGGCTCTGGTTCGTCTGCATTGTCCGCAAGGTCTCCAGGATGATTTGCTCGCTTTGCAGCGTGCGCAGTTCGTCGGCATAGCTCCACGAGGAACGCCACATCACTTCGGCCACCGCGTAGCGCGGCTTTTCCGTCATAGCTTCCCAGCCCCAGCCGCCGCTGGCTGAACTGCTGGAACTGCTCATGAAAGAAGACAGGCCAAAAATCTTCTCAAACTCCTCATGCGTCGCGCGAGATTTTTCAATCGTGTCCATGCCCACGGTGCGCTCCAGCACATAGACGTTGGTGGCGTCGCTTAAAAAATCCATCTGCTCCCAGCCCTTTTGCACGGCGGCAAGCTGCGCGTCCGTGACGTTCGTGGCTTGCAGCAATTCCCAGGTCGGCGCGACCGCGATGGCCGTCATGGCAATCCGCACGAGATGAGAAATCAGGAACCCTTCCGCCGCGTTGCGCTGCACCAATGCCAGCAGCGTGAGAATGTTCGTTGCCGCCGCGCCCGGATCGCCGGCGTGCAAATTGCAGACGGCGGCGGTTTCCAGCATTTGCGCCGAGCGTTTCAACGGCGCGAGATGCGGCAAAAGCAACGCGAACCCCTTTTTGTAATCCAGTTGAAAATCCAGCCGGGGCCGTTCCAAAACCTGATGCAACAATTCGATGGCCGGCCGGTCCGCCGCGACTTCGGCGGTGAATTCGTCCCAGGAATTGGTGAAATCCCCGCTATTGTCAAAACCGCGCACGTCCGGCTGCGACCAGCCAACCAGTGCTTTGCCGGGCGCGATCATTCTCATCGCGGCGGGAATTTTTTCGCTGCCGGAAACGAACAGCCGGAACGCATCCTCCACCGCGTTGACACTGTTGCTTTCCGCCGGCACCGGCGGCGGCAGCAATTCGCTGATGGCCAGCTTCTCACCTTTTTCGCGCAGGAGTTTTTTGTAGGCCTCGACTTTGCTCTCCGGCTGCACGCGCATCGTCAGCAGCGAAATGCCGACGGACAGCACCACGAAAAGGGCGACGGCCAGGAAGATTTTCCAGCGAGTTTGCATTTGGTTCCGGTGGCAACAAGATTTGCAGCCGGAGCCGCCGCCGTCAATGCGCGTGTCGCCAGTTTCAAAAACGGAGCGCGAGTCTGCGACCCGCAGCGGCATGGCAAAGAAAGCAGCTCGGCCACGCAGAGACAATTTCCAGATTTACGTTGCTGCGGTTCACCGCCGCGCTCCGGAGCCGGGACATCGCCAATAAAAAAGGCCGCGTTTGCACGCGGCCTTCGTTTTGAAACTTCGGCGGGAATCAAACCCCCGCTTTCGGATGGAGCAGGATGAAATCGCCCCGGCGGTTTTTGGCAAAGGCGGTTTCGTCGTGGCCGGGGTCCACCGGCTTGTCTTTGCCGTAGCTGATGGTGCGGATGCGCGCCGGGTCAATGCCGTTTTTCGCGAGCGCCTCGCGGAGCGCCAGCGCGCGGCGTTCGCCGAGCGCGCGGTTGTATTCCTGGGTGCCGCGCTCGTCGCAGTTGCCTTCGATGAGCAGCTTGTCGTTCGGGCTGGAAGTCAGCGCCTGCGCCACGGAGGCGATGTTCGCCTGCTCTTTGGTCTGCACCACCGCGCTGTCATATTTGAAATGCACGGTGTAGGCCGCGAGTGCCGCCGGGTCTTTGATCATGCCGTCAAATTCATCACGGTTGTCAACCAGCGGGCCACCGCCGGTCGGAACAGGTCCAGTGCCGGGGCCGGTGGGTTCCGGTGTAATCGGCAGGCCGGGGCCGGGCGTCAATGGGCCGGTGGGTTCGGGATTGGGAACCATGCCGGCGTTATGACCGGGAATGATGGTTGTCTTGACGGGTCCTTTTTTGCAGCCCGTGGCGGCCAGCGTCGCGGCCAGCACGAACACCAGCGGGAAAACTAATTGGTTCATTTTCATATTTGTTATTTGGTTAAAAGTTCGGTTAATAATTACGGTTAAATTTTTGTCACGAAATGGAATTCTATTTCGCCCAAGCCGGCTGGGAATCGCTTCCCGTCGCTCGCGCACAATCCTTGTATTGTTTGGTGAAAACGTCAAGCACAGACAGCACATCGCGGTGGCCGAGATCGTGGTTGAACACCAGCGTCCGCGAGTTCGGCGCCCACGACGGGTTCTCGCCGCGCACCAGCACCGCCGGCGGCAGCGTGCCGTCCGCCGGCATCACGCAGATGTCAAAATCGGACGCCTGCCGCGTGAACGCGATCCATTTGCCGTCCGGCGACCAGTCCGGCTCGGTCGGGTTGGCCACGCCGGCGGTGTTGAGCGTCTGCACCGTGCCGCCGCCAGCGGAAATTTTCGCCAGCCGCCGGCGGCCGTTGATTTCCGTCGCGAAACAAATCCAGTCGCCGGTGGGCGACCAGCACGGCGAGGAATCCTGCACGCCGGTGGTGAGGCGTTTCAAATTCGAGCCGTCGGCATTGCAGGTCCAGATGTTGTCGCTGCCGGATTTGCTCAACACCATCGCGATTTTCGTCCCGTCCGGCGAGGCCGCCGCGCTGGTGTTCAAGCCGGAATAACCGGCCACCACGCGCCGCTGGCCGGTGGACAGGCTGTGGTAAAAAATATCCGGATTGCCGCGCGCGTAGCTCGTGTAAAACAGCGCCAACCGGCCCGGCACCCACGCGGGCTTGGCCACGATGGCGTTGTCGGTGGTGATGCGCTGGGCGTTGTGGCCGTCGAAGTCCGCGATGTAAATTTCGCCCGCGCCGTAGCCGCCCGGCTGCGCCTTGAACGCGATCTTCGTCTGGCCGACGCCTTTTTTATTTTGGATCGTCTGCACGATTTCGTCCGCGAACGCGTGCGCCTGCCGCCGCAGACTCGCGCCGTTGTAGCTGCGCGACAAAATCACGCGCTTGGCGAACTTGTCCGTCACCGTGCCGGCCACGTCGCCCGCGTCGCTGCCGTGGATCAAATACTGCGCCGCGTCCGGCGTCACGAAGCTGAAGCCCTGCACAAACAAATCGAATTTCAAAACCTCCGCCGCCTCGCCCGTGAAACCGTCGAGCGCGACGGGAATGGGTTTTTGGCCGAAAGGGTTGATGGTGGTGGTAATGTCAATTATTGGTTCCGCACCGCGCACCATTGTAAATGTAATGGCGGCGAGGCCGATGGTTAGTAAGTTGAGAATTATTTTTTTCATCCGAGCATCCGTTTGGCTTTGAGGTTGAAGTTGATGATGAACGTCCGTTCGTTTTCTTTCCAGTCGTCTGGGAATGGTGCGACGAAAGTTACGCGGTCCAGCGTCCGCTGCACGCTGTTGTCCACTTTGGAATCGCCGGAGCGGTCCAGGATGCGCGCGGAAGTCACCGTGCCGTCGCGGCCAATGGTCACGCTGACTTTCACGTTGGCATCGTCGCTGGACGTGTCATCCGGCGGCGTCCACGCGGCTTCGTATTTGCTTTTGACGGCGGCGGCGTAACGGGCATCCGACGCGGTGCTGTTGCCGGGCATCACGATTTCCGTGGAAGACGAGGAGTTTTCCTTGATGGCCTGCGCAATTTTGGCAATGTTCGCCGCGCGCTGTTTCGCCGCTTTGGCGGCTTTGGCCGCTTCCCGCGCCTCGTTTTGCGCCTCGGTGTCTTCCGAAACTTTCGGCACTACGTGTTTCACCGGCACCAAGCTGACTTCGTGCGGCTTCGGTTTTGGTTTGGGATTTACCGGAATCAATTCCTCGTGCGAAAGCGGTTTTACCGGTTCAGGCTCCGGCGGTTTTACCGGTTCGACCGGTTTCACTGACTCAACTGGCTTGACTGGCTCAACCGGCTTCGGCGGTTCCGGCGTGGGCGGTGTCGGGACTGGCGGTGTGGGCGTGACCACCGGCGGAGTCGGCGGCGGCAGTTGCGCGTTTTTAACGCCGCTGCTGAACTCCTCTTCAATCAATTTGTCCGGAATCACCGTGAGCAACTGCGTTTCGTCCGGCTTCGGTTTCGACGTGACAAAGCCGGAGCACAGCACGACCACCACCAGCAGCAGATGCGTGCCGGCGGCGGCGATGAGACATTTTTTTTGCAGCCGGTTCATGGACTGAAAATCGGGAAAGCGGAAAGCGTGAAAGCGGAAACGGCGGAAGCACGCTGTTTTCCGATTTCCGCTTTTTCGCTTTTCGCTTTTGTTTTCATTTTGGCGTCGGGTCCGTGCGCAACGAATAGCGCGTGAGGCCGTTTTTCTGGCAGCCGTAAATAATCTGCGCCACCAGATCGTAGCGGCAATCCTTGTCCGCGCGGATGAAAATCACGAGGTTCGGATTGCTGCGAAATTCCAGCGCGAGCCGCGAAATGATCTGCGGCAACGTCTGCTGCACCGTTTCGAGCTTGTAAAATCCCGTGCTGGAAATCTCGACGGTGCGGATGTCGTTCTTGTTTGGCTTCTGATCCATCCTGCCGCCGCGCGGCAGCTTCAGCTCAATGCTCTGCGTCAGCAGCGGCGTGGTGATGATGAAAATGATGAGCAGCACGAACGCCAAATCCAGCAACGGCGTGATGTTGATGTCACTCAACGTCACGAGATGACTTCGTTGTGAAAAGCGGCGCATATTTTTATTTAGCCACAGATAAACACAGATGGACACAGATGTTTCCGAGTCCGAAAACTTCTGGTTCTGTTTTTAATCTGTGTTTCATCTGTGTGCATCTGTGGCTCTATTCCTCTGCCAGAAATTCCGTTTCCATTTTGGAAACCAGTTCCTGCGCGAAATTGTCCAGCTCGACCGTGAACGCGCGCAAATTGTGGACGAGCCAGTTGTAGCCGAACATCGAGGGAATCGCCACGAGCAGGCCCGCAACCGTCGTGACCAGCGCGGCGGAAACGCCCGGCGCCATCACCGCCAGCGAAGCGCCCTGCGGCGATTGCGCGATGCCGGCGAACGTGCTCATCACGCCCCAGACCGTGCCGAGCAAACCCATGAACGGCGCGCCGCTCACCGCGATGGCGAGCAGAATCAGGCCGGATTCCAGCTTGAGCGATTCCTTGGCGACGACGTTTTCGATGGCGCGCTTGATGTGCTCCATGTTTTTGAGACTGATATTCTGCTTGGCGCGTTCGCCGCTCGGCCCGCGCAACCGCGAGTCGAGCTGCACGCAGCCAGCCTGATAAACAGCGTAGAGCGGACAGCCGTCCACCTGCAATTTGCGGTCGAACATTTCCAGCACGGTTTTCTGGCCGGTGAACTCGTCGCCAAAAAAGGAATTTAATTTCCGCGCCCGCCGCATCTGGATGACTTTGAAAATCATCATCCACCAGACGGCGATGGAGGAAACGAACAGCAGGAAGATGATGACTTTGGCTTCCGGCCGCGCCTGATCCCAAACGTAAAGCAGCTCCACCTGTTTGGTGGCCGCCGCGATGAGTGCAAAAGGTAACCCGCTCATAAAATTAAAAACTTGGTGGTGAGGAACCGGTTTAGGCCAAGTGGCGGAACTCCGAGCTTATTGTCCACCGGCAGAAATTATCAGTCCGCGCGGCGAAAATTGCAAAATCTTTTTTGCGCGAAAATGAATCGGCTTTGCCGCCGCCGCAAAATCGCTTACAACAAGCGCCATGTCTCGACCGCGCCTCGTCGCCCTGCTGCTCGCGTTCGCCACGCTCGTGGTATTCCTGCCGGCGGCGCGCTTCGCGTTTCTGAACTACGACGACAACGACTACGTCACCGAAAATGGCTTCGTGAAAAACGGGCTGACGTTCGCCGGCCTCAAATGGGCGTTCACCGCCTTTCACGCCGGCAACTGGCATCCGCTCACCTGGCTTTCGCACATGGCGGACTGCGCGATGTTCGGGCTGAATCCCGGCGCGCACCATTTCATCAACATCCTTTTTCACGCCGCGAACGCCGCGCTGCTGTTCGCGTTGCTGCTGCGGCTCACGGAAAAAATCTGGCCGTCCGTGCTCGTCGCCGCGCTGTTCGCGTGGCATCCGCTGCATGTCGAATCCGTCGCGTGGATCGCCGAGCGCAAGGACGTGTTGAGCACTTTTTTCGCGCTGCTCGCGCTCATCGCTTATGCGCGATTCGTCGCGGAGTCCAAGGAGTCCAAAGTTCAAAGCCCAAAGTCCAAAGTCTTTTACGCCGCGAGCCTGCTTTGTTTCGCGCTTGGCCTGCTTGCCAAGCCGATGCTGGTCACGCTGCCGTTTGTCTTGCTGCTGCTGGATTTCTGGCCGCTGAAACGCTTTCCGCTTTCCGCTTTCCGCTTTCCGCTTTTGTTTGAAAAAATCCCGTTCTTCCTGCTCACCGCCATTTCCTGCGTCGTCACTTTTTTCGCGCAGCGGCACGGCGAGGCGGTCGTCTCGCTGACAAAAGTTTCGCTGCGCTACCGGCTGGAAAACGCGCCGGTCGCCGTCGTGAAATATATTTTGAATTTTTTCTGGCCCGCCAACCTCTGCGCGATTTATCCGATGCCGGAAAAAATTCCCATGCTGCAAGTGGCGCTGGCCGTGGCGACGCTGGCGCTCATCACCGTCGTCGCGTGGCGTGGGCGCAATTCCAAACCGTATTTTCTCACCGGCTGGCTGTGGTTTCTCGGCACGCTCGTCCCGGTCATCGGCCTCGTGCAGGTCGGCGGCCAGGCGATGGCCGACCGCTACACTTACATTCCCTCGATTGGTTTCTTTCTCGCCGCCGTTTTTCTCGCGCAGGATTTGGCGGCGCGATTTCAAATTCCGAAAACCGTTCTGGCCGGCACTTCCATTCTGCTGCTGGCCGGCTGCGTTTGCGCCACGGAATTTCAACTGCAATTCTGGCGCGACAGCGAAACGCTTTTCCGCCGCGCCGTCGCCGTGACGCGCGACAACGACATCGCGCTGGTCAACCTCGGCGTCGCCCTGGAGGAGCAAAACCGTTTTCCCGAAGCGCTGGAAATTTACCGGCAGGCGGAAAAGTTGGAGAGTGGGCGCTACCAGCTTCACAACAATCTCGGCAGCATTTTGGACAAGCTGGGCCGGGCCGCCGAGTCGCTGGCCGAATACCGCGAAGCCATCCGCCTGCGCCCCGCCAGCGCGGGGTTGCACAATGCCGCCGGCAGCGAGCTGGCCGCGCTCGGCGATTTCGGCGAGGCGCTGAAGGAATTTGCCGGGGCCGAACGGCTCGACGCCAGCTATCCCTGGCCGCACGTCGAAACCGCAAAAATTTTTCTCAAACAAGGCCGCGACGACGCGGCGGTGGACGAACTCCGCGCCGCGCTGCGGATTGCGCCGGAGAATTTTCAAATCCTCGCCTACACCGCGCACGTCCTGGCCGCGAATGAAAATGCCGCCGCGCGCGACGGCCGGGCCGCGCTGACGCTCGCCGCCAAGGCGAACCTTCTGGCCGGCGGCAGCCAGCCGTTCGTGTTCGACGCGTTGGGCATGGCGCTCGCCGAGACCGGCGATTTCACCAACGCGCTAACTTGCGCGCAAAATGCGCTCGACCTCGCCACCGCCGCGCAGATGAAAAATCTGGAGCCAATTCAAAGGCGGCTCGCGCTCTACCAAGCCCGCCAGCCGTGGCGCGAATCGTTCCGCGTCACCAACGCGCCGGTGCAATCCGGCGGGACGAATCCCTGATTTTTTGTTTGGGACTCGCAGAGCTCGTCCCTCCGAAATTCATTCCGCAGTTAAAGAAGTTTTCCGAGCGTCCGCCGCACTTGCGGATTTTTCAAAGCCGCTGCCGGTTTAACTTTTTTTTCCAGCCACGGCAGCGTGAGGATTTTTTCCGGCGGGAAAAATTGCGCCAGCAGTTTGCCATTTGACGCGGTGGCGGAATCCGCTTTTGGCGGTGAAATCAAAACCACTTTGGCCTGGGCGCGGAGATTTTTCGACAAGGCTTCGAGCGTCAGCAAAAGGTGGTTCACCGCGCCCAGCTTGTTGGTGGCGACAATGACCGGCGTCGCGCGCAGCGCCAGAATCAAATCCCGCGAATTAAAATTTTCACCGAGCGGACTCAGCAAGCCGCCCGCGCCTTCGATCAGTGTCACGTCGAATTTTTTCCGCGTCGCGCGGAGGTGCGCGAGCACGGGCGCGAGCCGCAACGATTTCTTTTCCCGCTTCGCGGCGAGCGTTGGCGCAATGGCGGCGCGGAAATGCCACGGGTTGATTTCGTCCAGCGCCAGCGCGCCGCCGAGCGCGGCGTGCAGCGCCAGCGCGTCCGCGCGGTCGCCGGAGCAAACTGGTTTGAGCGCGGCCACGTTCACGCCGCGCTGGCGCAGAAACTGTGCGAGCAGCGCGGTCAAAACGGTTTTGCCCACGCCGGTGTCCGTGCCGGTGATGAAAAGCGTTCGCTTCATTTTGCCACCATCAAAGCGCAAACGTCCGGATTGCGCCATGAAAACCGGCGCGACTTTCCAGGTTGCAGATGAAGATTGATGCTGCCATCTTGCGCGCGAACCGCCCAAATCAAATCACTTATGAACGAACCGACCGTCACGAAAATTCAGGATTCCACCGCCAATCCGGCGCCGCTCGGCCTGCTGGGCTTCGGCATGACCACGGTGTTGCTCAACCTGCACAACGCCGGTTATTACGAGCTGAACAGCATGATTCTGGCGATGGGTTTGTGCTGCGGCGGCACGGCGCAGGTCATCGCGGGCATCATGGAGTGGAAGAAAAACAACACCTTCGCCGCCACGGCGTTTATTTCCTATGGATTTTTCTGGCTGTCGCTGGTGGCGATGCTGGTGCTGCCGAAACTGAACCTGGCCGTGGCCACTGATGCCACCGCCAAATCCGCATATCTCGCCATGTGGGGTTTGTTCACCGCCGTCATGTTCATCGGCACGTTCCGGCTGAACCGCGCGTTGCAGGTGATCTTCGGGTCGCTGACGATTTTATTTTTTCTGCTGGCCATCGGCGACATCACGGAAAACGCTAAACTGCTCCGGTTCGCCGGCTTTGAAGGGCTGTTCTGCGGCTTCTCCGCCATTTACGCCGGGCTGGCGCAGGTGCTGAACGAGGTTTATGGCAAAACTGTTCTGCCGCTCGGCGTGCAGAAAAAATAACGGTCCGCGTCAAAACGTCCGCCAAAACAAATTGACGCAATCGGCGCGCTTCCGCTATCCTGCGCGGCTCGTTTAACTCATATTTTACCTGTGAACGTAACCGTTGAAAATTTGGCCCCGTGCAAAAAGCTCGTGCGGGTGGAACTGGACGCAGCCGCCGTGGACGCGGCGTTTGACGCCATCACGAAGGATTATCAGAAGCAGGCCGCGCTGCCGGGCTTCCGGCCGGGCAAGGCCCCGCTGCCGATGGTCGTGAAAAAATACGGCACGGAAATCACCGACGAGGCCAAGCGCAAGCTCATCGGCGACAGCTACCGCAAGGCGATTGACGAGAAAAAAATCCAGGTGGTCGGCTATCCCGACATTGAGGAAGTCCAGTTTGGCCGCAGTCAAAGTTTGCAGTTCACCGCCACGATTGAGACCGCGCCGGAGTTTCAACTGCCGGAATACAAAGGTTTGCCCGCCACGCTCGAAACCAAATCCGTGACCGACGCGGACGTGGAAAAAGCGCTGGATTTGCTGCGCGGCCAGCACGCGAATTACAACACCGTCACTCGCCCGCTCGCCAACGGCGACATCGCGGTGGTGAATTACACTGGCACCAGCGACGGCAAGGCCATCACCGAACTTGCGCCGACGGCGAAGGGTTTGACCGAGCAGAAAAATTTCTGGGTGGAGACGAGCGAAGGTTCGTTCATTCCCGGTTTCGCCGCGCAGCTCATCGGCGCGAACGCCGGCGACAAGCGCACGGTGAACGTGGATTTCCCCGCCGATTTCGTGACGCGCGAATTGCAGGGCAAAAAAGGCGTTTATGAAGTCGAGCTGGTCGAGGTGAAGGAAAAATCCTTGCCGGCGGTTGACGACGAGCTGGCGAAAAAATTTGGCGCGGAAAATCTGGAGAAGCTCAAAGCCGGCGTCCGCACGGATTTGGAAAATGAGTTGAAATACTCGCAGTCCAAGGCCGTCCGCGCGCAGGTGGTCCGCGCGCTGCTGGGCCGGGTTAATTTTGACCTGCCGGAATCGGCGGTCGCCAATGAAACGCGCAACGTGGTTTACGATCTGGTTCGCCAGAATACCCAGCGCGGCGTGGCGCGCGAGCTGATCGAAAAGCAGAAGGACGAAATTTACGCCAACGCCGCCAGCAACGCCAAGGAGCGCGTGAAGCTGGCGTTCCTCGTCGGCCGCATCGCCGAGCAGGAAAAAATCACGGTGTCGCAGGACGACGCGCTGCGCCGGGCGCAGCAACTGGCGCTGATGTATCAGATGCCGTTCGACCAGTTCCTGAAGGATTTGCAGAAACGCGACGGCGTGAACGAGCTTTACGAGCAGGTGCTGCACGAAAAAGTGCTGGAGCTGCTGGAGAAAAACGCCGCCCTCACGGAAGGCGCGGCGGCGAAATAACCTTTTGGTTACTTCGCGGAGCCGCGCGGCGTCTGGTTTGCCAATGAAAAAAATCGCTGCCAGTTTGGTTTTGGCCGTCCTCGGGTCGGCGGTTGTCGCGCAGACCAACGCGCCGGCGACGCGGGCATTGTCGCTGCAAGACTGTCTCACGGAGGCGCTCAAGCATAACTTCGACGTGCAGGTGGAGCGCTACGAGCCGGAGAAATCGCTGCTCAATCTGCACGCGGCCTACGCGGGCTACGATCCGGTGTTCAGCCTTTCCGGCACGCACACGCACAATGAATCGGGCGGCGTGTTCGTCACGAACGGCGTTTCCACCATTCCCATTTCCGACGTCAATTCCTTCAACTCCGGCATCAACGGCGCGTTGCCGTGGGGCACGACGATTGGCGTGAACGGCAATGTCGCCGACAGCTACGGCATCGGCGATGAAAGCGCCGGCGGCCAGGTGGCCGTGAACGCGACGCAGCCGCTGCTGAAAAATTTCTGGATTGACGGCACGCGGTTGAGCATCAGCGCGGCCAAGAACCAGTTGAAATCGTCGGAGCAGGGTTTGCGCGCCCAGCTCATCACCACCGTCACGGCGGTCGAGAACGCCTACTACGAACTCATTTACGCCCGCGAAAATGTGAAGGTGCAGCAGCAGGCGCTCGACCTCGCGCAGACGCAGTTGGACCAGGACCGGCAGCGCGTGGAAATCAAGGTGCTCGCCGAACGCGGCGGCACGATTGAACAGGACGAGGCGCAGGTGGCGCAGAGCCGCGCGAACCTCATCGCCGCGCAGTTCACGCTGGAGCAGGACGAGAACACGCTGAAAAATTTGATCACGGACACATATGTGCAATGGCACGACGTGGACGTTGAGCCGTCGGCGACGCTGGCGGCGGTGCGGCAGTTGTTTGACGTGCAGGACAGTTGGAGCAAGGGGCTGGCGCAGCGGCCGGATTTGCGGCAGGCGCAGTTGAGTTTGGAGCAGCAGGGCATCCAGTTGAAATTTGACCGGAACCAGATTTTTCCGCAGCTTGACGTCTCCGCCAGCTATGGCTACAACGGCGGCGGCACGGGCTACGACAACACGTTTGACCAATACGGCACGGCGAACCGGCCGTATTACAGCTACGGCGCGGCGCTCAAGGTTCCGTTGAGCAATGTTGGGGCGCGCAACTCGCTCAAGGCCGACCGCGCCGTCGAGCAGCAGGATTTGCTCAAGCTCAAGCAGCTCGAGCAAAACGTCATGGTGGAAATTGACAACGCGGTGAAGCAGGCGCAGTCCGCGTGGGAAAGCGTGGACGCCACGCAAAAGGCGCGCACCTATGCCGAGGCCGCGTTGAGCGCCGAGCAGGGCAAATACGCCGTCGGCAAAAGCACCACGTTCACCGTCCTGCAATTGCAGAACAATCTCACCGCCGCCCGTTCGCAGGAAATCCGCGCGCTCGCCAACTACAACGAATCCCTCGCCAATCTCGCCCAGCAGGAAGGCAGCACGTTGGAACGGCACCAGCTCGACGTGAAGGTGAAATAAAAGTTCCGACCGCCGGCCGCCGAAGCCGGATACTTCATCCGACACGTTCCTTGACGCCAGCTTCCAAGGCGGCTTATTCCTTATTTTTTGGGCCTTGGCCTGATTTATCATCGTTCGCGCTGGCGACATCGCCGCCGCCGGCTTTCATCGCAGTCAACCTTCTGAAAGATTTCCAAAATAGTTTGAAAGATTTGCTCGTTTGGTCCGTATAACAGATAGAACCGTGAGTTGGGTGCCGGATTGGACCTCAATGCGGCGGTGTTTGGGCAAATTTTCAGCTCCGCTCTTTACTGGCGGGTTTTGGGGGTGGGATTTGGGATTTGGCGGGAGCGGAGCTGATTTGTTTTTCATTTGGCCGGCAGGTTTCGTTCACTTGCCGGCCAAAACCATTGCGGGCGAGATCACAAAAACCGGTTGGGATTCGCCTAGAAAATATCCTCCACGCTGCGGAGCGGATGCAGCGGGACGAGAAAGATTTTCGGAACGTAGGCCGGCTTGACCTTGGGATCGCCCAGCGTGCCGGTCACGTCACATTCAAACGCCTTGCTCACCTCGGAAAAAAGCACGCTCAAGAGACCGCCCAGCACCGGCACGTTGCGCAGCAGTTGCGCCGTCACCCGCGCGTTGACGTTTTCGTCCAGGTCCACGGTGCCGACGTATTGCAGCCGCATCAGCGCGGTGCGGATTTCCAGCGAGTCGGTGAAAATCACGCCGTTGGTCATCACGAACCGCCCCGCCGCCTCGGTCGCGCGGTTGTTGCCCAGGCCGGGCGACACGGTGTTGAGCACCGGCGAGATCAGCCCGAAAATCGGCACGCTCCACAACTGGCCCTTGTGCATTTGCAGCGCGCCGTAGCCGTTCCACGTCCGCCAGTCCTCCGAATTGGCGCTGGTCACCGTCACCGATCCCGACAGCGCGCCTTCCAACTGGTTCGTCCGCGACCACAGCGCCAGGCCCATCCGGTGCAAATCCGTGTTGGTGCCGGTGATGAAAAAACTGAAGTCCGTTCCCGGCCCGGCCGTTTGCAAATCAAAGGTGCCCCAGCCGTGCGCTTCGCCGCCGTAAGTTTCCGCCACCGCGTTCGTCACAATCAAATGGTTCTGCCACCAGTGGACCGAGCCGGTGATGCGCGTCGTCTCGAATTTGCGCCAGCGGAACGGCGCGGGTTCCGTGAGGTCAAACCAAATGTCCGCGTCGTCCAGCACCGGTTCGCCGTCCGCGTCATGCCGCAGCGGCACAATGCCGTTCACCCGCGCGTGCGGGACGGCCAGAAACTGATACGGCGACATCCCCTGGAAAGTTTTCGGCCCGATGGCGCGGCCCACCACGAACGGTTCCACGTTGCCCTCGCCGTTGGTGAAAATTAATTTCTCGCCCGCGAGGTCCAGCGTGAGTTTTTCCGCCGCAAACTTCTGCGTCCCGCCCGCCCGCGCCAGTTGCGGATGAAAAAAATCCGCCGTCAGGTTCGAGTAGCACAAATCCGCCGTGAGTTTTTCGACGGTCTGGTGGCGGATCGCAAAATTCGCCAGCGCGAGGTGGCCCGTCACCGTCAGCCGGTTCAAGTCGGACAAATTTCCGGCGGCATCCAACTGCAAATTGAGCGGCTCGTCGAAACTCAACTGGGCGAAGCCGCGCACGGCTTTGTCCGTCGTCAAAAACGGTTTCACGCTCGCCGCGTCCAGCGCGCCGCCGAGCTGGCCGTGGAAATTTTTCGTGGCCTCGTCCACCTCGCCGTCCAGCGTCAGCCGCGTTTGCGCCTGCGCCAATTCCAATTTGCGCACCTGCCAGACGCGGTTGGAATACACAAACTGCGTCCGCGCCCAGTCCACCGGCACACCGGCGGCGACGGTGTTGGTGAACGCCACCTCGCCGCGCAGCCGCACGGTCGGCGCGACGCGGTCGGGCCAGCTTCCGCCGCGCTCCGTCCACGCCGGCAGCACCAGCGCTCCGTCCACGCGCAGCACCGGCGGGCTGGTCCACGAAATTTCCGCAAGCTGTTTGCGCACTTTGTCCGTGAACAATCCGGCGACCGCGTGCAGGTCAAAATCGGAATCGTTCGTGAACGTCACCGCGCACGTCGCCACGTCGAGCCGCGCGCCGAGAAAAAATTTTCCGCCGCCGAACCGCGCGGAAAGTTCGCTCACCGCCAGTTCCGGCGCGCGCCAGACGCCTTCGCAGGCGACGGCGTCGGCGGTCACGTTCAACGCCTGCACATCGGCGGCGCGCGCCATCCACGCGAGCCGGAACGGTTGCAGGTTGGTCCAGAAACCCCACGCCGCATCAAAGTTCGTTGTCACGTCGGCGGGCGCGGTGAGATTGGCGGTGGCCTGCAAATTGCGCGCGGCGAACCACGGTGTCCGCACGCCGGGCGCCGTCGCGTTCAGCCGCAGCGTGAAGGAGTGGACATCCCGCGCATCGCCGTCCAGCCGCACGGTCAACTGCGGTCGGCCGGTGAATTTGATTTGTTGCAGCGTGTCGGAAAAATTCCGCAGCGACGTGGCCGGTGCGCCGTGGTCGGTGGCGGGAGCGGCGCCGGCCGGGGCGGAAAACATTTTCCAGCGGCGCACTTCCGGCGCGTGCGCGACCTCGCCGGACAGCAGCAGCCGCACGCCGTTGCAGTCCGCGCTGAAATTGTCGAGCGACCAGGTGTCGTCCGCCGCGAACCGCAGTTCCGTCTGGAGGTTGGTCAGCGCGAGCGTGTTCGTGGCCGTGAGCGGCAGGGTGAAAATGCCGTTGCGCACCACCAGGCCGTCCACCAGCAACCGCCGGTGCAGCAGTGCGGAGAAATTCAGCCGCAGTTGCACCTCGCGCGCCGCGAACGTCGCGCGGTCGGAAGTTTTGGCCGCGCCGACGCGGACGTTGTCGCAGACGAAACCGTGGACGAGCCGGAGGCGCATCCGGGAAAATTCCAGTGCCACGCCGCGTTCATGCAGCGCGGTGACGAGCCGTGTTTTCAGGAAACCCGGCAGGCCGACGAGATTGAACCACGCAAACGCGCACAGCCCCGCGAGCACGACAATCCACGCCGCGAAGCGGACGCAGCGGAAGGCGATGCGGCATTTGCGCCAGAATCCGGGCATATCACGGAGTGTTGGGCGGAATGTTCAGATACAGCAGGGCAAACTGGTAGAGCGAGGTGGGACAGACAAACGCCCAGCGTTCGCCGTCCAGCGTGACGGCGGCCAGCCCGGCCTGCGCCTGCATTTCCGGCCCGAAGTCCACGGTGAATTTCCGTCCGTCCTTGAGTTCAATCGTAATTTGCAAGCCCTGCGGCGTGAACCCGAATTTTTCCGGCTCGGTGAAATTGCGGGCAATCCAGCCGGCGGCGGTCATGTCGCCAAACTGGCTGACAATCGTCTCCATCCAGCGGGCGTCCAGCACGCCCTGCGAGCCGGGCGCGAGCGACCATTTGCCGGCGGCATCGCGGACAATCTGCCGGGTCTTGCCGTTCTGGCGGATGGTCAACTGCGTCACGTCGTTCGTGCTGAAATTCCAAATGCGCCGGTCGCGGAAGGTCCAGCCGTTGACCGGCATACTTTTGAAATCGTCCAGGGGCAGCGCATAAACGTAATCCTCGTCGGCGCGCTTCACAAAAACCTGGTTCGTCCCGGCCGTGCCGAATTGCAACTGCACGAGCACGCTGTTGGTGTCGCCGGCGACGGTGCGCAGCGTGATCTGCCGCGACGGGGTTCCGAGGCCGAAGCCCTGCAAATCCACCATCGTGTTGCGGTCCTTCACAAATTCCGAGGCGCGGAAGCCGGCGAGCAACCGGAGCAGCACCTGCACGTTTTCCGGGTCGGCGGAAAATTTTTCACCGGCCAGCGTCCACGCGTTGGTGCCGCTCCGCCGGAGGGTGAAGTTATTGTTGTTTTCGCCGCGCACCTCGATTTCGGCCACCGGTGCGGTGAGCGTGAGCAGATGCGCGTCGCGGAAATCGTTCACCGCGCCGCGCCACGGGGCCACGGCGTCCTTGGCGACGGTTAAAACGGAATTCCAGCCTTCGCGCCGCGCGTAAATCAGCGCCGGATTTTCCGGCGGATTTTTTCCGGCGTGAACTGCGGCCAGAAAATTCGTGCCGCTGCCCAGCCACACGTCAAGTTCGGCAGGCTGCAAACCAAACGCCGTCAGGTCAGCCTTGGGATCATCGCTGACGAACTGCACGCGGGCGGACCGGAGCTGTTGCAGCGCGGCGGCGATGCGTTCGCCGTCGGCGCGGGCCGGCAGCGGCCGCGTCATGCGCCAGAGATGATTGGTCGGATCGCACCGCAGCTCGATGACTTTCGCGCCGTTCGTGATGATGATCGAGTCGCACGCGCCCGCCGCGTCCACCAGCGCGGTGTCGCGCCAATCGTTGCCGGAATGCGGCAAATACTGGAGCCACGCGGTGTCGGTGACAAACACGTCGTCCATGCCGACGACGCGCACAAACACCTGGTCGCCGGGCGCGGTGGGCTTGCCGACGAGCAACTGCCAGCGCTGGTCGCCGGCCTCGACCACGAGGGAGAACTGCTTGTTTTCAAAACCGAATTCGGCGTCGGCGTTTTTGCGGCCGCGCAGTTCTTCGGCGGTGAGGCGCGTGACGGGCGTGAGTTTTTCCAGCACGGCCAGCAGCGTTTCAATCGCGGCGGCCTGCGCGGGATAGGCGACGGGTTTTTGCAGCAACCACGCGCTGTTGGTGCGGACGACGCTGATTTCGCGGGAACCGTTGGGAATGACCTGAACGTCCGTCACGCGGTCCGGGCGCAGGCCCGGCAGCAGGCCGGCAACCACCGGCGCGGCGGGCTGGAAATGATGTTGAAAAATCCAGATGCACGCCGCGAGCGCGACGGCGAGCACAAACCAGATGGCGGTGGTGTTGGATTTCATTTTCGGCGGGCGAACCAGACAAACCAGCCCAGAACGAGCACGGCACCGGGCAATGCGCCGAGCAGCAACCAGCGAAGCTGCCGCTGCTGCTGGCTCGTGAGCAGCAGCCGGAATTCCGTGACGGGCCGCGGACCGATGCCGGCGACGAGTTGCTGGCGGTCCAGCAGCCAGTTGGCGGCGTAGCTGACGAAGTCGCGGTTGCCGCCGGATTCGATGAAGCGGTTGCCGAGAAACAGCGAATCGCCCGCCACAATCAGGCGCGTGTTGCCGCGCGGAGTGGCCGCGCCGGCGACGGGCTTCTGCTCGACCGCGACCATCAGCGGATAACTGCGCGGCGGCGCGGCGGGATCGCCGACCAGCACGGAGTTGTCGCTGGAAAATGCGATCTCATCCACCTGCGGCGCGTTGGCGGGCGGATGCGGCCATTCCATTTTGGCAACGCAACGCGGCCGGATCATTTGCAATAAAAGTTGCGTGAGCGGATTGACAGCCGGATGCGAACTGAATTTCCGGACGATCACATCGTCGGTGCCGTTGTTCCGGTCCTTGACAAAATCGGACAGCACGTTGACGCCCCAGTGTTGCAGGATCGGTTCCAGTCCGGTTGGTCGGCTGGCGGAGGCGTAATTAAAAAGCGCCAGCAGCCGGCCGCCTTCCGCCAGATAGTTTTCAATTTCTTTCAATTCCCAATCTTGCAATGCCGTGGCGGGCGCGGCGATGATGAGCAGGTTGCAATCCATCGGCACCGGCGTGTCGCGGGTCAATTCTAGGTTCTGCACCGCGACATAATTTTGCGCCAGCGCCAGGCCGAATTTGGCGAAGCCGTAATTGTCCGTGTCCGCCAGCGACGATTCACCGTGGCCTTGCAGAAAAAAAGCCTTGAACGGCTGCGCACTTTCCAGCGCGATCAGCTTGGACGTGAACATCACCTCGCCGTAGAAGGCAACCGGCTTGCGGCGGAACGGAATGCGTTTCTCGTTGGGATCATCGGACGTGGTCGGCTCCAATTTCGTCTGCACAATCGCCTCGCCGGGCAGGACGATGGGCGGCCGGCCGGGGCTGTCAAAAATGATCAGGTCTTTGCTTGGCGGCGCGTTCGGGCTGTCCGCCGAACTGGGCAAATTGTATTGCTCCTTCATCTTTTCCGCCTCGCCCGCGTCGCGGACGTAGTCCACCGTGCGGATGGAAATGTTTTTGTTCGCCCGGTGGTATTCATCCAGCAGCGCCTTGATGTCCGAATAAAAATCCGCCTTCCGGTCGTAATACAGCGTCACCGTCACGCGGTTCGTCAGCGAATGCAGCACCGTCAGCGTGCGCGACGACAGCGTCACGTTCGTCTGCGAACTCAAATAAAACCGGTGGAAAAATTTCGTGCCGAGATAATTCACCATCACCACCACCGCCAGCACCAGCGCCGTGCGCAGCACCGCGTCAAAGCCGATGCGCCAGCGGCGGCCGGGCGAGAAGCTGGGGCGGGATTTGGGGTCGGTGCTCATGTCATTTCCACCGGCGGCTTTCCACCACGCGCAGCGTCAGGAACAAAAACAGGAACATCGCGCTGGCATAAAAAATCACCGCCCGCGTGTCCACCACGCCGCGCGCGAAATCGTCCATCTGGTCGAACAGGTTGAAATAGGACAGCACCTGTGCCTGCCATTGTTCCGCCACGGAAATTTTTTTGGCGAGATAGGCGAGTGAAAAGAGACCAACCCCGAAGGCGAAACTGATCACCGACGCCGTCATCTGGCTGCGCGTGAGCGACGACGCAAAACAGCCCAGCGACAAAAACAGTCCGCCCGTCAGGAAAATGCCGAGGAACATTCCGCCCACCGTGCCCGCGTCCAGCGAGCTGGTTTGATGCGCATACCGCTGCATGATGAACAGGCACGCAAGCAGCGGCAGCCACGCGATCATGTAAAAAACCAGCGCCGCCGCGAATTTCGCCGCCACCACCTGCACGTCGCTCACCGCCGTGGTCATCAGCGTTTCAAACGTGCCGCTCGCTTTTTCCAGCGCGAACAGCCGCATCGTGATCACCGGCGTCACCAGCAGCAGAATCAGCCAGAAATAAAAACTCAGATAAAACATTTCCGTCACCGGCATCGGCGACGGGTCGGTGCCGAGATTTTGCACCAGCACCACGAAGCTCAAGCCCGTCAGCAACGTGACCGCCGCGATGATGACGTAGCCGGTGAGCGAAAGAAAAAACGCCGACAGCTCCCGGCGCAGCAGCGTCCAGAAAATGCTCATTCAACTTCCTCCTGGTCCGGTTTCGTCACCTGCAAATAAATATCCTCCAGCGAATGCCGGCTGCGCGTCAGCTCGCGCAAGGCCCAGCCGCGCTCGCGCGCCAGGTTGAAAATCGTCGGCCGCAAATCGCAGCCATCGCGCGGCGTCAGCGCGCACCGGAAAAATTCGCCCTCGCCCGGCGCGACATCAAACTGTTCCACGTCCGGCAACTGCTCAAACGCCGCGCGCAGCAGGTTTTCCGGCGCGGCAATTTCCGCGCTCACCTGGCTGCTGCCGGCCATGCGCCGCTGCAAATTATCCGGCGTGTCCGACGCCAGCACACGCCCGTCGAACATGATCAGCATCCGGTTGCACATCATTTCCGCCTCCGGCAAAATATGCGTCGAAATCAAAACCGTGTGCTTGCCCGCGAGGCCTTTGATCAATTGCCGGACGGAACGGATCTGCTGCGGATCAAGGCCGATGGTCGGCTCGTCCAAAATAATCAAATCCGGCTCATGCACCAATGCGTCCGCGAGACCGACGCGCTGCTTGTAGCCTTTGGAAAGCTGGCCGATGACGCGCCGGCCCACGTCCGACAGGCCGCATTGTTCCATCACCGTCGTCACGCGTTCGCGGGATTTTTTCCAGCCGAGACCTTTCAGCCGCGCGCGGAATTTCAGGTATTCGCGGACGCGCATTTCGAGATAGAGCGGATTGTTTTCCGGCATGTAGCCGATGCGCCGCCGCACCGCGTCCGAATCGTGAAACACATCCAGTCCGGCCACGCGCACCGTGCCGCTCGTCGCCGGCATGAAACCGGAGAGCACGCGCATCGTCGTGCTTTTGCCCGCGCCGTTCGGGCCGAGCAGGCCGACGATCTCGCCGCGCGCGACCGTGAACGAAATATCGTCCACCGCCGTGCGGCCGGCATAGCGCTTCGTCATGTTGGAAACTTGAATCATCGGTTCGGGCACCGTAAAAAATCTTTGCCAGTATAGCCGGAAAATGTCCGCTCCGGCGAACAAAAATTTCAGCCGGCCAAGGTTAAACAGGCAAAAACCAGTGGAGTTGCGTTCAAAATAAAATCCTTCTCATCCTCATGCTCATTCTCGTCCTCAAATTAAAATCGTGAGGATGAGCACGAGGATGACGATGAGGATGATTATGTCGGCTTGACTTTGGGGCACAATCGCGCAAAAAACTGCGGTGTGAACTCCCGCGCGGAAAACTTCTACGCCATCTGGCGCCAGCAATGCCGCGCCGTCAACTTCCTGCGCGACGCCGGTTCCACGCCGCCGGAAAAACTGCTGCAAGCCGTCTGGCAGCACCAGCGCCTCCAGCGCGACCAGCTCAAAACGGCCGACGGAAAAAATATCCGCGTGCTGCATCCCGGTTTCGCCAGCGCCGAGGGCGGGCCGGATTTTCGCGGCGCGGTTTTGCAGTTTGAAAATGAGCCGCCAATTTCCGGCGACGTGGAAATTGATCTGGTTCCCGCCGGCTGGCACGCGCACGGCCACGACAAAAATTCCAGTTTCAAAAACGTCATTCTGCACGTCGTTTGGGAGGAAGTCCAAAGTCCCAAGTCCAAAGCCCAAAGTCAGCCAATCATGCTGGCCTTGAAAAGTGTTCTCGACGCGCCCATCACCGAACTGGCGCTGGCGCTGGAAAACGAATCCGGCCTGCCCGCCGCTTTGCGCGGCCAATGCTCCTCGCCGCTGCGCGAGCTGCCCGAACCGCAGCTTGCGGAAATTCTCCACGCCGCCGCGAACGTGCGGTTTCAAAACAAGGCCGCCGCCATGCTTGCCCGCGCCAAAAATTCCGGCTGGGAACAGGCGCTCTGGGAAAATCTTTTTCGCGCGCTCGGCTACAAAAACAACATCTGGCCGATGCAAAACCTCGCGGAGTCGAAATCCCACTGGTCGTGCGGCACGACTTCAGCGTTTGAAATCCAGGCGCGATTGCTCGGCGTCAGCGGCCTGTTGCCGGACGAGTTGACGCACGCGCAAAAAAGTTCCGACACGTTTCTGCGCCGCGCCTGGGATGTCTGGTGGCGCGAACGCGACGAGTTTGAAAGCTGCATTCTGCCGCGCGAACTCTGGAAGTTTCACGGCCTGCGCCCGGCGAACAATCCGCAGCGGCGGCTGGCGCTGGCGGCACACTGGCTGGCGTCGGAAAATCTGGTTTCAAAAATTGAAAACTGGGGCGCGGCAAAACTGCCGGAAAAGAAACTGGCCGATTCGCTCCACAAAATTTTCCAGGTTGAACATGATGAATTCTGGTCGTGGCACTGGTCGTTCAAATCCGCACAGTTGTTGAAACCGCTGCCGCTGCTCGGCGCGGCGCGCGTCACCGATCTGGCGGTGAATGTCGCTTTGCCGTGGCTGTGGATTCGCGCGAAAGAAGGCGGCAATGAAAAATTTCAGCGCGAAATTGAAACCAGATTTTTCGCGTGGCCGGCGGCGGAGGATAATTCGGTTTTGAAACTGGCGCGGCAGCGTTTGCTGGGCACGGCCAGCGCCCGCGTTTTGAACGGCGCGGCGCGGCAGCAGGGTTTGATGCAGATTGTCCGCGATTTCTGCGAGCACTCGAACGCGATCTGCGCGGACTGCCGGTTTCCGGAATTAGTCCAAAGTCTAAAGTTAAAAGTCCAAAGTTAGCGGTTGCCAACTTTGGACTTGAGACTTTGCACTTTGGACCGCTATTTGATTTCCAAGCCGGCGAACGGATTCTGCAAACCGCCGCTCTGCGGTTGGTCGGCCACGGGGACTTTCACTTTTTCCGGCGCGTTGTGTGTGTGCGGCTTTTCGGACTTGGGTTTTTCCGGCGGGGCCTCGGTGTCGTCGGTGTCATCCACTTCGTCGGGTTCGTGCAATTCCGCGTCTTCGTGGCGCGGATTTTTCGCGCGCTTGTTGCGCGGGAGCGGGCTGATCATCAGGTTGATGGCGCGGCCCACGAGCTTGGGCTGAAAATCGGGATGGCCGAAGGGCGCGATTTGCTCGATGAATTTTTTGATGACCTCAAAGCCGAATTCCGTGTGCTGCATCTCGCGGCCGCGGAACTTCAGCGCGACCTTCACCTTCATGTCTTCGCACAGAAAATTCACCGCGTGCTGCACCTTGATGCCGAGATCGTGCGGGTCAATGCGCGGACTCAACTGCACTTCCTTGACGGTCGAGGCGTGCTGGTGCTTGCGGGAATCCTTTTCCTTTTTGGCGAGTTCGTAGCGGTATTTGCCGAAGTCCACGAGCCGGCAGACCGGCGGGACGGCGTTCGGCGAAATCTCAACGAGATCCACGCCATGCTGGCGCGCCATGCCCAGCGCGTCGTTCAGCAGGACGATGCCAACCTGTTTGTTGTCCACCCCGATGACGCGGACTTCGCGGGCACGGATTTTGCCGTTGACCCGGATGAACGCGGCGGGGGAATTGTTGCGCGGAGAAAAAGGACGGCTCAAGCGACCCTCACCGGTTGGAGCTTAACTGGGATATAATACATCAAAACTTCGTCTGGCTAATTCTTATAATGGCTTTTAATTAAGCGCGGACGGCCCGCGACGCAAGCAAATAATCGCAATAAAATCATGCCCGATGCCGGAACGCCTGCACGCTGCGGACAAAATCGTCCGGCACGCCGAAGTCAAAACGCTCCGCGCCGGTCATTTCCAGCGCGAGATAACCGTGGCGCTGGCGCTGGATTTCCTGCGCGCGCGTGAGTTGAAATTCGCCGCTGTCGCGCACGTTGTCGCGGATCATTTCGCCGAGAATTTCATAAATGCTCGGCGCGAGCAGGTGCATCCCAAACCAGCCGAGCCACGTGCCGGCGGGCAAATCGTTGACGTGCAACTTTTCCTGCGCGACGGCGACGGCGGGTTTTTCAATGATAAGCGAAACGTCAATCAGGCGCGGGTTTTCCGCGCGGCGCGTGCCGGCGATGGTGCCGTAACCTTTCAGTTCATTCGCGGAAATCCGGTTCACGGCGGAAACGCTTTTGCCGCCGGATGCTTTCGCCAGATCCGCCAGTTCGCGATACGGTGAAATGGTTTTGCCGCGAAACAAATGGTCGCCGAGGCCGAGCAAAATCATTTCGCCGGCCGCAAAATTTTTCGTCTGGAAAATCGCGTGGCCGTAGCCTTCCTGCTCGCGCTGCACGGCGAAAGAAACGCGTTTCGCAAAACCGCGCATCTGTTCCGCCTCGCGCAACAGCGCGGGATGTTTTTCGAGCCGCTTGAGGTAGTTGTCGTCCGGGCCGCGCAGATAATCGCGCACCATTTCATCTTCGCCGGGTTGGACGATGATGCAGATTTCCTCGATGCCGGCGGCTTCGAGTTCCAGCAGATGATAATGAAACAGCGCGCGGGCGATGCCGTCGGTGCCGACGACGGGGAACATTTCTTTTTTCACCGCGTGCGACGCGGGAAAATGTCGCGTGCCGAGGCCGGCGATGGGAATGACGGCTTTGCAAACGGGATTTTTACTCATACTCATCGTCATGCTCATCCTCATCCTCGCTATTCTTCCTCAAATTGAGAATGAGGATGAAGGATGATGATGAGAAAGATTTTTAAACATCAAACCGTTTCCACCCGCTCGCGCCAAAAGCGTAACGCTTCGCGCCAAATTCAATCGCGCCGGGCGAGGTGCCTTCAAAAATGTCCGGCATTTCGCCGACGCGACGGGAATACTCGATGGCGATCTGCGGAATGTGTTCCTTGAGCGCGGCGATTTTGCCGAAGACAGCCACGGTGCCGCCGGTGCCGCCACCGGTAATCTTTGCGCCGTAAAGTCCATTTTCGGGCCCGCGCTTGCGGACGGCTTCAACGAGAAAATTCACTTCCGACACGGAAAGCCGGCAGTTGTCGCGGTAGCTTTCATGCGCGCCATACATGAGTTCGCCGGCGGTCACGAGCGCTTTTTCGTCGCCGGTTTTGGCGGCGTTGAGCGCCTCGATGAATTTCAGCACGCGTTCGTTTTCAGCAATCGGATGCCGCGCCGGTCCGACCACGCGGTAGGTCGCGTCCGGCTGCACCGTCGTCACCGGGTCGTCGTGGGTTTTATATTTGGCGAGAAAATCAGAACCCAGAATCGTTTCTGGAATCTGCGCCTGATATTCGGCGGCGAATTCTTCGCTGGAAATTTCCGTCAGATAATTCAGCGCGGCGCGGCCGGTCTTGGCGCGCATTTCGTTGATAATTTTTTTGCCCATGAACGCGCCGATGCGGACGTTGCCGTAGGCATTACCGGCGACAGAGTGGCGCACCATCGAGTTGATGCCGACGAAGCCGGTGCCGGGAGGAATTTCCACCTCGCCGACAATCGAGCCGGGCCGGCAAAGAATGTGCGTCAGCTTGCTCTCGCGTCCGCTGGCGACGGCGATCTGGTCCATGATGCCGCACGGCGCGCCGACGACGTGATTTTCCGCCATCTGTCCGAGCCGCGCGATGCGCGCACCGTCTAGTTTCAAATTCAGATAAGCGTTAAGGCACGAGAGCGTGCCGATTTCCACGGCGGCGGAACTGCCGATGCCCACATTCATCGGCACCGCGCTCAAGAGGAGGAAACTGAATCCGAACGGCAGCGCAACGGATTCCTCTTTCAGCAAAGTGAAAATGCTGCCGCCGATGTAAGCGGCCCAGGCGGCGATCGGATTCGCGTGGCACAACTCGCGGACTTGGGCGTAGTTTCCCACGGCATCGCCGGACGTGAAATAATCCAGCGGGATGCGCGTTTCCACCGGCAGGCTGCGCGGGCCGATTTGCGCGGAGCGGATGCGCAGCGTGCGGTCGGTGCGCGCCTGGATGGCCATCAACATGCCGCGACCGAGGACGGCTTCGCAGACATTCGCGCCGGAGTAGTCGGCGATCCCGCCCATCACATCCAGCCGCGCCGGCACACGCGCGACCCACACTTCGCCGCTGTTGAAAAAGCCGGCGAAGCCCGTCGGGTCACTGTTCGGCTTGCGCAGCAGGTTTTCAAATTCGGAGACTTCATGCGGGAGCGCGGTTTTCATGGTTCAATTCTGATGGTGGTGGTGCCGGATGATCCGGTCGCGGTTTTTGAACAGATACCAGACAATCGCCACGTTCACCGCCAGCAGGATGGCCACGTAGATTTTCGGATGCGCAAAAATGTGCGGATGATTCTCGGCCGCCGGCACGTGCTTGCGCACCAGTTCAAAAATTTCAATCGGGATGAAAAAAGCGGATTCGGCGATGACCAGCCAGACAATCCAGCTGACGCGAAACATCAGCCCACCCGACTGCAACAGCATGAACAGGCCGTAAATGATTGAGCCGACCGCCACCCATTCCAAGTTATTCGGCGTGATTTCCGCGACGCGGTCCGCCAGTTCGAGGAAGAATTTTTTTTCCGGGTCAATGTGGAAAAATTCCAGCAGCTTGCGGAAATCCTCCGGCAGGTTGTTGTCCGTGAGGCTGTAAGAACCCAGCGCCAGCAGCAGCGCGGCCACGCCTTTCACCAGCTTGACCGCCACGATGAAATACAGCGTGGGCGCACGCTTGGGCTTCGTTTCAGGAACCAGCAGGGCCAGATTTTTTTGCTCTTCACTCATTAACGAACTTTAGACAGCAAAAAATCCAAAAGTTCAGAAATTTTTAACCGTTCCTGTTTTCCGTCGTCGCGATAACGAATCGTCACCGTGTCGAGCAGCTCCGGTTTTTCGCCGAGCGTGTCGAAATCAATCGTCACACAAAACGGCGTGCCGGCTTCGTCCTGGCGCGCGTAGCGTTTGCCGATGCTGCCGCCGTCGTCGTAAACTGCCTTCAGGTGCGGACGCAGCAGCTCATAAACGGCGCGCGCTTTGGCCACCAATTCCGGCTTATTTTTGAGCAGCGGAAAAATGCCGACCTTCACCGGCGCGACGCGCGGATGAAATTTCATCACCACGGTCGTCTCGCTTTTGCCCTTGTCGTCGGTCTTGGTGACTTCGGAATACGCGTTGGCAATCAACGCAAGAATCAAGCGGTCCACGCCTGCGCTCGGCTCGATGACGTGCGGAATGTATTGGCCTTTCGCCAGACCGTTCGCGTCTTCGGTCGCCTGCTGCGAAATCTGCTCCGGCGTTTCGTCCGGCTTGGCGGATTTCGTCAGATAATTTTTGCGGTTGTCGTAATAGCGCTTCCACAGCGCGTCCTGTTTTTCCTTTGGCAACTTGGCCCAGGCGGCGCGCAGCTCGTCGTCGAACACGCCCATCGGCTTGCCGGAAAATCTTTGGTGCTGCGACAAATCAAAATCGCTGCGCGCGGCGATGCCTTCCAGCTCGTCGCCCTTCACCTGGCCGTTCTCGTCCTTTTTGCTGAACGGGAACTTGAACAAAATATCCGTGCAGGCGCGGGCGTAATGCGCCAGTTCTTCCTTGGTCTGAATGTGAAAACCGAGCGTCTCGCGCGACAGGCCGATGCCTTCGTAAAAGCGCACGCGCTCCTCGACCCAGTATTGATGCCACGCCTGCCAGCCCCAGTTTGATTGCGGAGTGCGGAGTGCGGAGTGCGGATTTTCAGAAATGGTCGCCACGCTGCCGTGAATCGCTTCGATGACTTCATCCGGCTTGATGAAAAACTCCAGTTCCATCTGTTCGAACTCGCGGGAGCGGAAGGTGAAATTGCGCGGCGTCACCTCGTTGCGGAACGCCTTGCCGATTTGCCCGATACCGAACGGCACTTTCTGCCGCGACGTTTCCAGAACATTTTTGAACTGCGCGAAAATCGCCTGCGCGGTTTCCGGGCGGAGATAAACTTTGTTTTCTTCGCTTTCAATTGGCCCAGCAAAAGATTTGAACATCAAATTGAAGGGAACAGCGGCACGAAGCTCGCCTCCGGTTTCGGGATGAAAATCAAGTGAGTTTTCAACTTTGCTCTGTTGTTCGCCAAGAAAAATGAAATCTTGAAAGCCCAAAGCTTCGTAAAATGAAATCGCGAGCTTCCTTGCGCTCTCAATCGGTTTTCCTGGTTGCAGCAAAACACAAAATCTCTTGAACAAAATATCTCTGTCAATTTGCAAAGAAATTTTCGATCTTTTTTCTTGAGAAATTACTAAAGCAAAAACTTGAGGGTTTTGTTTTGCTCTTTCAAATTCTGGGCCGAGCTTTTCTTTGAGGCTGTCAATAGCTTCAGCATCTGGAATTTCTTTTTCCAAAAGCTGTTTTAACAGGTCGTCGTTAACTAAATTTGGTGAGAATTCTTCGATTAAACGGGAATAAATTTTTGTGTTGCTTGAACGGCGACAAATCCCTGCGAAGCTAATTGCTACTCCGCTTTGCGGTTCGACTTGGTCGGCTCGGACTCGTTTATTTGTTATCGGACATTCACGCATTAAATCCGCGAACGTATCCACATGCCCGCTGGCCTTCCAAATTTCCGGCGACATGATGATGGTGGCTTCGAGCCCGGCGATGTCGTCGCGCGAGCGGGTCATGGCGTGCCACCAAAGCTCCTTGACGTTGCGCTTGAGTTCCGCGCCAAGCGGGCCGTAATCCCAGAAGCCGTTGATGCCGCCGTAAATTTCGGACGACTGAAACACGAAGCCGCGCCGCTTGCACAGCGACACGATTTTTTCCATCTGCAAATTTTCTTTTGGTTCGGCCATAGGGTTGGTCAGTGTTTGGCAAACGCGGCGGAAAATCAATGTGAAACGTGATGCGTGATGCATGATGCGTGATGCCGCGCGAGGTGCTTTTCACGCATCACATGTCACGCATCACGCATCATTTCCCATGTGAACAACTTCGCCGGCATTGCGTGAAGCTCACGCAGGTTGCGTGAAAATTTCGCAACCTCGCGGGCCGGGCCGGAGCGGGAACCTTCGATTCATTGGATTTTTTGGAATAATTCAGGTGGCATGGGCTTTGCTAAAGGAGATTTAGAAATCCGTGTCGCCAGTTGCGAAGATCCGTTTGGATGCCCGCAGCCGGCCCGGATGAAAAAGAAAACGTAACAACAACAACAACGAATTATGAAAAACCAAAAACAAAAAAGCGCGTTCACGCTCATTGAACTGCTCGTCGTCATCGCGATCATCGCGATTCTGGCGGCCATGCTCCTGCCGGCCCTCGCGGCCGCCAAGAAGAAGGCCCAAAAAATCAACTGCACCAACAACCTCAAGCAGGTTGGTCTGGCGTTCCGCATCTGGGAAGGTGACAACGGGGACAAGTATCCCATGTCCGTCAGCACTTCTGCCGGCGGCAACATGGAATTGACATCCCGCAACAATAATGCTGCAATTACGGCGGGAGCTCCTTATGTCCCGGGCCGCAACTTCCAAGTCATGTCCAATGAATTGAGCACGCCGAAAATCTGCTTCTGCCCGTCAGACAGCATCCACTCGGCCGGTTACGCCACCAACTTCTCCAATGGATCATTCATGGGCAACGCCAACACGGCCCCGACCGTCAGCACGGCTGCTGCCAGGACCGCAATCAGCTACTTCATCAACGGTGACGCCACGGAATCCGACCCGCAGATGGTCATGTCCGGTGACTGCAATATCGGCACCGGCACGGCTAACAACGGCCCGCCGTCTGCCAATCCGGGTTACTTTACCGCCGCCCAACAATGGGGCACGGGTGTAAATGTGGCGACAGGAAATGGCTGGGCTTGGACGCAAAATGACCTGCACGCGAAGACCGGCAACATCCAGATGGCTGACGGCAGCGTGCAATCTTGCACCATCTCCGGTCTGCACACCTACATCATAAGCGGCACCAACACGGTGACCACGCCGGTGTATAACTTCTTCTATTGAAAAACTTCCGGCTCGCAGCCGGTTCCACCAAGGCGCTCCGCAAGGAGCGCCTTTTTTGTTTTCAGTTTCAATCAACCATGGGACAAACGCCAAATCAGCAGGGCTGACCAACGGGGAACGGCATCCTTTTCCCTCAATTTTGCCAAAAACCTCATTTTTTGCGTTTTCAAGGCGCTCCGGGCCGCGCGGACAGCCGGAATTGTGTAACGGGCGACTGTCCGTGCATAACGGCCAGTTGTCCGCGCGGCACGGACACACGCCCGTTCGCAACGGACGACCAACCGTGTGAAACGGGAGGCCGCCCATTCGTAACGGGGAGCTGTCCGTTCGTAACGGGAGGCCGTCCGTTTGAAACGGGGAGCCGTCCGTTACAAAAAGTTGGCTGTCTTTTTCACGTTTGGAGCGTGCGTTTTGACAAAGTCAGCCAAATTTGGGGGTCGGATGGTTCGCCTGGCTTAGGTGGCTACCCCAGCAAACACACCCTAGCCAATTGTTCGTCACAGACACCATCCGCCAATATCAGGAAGTCCTCCGCCTGAAACCGGATTACGCCGCCGCGCAAAAAAATCTGAAAACGGCGCAGGAACGGAAAAATAAATCAAACCCGCCCGCGTCCGATTCCGGCAAGCCGTGAAACCGGAGCGGCCCGCGGCCGCGCCGGCATGGCATCAGTTGATTTCGCCGGTTGACTTGGCTTTCGCAGTCTGCCGCTGTTCGGCAAAAAAACTTTTCAACAGCGCACGACATTCCTCCAACCGCACGCCCGAAGTGATTTCGCAGCGGTGATTCAGCGTGGGAAATTGCAGCAGGTTCAGCGCGCCGCCCGCCGCGCCGCCTTTGGGATCGCCCGCGCCGAACACCACGCGCGCCAGCCGCGTATGGACAATCGCGCCGGCGCACATCGGGCACGGCTCCTTGGTGACATAAAGCGTGCAGTCCGTCAGCCGCCAGTCGCCCACAGCGTTTTCCGCCTGCGTGAGCGCGAGCATCTCCGCGTGCGCCGTGGCGTCCTTCAATATCTCGACTTGATTGTAAGCCCGCGCGATGATGTGCCCTTCGCGCACCACCACCGCGCCGACGGGAACTTCCTCGCGCTCGTAAGCCTTGGCCGCCTGCCGCAGCGCTTCGCCCATGAAATAATCGTCGCTGTGCAAATCAATAATCGGATCGCTCATGGGGAAAAGTTCAAATGCCGCCTGCCGAATGTCGAATCAAATCAGCCAAACCTGCCGGTCCGGTCCGGAGCTGATTTCGCTTGAAGCGTCCGGTAAATGGCCTTGCATTAGTCCCGATCACCTGTGATTTTTGGATGATTCCCTTTTGCCAGCCAAGCCGTTTGGAATTATGATCAGTTCAACCATCCGCGAACCCATGCGTCCGACTGTTCCTGCTTGGCCCCAATTGCCGCTGGAAAGAATACTATGAAATCGAAGCTCCTTGTTCATCCTTGGCTGCCGCTGACCGCCTTGATTTGGCCGTTGCTGTTTTCCGCCCCGGCGCACGCACAATTCATCGCCTTCAATGATCACGCGCCCGGCACCATCGGCGTGACGACCTCTTCCAACGCGACGACGTGGAACATCCTTGGCAACAGCCCTGGCACGAACGGCGCGTTGAAGGACATCAACGCCGGCACCAATCTGCCGGTCACGGTCACGATCACGCGCAGCGGCACGGTTGCGGGCGCGGTGAATGGCGCCAATCCGAACGCGGGCACGCCGCTTTACAACACGTTCAATGGCTATGTGGATTTTGCCACCACCAACGCCGATGCGGTGGTCCATGTTTATACCAATTCCTCGGTGACTTACACGTTCACCGGGCTGAATCCTTACAAGACTTACAGTTTCAAAGGCAGCGCCGTGCGCGGAGTTTCGACTTACACGAATCGCTGGTCGCTCTTTGAAATTGACGGCGCGGTTTCTTTCACCAGCGCACACACCAGCGGCTGTTACACCAACGGCCTCGCGACAAATCAAGTTGCCGTCTGCACCGGCATCAACACCAACGGCGACATGGCGGATTGGGAAAATATTATTCCCGGCGCCAGCGGCACTTTTGCGGTGAAAACGACGCAATACACGAACACGATTCCCGGCGTCGGCCTCGCCAACGGGCCGTATTGCTATGCGCTGAGCGGCCTGCGGCTCCAGGAATTCGCCTCCACCAACACAAATGCGCCGATGGTGATTGCGGTGACCAACAGCGGAAATAATTTATTGCAGGTGGTGTTTTCCATGCCGGTTCAAGCCGCCGGCGCGACGAATCTCGCCAACTACAAGCTGACCAATTCCACGGGCACGCTGACGATTTTCAGTGCGGCTTTTGGCACCAACAATCAAACAGTTCAACTCACCACAGCGAGCCAGTTGCCGTTCGCGCCGCATTGGTTGACGGTCAATGGCGTGGCCGACGCGGCGACCGGACTGCAATTCATCGCCACCAATTCGCAGACCGTTTTCACGAACATCGGCTTCGCGTCTGGCTACATGGAACGCGAGTTATATTTCAACATCACCGGCGCGGCGGTGATCAATCTGACAACGAACGCCGCTTTTCCGAACAATCCCGGCGCGGTGGATTTTCCGCCGAGCATGGGCTGGCCGGTGGAAAATATCACCAACTATTACGGCGGCCGGATGTGGGGCTGGCTGATGCCGCCGCTCACCGGCCAATATTATTTTGCCGTCCACAGCGACGACAATTCGCAATTGTTTTTGAGCACCAACGACAGTCCGACCGGCAAAGTTTTGCTCTCGCAGGAAACCGGTGCCGGCGGCAGCTTCGATTCGCACACGTCCGTCGCCGTCACGCTCAACGCGGGCCAGCGATATTACATCGAGGGCTTGATGAAGGAGAACACCGGCAGCGATTATTTTTACGCGGCTTGGAAAACGCCGACGAACCAGACATGGATCGTTATCCCCGGACAATTTCTCGGCAATTATTTGAACGGCACCAACGCTTCGGTGGCCATCACGCAACAACCGGCGAACGCGAGCGTGCTCGCTGGACAATCCGCCACGTTCACGGTCGCCGGCACGGGCAATTCGAGCCTCACCACCAACGTCAGCTACCAGTGGCAGTTGAACGGCTTCGACATTGCCGGCGCGAACGGCGCGAGCTACACCACGCCGCCGCTGGCGACCAACAACAGCGGCGCGGTTTATCGCGCGGTGGTGATGGTGCCCGGCAAGGCGCAGTTCAGCAGCAACGCCGTGCTCACCGTGTCGGTGGACACCGTGCCGCCGACCGTCGCGCAAATTTTCAATCTCGGCCCGACCAATGTGCAAATTGTTTTCTCCCAGCCCGTCGAGGCGGCGAGCGCGACAAACTTTGCAAATTATGTTTTCACCAACGGCATCGGCGTCACCGGCGCGGTGTTTTACGGAACGAACAACACAATTTTGCTCACCACCGCGCCGCTGGTTAACGGCAGCAATTATGCAGTCGTCATCAACAATGTCCGCGATCTCGCCGCGACGCCGAACACGATTGCCACAAATACGCTGGTTAGTTTTGTCGCCACGCCCTACGTCTCGCAGGACATCGGCAGCGGACAAATTCCGTCCGTCGTTACCGTCGTCAGCAACGGCGTGAATGTGACGGCGGCGGGAAGTGATCTCGGCGGCGTGGCGGATCAATTCAGTTTTCAGTATCAACTGCGCACCGGCGATTTCGATGTCACCGCGAGATTGGCCGGCCTCGGTTTGTCGGATTTGTGGGCCAAGGCCGGTTTGCTCGCGCGCGAAACGCTCGATCCCGGCAGCCGTTTCGCCGCCAGCGTCGCCACGCCGGACATGAACGACACGTTTTTTGAATATCGCGGCTTGGCCTATTCGACGAATGTCGTCACGGGAAATTTTCCGGCGAATTATCCGAACACCTGGCTGCGGCTCAAACGCGCGGGCAACGTGTTCACCGGCTTCGGCAGCTACGACGGCGTGAACTGGACGCCACTCGGCAGCGTCACCATTTCGATGCCGGCGCAAATTTACTTCGGCCTGTTTGTCAGCAGCCACAACAGCAGCCTCACCACGACCGCGCAATTCAGCAACGTTTCTGACACGAGCACGAACGCCGTGGTGGCGACCATCGTCAATCCGCACGACCAACTCGGGCCGTCCAGCCGCAAGAGTCCGATTGCGATTTCGGAAATCATGTATAAACCCGCGCCGCGCACGGACGGTCGCAATCTGGAATTTTTGGAAATTTACAATTCCAATCCGTTTTTCCAAGACATCAGCAGCTATCAAGTGGTCGGCGACAACATGAGCTACACGTTTCCGACCAACACGACGATTCCCGGCGGGGGATTTATTTGTCTCGCGGCGTCGCCGGCGGACATCACCGCCGTTTACGGCGTGACGAACGTGGTCGGTTACACCGGCAGCCTGAAAAAATCCGGCACGCTTCAACTGCTCGACGAAGTCGGCGCGGTGCTGCTGACCGTGCCGTATTCCAATATTTATCCGTGGCCGGTCGCGGCGGATGGATCGGGCCATTCCATCGTGCTCGCGAATCCGACTTACGGCGAAGGCGATCCGCGCGCGTGGGACATCAGCGACGTGGTCGGCGGCTCGCCCGGCGCGATGGAAAGTTTTCGCCCCAGCCTGCTGCGCAGCGTCGTCATCAACGAAATTTTGGCGCACTCGGAAAATCCCGCCGTGCTTGAATTTGTCGAGCTTTACAACCACAGCAGCCTGACCAACGACCTTTCCGGCTGCATCCTCACCGACGACACGACCACAAACAAATTTGTGGTTCCTTCGGGCACGACGATTGCGCCGGACGGATTTGTTTCGTTCGATCAAAACCAACTCGGTTTTATTCCCGACGGTTCTGGTTCGACGATTTATTTCATCAAGCCGGATGGCAGCCGGATTTTGGACGCGGTGCAATACGAGGCCCAGGCTGATGGCGTTTCGCTGGGCCGCTGGCCGGATGGAGCCAATGCGTTTTATCCGCTGAACGCGCGCACGCCCGGCGCGAGCAACGCGCCGATTTTGATCGGCAACGTCGTCGTCAACGAATTGATGTATGACCCGATCAGCGGCAACGATGCTGACCAATACCTTGAACTTTACAACCAAGGCACGAACGCTGTGAATTTGTCCAACTGGCAGTTTACTTTCGGCGTCACATTTG
>Ga0182030_10002838_pt1 | contig 36892 bp, 42 predicted proteins | sample 812S3MmetaG_FD_121299 | JGI IMG/M metagenome (GOLD analysis project Ga0182030, IMG submission 121299) | Permafrost microbial communities from Stordalen Mire, Sweden - 812S3M metaG (Illumina Assembly) | ecosystem: Environmental > Terrestrial > Soil > Wetlands > Permafrost | place: Sweden...
CGAGGATGATTCCTTCCGCATCTCGATCGCGGGCGCGCAGGAGAAAACAGCACTCCTGCGCTGGAAGAACCGGTGGCACAAGCCGCATGGCACAACCGCGACGACTCACATCTTCAAACCTTCCATCGGCAAGCTGCCGAACGGGATCGACCTGACCGCCAGTGTCGAGAATGAGTACTTGTGCCTGAAGATCCTCGACGCTCTGGGCATTCCCGCCGCGAAGGCGGAAATGGCAAGCTTCGGCGACACACGGGTGTTGATCGTCGAGCGCTTCGACCGGCTCTGGACCCGGGACAAGAGGCTTCTGCGTCTTCCGCAAGAAGATTGTTGCCAGGCGCTCTCCGCGCCGCCAACTCTCAAGTACCAAAGCGATGGCGGTCCCGGAATCGAGAACATCCTCCGACTTCTACGGGGCAGCGATGAGCCTCTGGCGGACCAGCGTCTCTTTATGAAGGCGAACATTGTCTTCTGGATGCTCGGCGCCACGGATGGCCACGCCAAGAACTTCAGCATCTTCCTGTCGCCCGGCGGGCGCTTCAGGTTGACGCCGTTGTATGACGTCGTCTCCGCTCAGCCCAACGTGGACAAGAAACAGATCCCCTGGAAACACTATCGACTGGCGATGGCGGTCGGAACGACGCGCCACTGGCACATTCGCAAGATTGTGAAGCGCCACTTTATCGAAACCGGAGAGCGAGCTGGGCTGGCAGAGGCGGTGACGAAATCCATCGTTGATGAACTGCTTGCCGGAGCCTCACAGGCCCTTGAGTCCGCCGTTTCGCGCTTGCCGAAGGAATTCCCGGAGGAAATCTCTGCGTCGATTGCCTCGGGCGCAAAACGGCGGCTCCAATTGCTCGCCACCCCGTAAATTGATCTGCATAGTGCGTTGTGAACATATGAACTCACACAGCGAAGAAAGAGCCCCGGGTGGAATGTTCCAAAGCGAGCGAAATGCAATTCTAATCAGGAAATGAATGCCACATAAGTTACCCGGGTAACGGGAATCGAAAAAAAGTTCAAAAAGTCCAAATGCGCCGGTTTGCTGTACTACATTTGCAACCGTGTAGAGAGTGAACGAACTGTGTTTCAGCCGAACTCTGGCATGGAAACGAGATTAAATCGTAGAGATTTGAGAATCCGCGAATCGATGCAGTAGGCTCGGGAGTCCCACGTTTCCGACCGTCATACAGGAAGACTGGTCCCGAGGTGTGTGACAAGGTCGTGGTGCGATGCAGGGAAGGCCGGCGCCGAGCTTATACTGCTCCTGATGAATTCCAGACCGGCAGCAGCGGATGAACTCAACCTATGCTACGCGCTTCGACACTTGGGGGAGGTGCGAGAAATCCTGGTCCTCAAGATCAAGGGGCACGATTTCTATGCTTTCCCGGTGTACGCGCTTGACGGACCCGTTGACGCACATAATTCATGGCACGAGAGTGGCGTGTTCCACGCGAGTTTCAAGATACATAGCAAGCGGGGGCAACCGCGCCCCGTGAGGCGTATGTACATACCCACGCTGGACGGAGCTCCGGCATCAGAGCAAAACGAGAAGTTCCCCGACTTCCCGGACACAAGAAGGGCCCGTCCCGCCGAACTCAAGGGAGTTGGTAGGTTGCTTCAGTCGTGCCTGTTTCTCCATCAATTTCCCGAACTCTCTCCGGTCGGCACTCACGCGGGAGAGTTGGTTGTTCTCGACGCCGAAAGCGCGAACTTCAAGGATGACGCGATTTTCGCAAATGTATATCTGGTGGCCCCGGATGCGGAACACCTGATTCCTAGATTTCCCTACACTTCCGCCCGTATACTGTATTTGGAGAAACGAACAGCGCCGTGGGTAGCTGTCGAACTGTTTCAGCAATCGGCACCCAGCAATTGGCACTCTGAGGCGCTCCGGGAATGGGAATGCCTGATGGAGCGGTGCTTCTGATGCGAGCCGGTAAGACCTTACATGAGGCGGCACTGTCGAGTCTGGGTAGCTTGGCGAAGGATCATCCCTCTGGGCACCTTCCGGGCACCCAGAGAGGTGAGCTCGTTGTATCTACTTGATTCTACTGCGTCGTGCATGGAGTAAGCTAAACGTGTAAGTCGCTGATTATACAACTGTTAACAACACTTTTAAGGCGTGGGTCGTGGGTCCGAGTCCCACCGCGCTCACCATGATTCTGCAAGACTTACGCCGAATCAACCAAGCAAGTTTCAGACGCCGTGAGGCGACCTCAGAGGCTGGGACGAAGATTCCGGCCTTTTGTGTTGCCCGCGCGAGGTTTGACACTTCGCCCTCAGCTTCTCAGGCAGCGAATCCGGGTAAAACCATCTGCAAAGACTTGGCGTTAGCATCTGCCTATCTGCGGGAACGGCCTGCGCGAATCGCGCGAGGGCCAAGGTCGCTGTCAGGTGCCTGCCGACGCATGAAATCATCAAGCAAGACTCTGACAAGACCTCCCCGAGAACTCGGATGGCGACTGGGGTACAGTGCGCATACTCAGCTATGCTGGGGGGGGTGACCTTGACGTTCACGCCATGGAGACTAACGATGTTAGTCCCATGGCGCTGTTGTTGCGGTGATCTCGCTATTTTTTCCAGTCGCGGTGGTCGCCATCTGGGTGATGCTCGTCATGGTGGTTGCCATCCCGATGGGCGCGGTCAGTTTTCCAGTCGGTGTGTCCACCGAAAGCGTGGTCATAGTGTCTGTATCCGCGAGAGTCTCTCTGATAGCGATACCCGTTATCGTAGTAGTATCCATCGTGGTAACCACTCGTAAATGCGACTGCCGGCACTCCTCCGACCTGGACTCCGACAGCTACCTGGGCCTCTACATTAGGCGGCAACATCAAGCCGGCGGCAATCACCAAGCCGGATAGTGCGAATACCATTTTCTTCAACATACTTTGAAACCTCCTGGGTAACTGAATCCTAACAATCCCCGATAGAGGAGTATGGTCAAACCAGCTCATGTTCCCGGGCTGCGGTGATTGTGCGGGAGTTATTCCTTCTCGCCTGATTGGCCTATACGCTCAGGAATACCCGATATTAGACGCTCATAACCCTTGAGTCGTTCGCCTGCGATGACCAACCCATCGGAGGTGATCTGATATTCGCGGACGTCCTGACTGTGGCTGCCGCCCCGCATTTTGATGATGACCATAATCTTGCGAAGTTGGCCTTCGACGGATATGTACCGCAGCCGGATAATGTCATCGGTAAGAAAGGAAATCGAGTAGGTACTGAAGGGGAATTCAGTGAACGACTCGTCCACTTCTACCGTACTTAGAATGGTTACTCCGATTCCGGTCAAAGCGAAGATCATGCGGTAAAGAGATTCGCGGAAATCTTCGCGGAACCCGGGCGAGAGCGCCATTTCAAAACCCGCGAGCGAATCAATCACCAGGCGCTTGGCGCCAATCTTCTTGACCGCTTCGAGAATCTCGTTCATGGTTTCATCAACAGAGAGATCCAGCGGACGGAGATAGAGAATTAGAAGTTTTCCTTCAAGCTGGGGCGTTACTAAATCCAGTCCGAAACTTCCGGCTCGATCCGTATATGCCTGCGGCCGCTCTTCAAAGACGGCCACGATGCCGGGCTCACCTTGACGTATGCCTTCGGCGATGAACTGAGTTGCCAAAACCGATTTTCCCGTTCCCGAAGCCCCGGTTACCAGGACACTATCGCCTTCAGGAATGCCCCCGCCCATCATCTTGTCCAAGTCCGGAATTCCGATGGAAAGGCGTTTCGAGCCAGGTTCTTTTCTCTTGTGTCCGCTCAGCCCGAAAGTACGTGAGAAGGCCTGAAGTCCGGAATCGGTTATGCGAAAGGTATGCAGACCTGGGACCGAAGCCTGCCCGCGCAGTTTAACGATCTGCAATTTCCGCACGATGGAGTTTCGCTCCGCAGTTTGGCGCAGCCAGAAGAGGCCATCGGCGACGGTAAATATGGGGTTGTCACGCAACTCATCCTCTGCATATTCACCGATCAGGAAGGTGGTGGCCTGCCAGCTTGCCAGGAATAGTGCCAGTTGCTGAATGAAGGATTGCAAATCCATTTCGCTGGGGCCATTTTGCGACTTCCGTACCATCGTGCGAAAAGAGTCCACTACGACGACGGCCGGGCCGGTCTTTTCAACCTCTTTGATAATCTCCGTTAAGACCGCGCCCAAATCCTTCTCCAATACGATCTGGCTCAGGTTGATAAAACGGACAGAGTCCGGCAATTTGGCCGGATCGAAGAACGTGTATTGCTGCTGGTATCGCAGCATTTTTATGGCGGATTCGCCAAGGACGGTGAAGTACATCGCTGGACGCTCAGGACTGGCATTGGCGAAGACGAACTGGTGTGCCAGCGTGGTCTTTCCGCTGCCGGGGGCACCGGCAATAATGTTGAAAGAGAATTCAGGGAGGCCGCCACCCACAATTTCGTCAAGGCCGGGAATCCCGGTCGGCAGTTTGTGTATCTTCACCTTGTCTTGCGTGCTCATGCTGTTGTCCCATCCCCTGAATTATTCTCTCGGCCTGCTTCCGGCCATGCATCCTGCACAAACCGCAACGTCAAAGATTCGCCGATGAAGGTACTTAGCAACCCGAGTAACTGGGCTATGAGAACGACTTCTCCATCCCCAGCCTGAAGCTTGTCGCTTTGCATTTTAGTCTCGTTAAACCCCTGCAAGGTTCCATCTGACGCGACCTGCACCCCGCTAAGACTGGGAGCTTCCGCTTTGGCCAGCGTCAGCGCACGAGAAGCGAGGGAGCGGAAGCCGGCAACTCCCGCGAATACACACAGGCTCCAGCGCAACTTTTCATAGACGCGAAGAAGCGCAGACTCCGTTCTCGGGGAGGTCTTGTCATGGACGGCTTCTTCAGCTAGAAGTCGCCGGGCCAAATCTCGTGTCCCTAGTGGAATCATCGCTCCGTTCCATGTGAAATGCACAACAGTCGCACCTAGGCGTGCGACATCGGCTCTAATACTACGCTTATTACGCTCATCGCTCGGAAAGGACAACCGACCGAGAGTATTTGGATTGAATCAAAACAGGGCGACTCTGCCAAAAAGGACGGTTTGCGCGTAGGGGTTACGACGAAGGTCGCGCGCATACTGCAAGCTCCAGCATCGCGATCTCACCGGAACTCAGTTCAAATAGCGCTCTCGTTCTGGTTTCTCCGCTTTCTTGGGGGGCTCTTCAGAATTGGCTTTGATGAGAGCAACCACCTCCAGTGTGGTAGCAGTGTTTCGAACATTTCCCGAAACGCTCATAAGTACCTCTTCGACGGCAGGATTCTGGTCTGCCAACGCGGCCAGACGCTTGCTGACGTTGTTGAGATTGCCTACCTCTTTGAGGATGTCTGAGAATGTTGTGAGCGCTCCCGACTCGGTTGTGACCGTGAGATTGGGAAACACCTCCTGCACGAGTTGAAGGGTCAAAGCTGCGCCAAGCAAGGAGAGGAAGAGGCCAACTAATTGGGTAGTGAGAAGGACTCCAGCTTCCGAAGCGTGGTGCTTGTCACTTCTCGACACAAACTCCTGAAACCCCAGTAAGCCGCCATCGTCGGCAACCTGCAAGGCACCAAGCGTTGGAGCCTCCGCTCTGGCGAGGGTGAGGGCGCGAGCCAGAAGCGAGCGGTACCCTGCAACTCCTGCAAGCGCAGAGAGTGGCCCACGCAGCTTCTCACAGATACGAACGACCGGAGCTGGTACTAGCTCAGCGGTTCCGCCTGCTGCGGTTTCGTAAGCGAGAAGGCTTCGGGCCAGATCGTTGGTTTCTGGAGGGAAGGTCATCTATAGCTCCACATCTAAACGTGCCAAGGTCTTATACAGCAGCGGCCTGCACGAAATGCTAACACCTTTTCGCCCTGCTCGCGATGAACTATCTTCATTCCGCATGTCATTGTTGCTACGGAATGTGCGGCGGTTTTCTACTTAGTGAAAATTCCGTGGTCCTGATCGTAACGCTGCTCTGTTTTTCCAGCTTTGGCGGCTGCCTCGTTGGCAACGCGGTCCAACCTCTGCTGTTCATCCAGCTTCTCAATCTCTACTGGGGTTTCCAAGCTAACTACGTTTGGTTTGTTGGTCTGGTTCGACATTGTCGCTGGACTCCTATTCATCCCGCGACCCTAGAATCCCAGAATTCAAATTCCATCGCTGAGCCGTTTTGACCATCTTCGGAAAATCATTGCGCCGATAGTGGGTTCAAGCGGGAGTGGCGTTCCCGTAGACGGGCAGGGCTAGGAAACATCGCAGCCACGCCGCACCGCACTCAGCAGTGACAAACGCTTGAAACAGATGGCACATAGCCAAGAAGTAAGGAGAACCAGTGATCAAGAAACAGAATGCCGGGAACAGCACCGAGACCATCAACGCGCAACCGCGTCTTCATCAACATGCGGGAGAGCTCCAGCACTACGGAACTGTGAGTCACCAGTTGCCGCTTGAACTTGAAGAACCCGTTCGTCTGGAGATGACGGAACAACTCAACACCCTTCTCGCCGATACCATGACCCTCCGCGATCTGTACAAGAAGTCGCATTGGCAGGTGACTGGACCGACATTCTATCAACTTCACCTTCTGTACGATAAACATCATGGAGAGCAAGCTGAATTGGTCGACGCGATTGCCGAGCGGATTCAGCTACTGGGCGGCGTCAGCATAGCGATGGCTGCGGATGTGGCAGAGACTACACAGATCGAACGTCCTCCCCGCGGACGCGAAGAGGTTCCGGTTCAACTGTCCAGGCTGTTGGAGGCACACAAAGTCATTATCGGCGAATGTCGCACGCTGGCACGACGCGCGACAGCCCTGGGCGACGATGGCACGAACGATCTCATCGTGAGCCAAGTTCTGCGAACCAGTGAGCTTCAAGTATGGTTCGTGAGCGAGCATCTGGTGAACGTACCCCTCGTCAAGGCGAAAGAGCCTTCCGCGACGGCCGACGCAGCATAACGGAATTCCATGGGCGCCCGTCAAGGCGGACGCCCATCTGCACAAGTCAGGTCGCCGTAAAACGATTTCACACAACTGTTCACAATTGACCATTCTCTGTTCTCCTGAAACCCAATAATGGGTGAATCCCAATGGCAGGTTCCTCGCAGGACCTGCGCCGATTTAGAACTGAAGAAATCGAGCAGCATTTACGTGAGCGTCTTCAAGAATGCAGGAAAGAACCCGGACAAGGTTGGCCGAGTGGCTCCTGACAGGAACGCTACTGAGCGCAGAGCGTTGGAGGAGGAATGTGGCGTAATGGCAAAGAGACGTGGCAATCCAAATTGGGGAAAACCGCAGATGAATGCGGCCCCAACCATTGTTGAATTCGAGAGGATCACTCGCGAATTCAAACTGCGGCCTGATCAATACCTGCGCTCAACTCGTCTCCGCGAGTGGGCAAGCCGCAATCAAAAGTCAAAATATATCCCCGAAGCTCTTCTTGAGGCGTGGGGATTCGAGATCGAAGAAACAATTTAGAACTGCTTGCATTCGGCAAACTCCTCTCGCTTGCAACCACGCGTCCCTGCGGAATCAGAAGTAACTCATACGAAACAGCGATCAATATTGACCAGTAATTCAAGAGCAGGAGCCCGATACTAGGGCTCGAATCACCGCGGCTCAAGTGCGGAAGGTTCAGAGGACATGAAAGAGGATTCCAAATGTGGCGAATGAAAAGTATTTCATCCAGGACTTGCAGGTTCGCAACGCGCAGTCTGCTTCTGGCCGGAACGGCCATGTGTCTTGCGTCCCTGGTACTGGTGCCAACGGCCAGCGCACAGGTTGTTATCAGCGTAACTCCGCCTATTTGTTCCTACGGCTACTACGAGTACGCGCCGTATGCCTGCGCACCCAGTGGCTTTTATGGTCCGGGCTTTTTCTTTGGCGGAATCTTTCTTGGCGTAGGACCATGGGCAAACTGGGGCTATAGCCACGGATGGGGAGGACATCGCTTCAGCGGTGCAGGTGGAGGACGTTATGTGGCGGGACACAGGGACGGCGGAGGCCGCGGCTCGTCGGGAGTGCGGGCAAGTCATGGCGGCGCGTCCCGCGGTGGTTCATCGCATGTTGCGGCAGCCCGTAGCAGCTCTCACGGCAGCTCGCATGCCGTAGCGTCACGCAGGGGTGGATCGAAAGCTAGTGCCTCTCATGCAGCAGCAGGCGGCGGCTCCCACGGCGCATCGCATGCATCAGCGGGAGGCGGCTCTCACGGTGGCGGTGGATCCCACGCTGGCGGTGGTGGTGGTGGATCGCACGGCGGCGGTGGCGAACGCCGTTAACTGGTACACCCCGGAGAGTGGAGAAATGTTGACCAATGCTGGGCAATTGAAGGGCCTCGTGATCCGAGCTACGGACGGCGAGATTGGAACGGTCGATCAGTTCTACTTCGATGACGAAACTTGGGCGATCCGCTATCTTACGGTGGAAACCGGCGGCTGGCTTGGAGGTCGTGAAGTGCTTATCTCCCCAGTGTCCATAACGGCGACAGACTGGCAGGGAAAATGTCTGGATGTTGCGCTGACTAAGAGACAGGTGGAGAACAGTCCCGATCTCGACACACACAGACCGGTTTCGCGGCAGGATGAGGCGGCATACCTCGGTTATTACGGATATCCGTATTATTGGGGATTTCCTCAAGCGAGTCTGGTTGTTCCAGGCCCTGGCGGTCCTGAATTGCTGACGGACAAGATACAAAGTGAGTCAACCGATACGCATCTGCGGAGCACGGAAGAGGTAACCGGCTATCGCATTGAAGCGGCGGATGGAGAGATCGGCCACGTCGATGGCTTCATCCTCGACGATGAAAGCTGGGCGATCCGCTATATGGAGGTAGCAACGCGGAATTGGTGGCCAGGCAAGAAGGTGCTGGTTTCCCCATCGTGGATTCGGCGAGTGAGTTGGACAGACTCCACGGTCTATGTTGGGCTGTCTCGCAAGGCGATTCAAACAGGCCCGGAGTACGATAAGTCCGCGCTAATCACTCGTGAGTATGAAGACCACCTGTACGCGCACTATGGCGTGGCTCCTTATTGGCTGCACAATGTGCATCGCGAGGCCGTTCTTCCATAGCTGCAGTTGGAGACAAATATGAACGTCAGTGAAGAACTGGAGCACGGCCACCACGAACCCCGGCCTGACCCTTACTGGAAAAGGGCGCACCATGATTGGCGCTTCTGGGTTGCGCTCCTCCTTATGCTTGGGGCCATGTTGATTTATCTGATGACGGATGACCTGTCGATGGTGCCCCATATCCGAGCACGACCGGCGCAGTCCGGCAATACGGGGACAAGCGGGGCACGATAGCGGCAGGTTGGCGAAAAGCCGGTTGCTCCAGAGCGGCCAGGGTTGGAAAAATCGCATTCGCATTCCACGGAAGAAACCGGTATCCAGTAGCGGACTCTCCACGGGACAAAGTAACAGCGTTGACTAGACCACGAACATTGCTACACCTGCGGCGAACATTGCTATGGTGGTGATTGCCACGACGGTCCATCCCAGTCGTGAGCTAGGCTGGCCCTGCATCAGCTTCTTGTCCGAAGCGATAACGAGGATTGCTACGAGCAGGAATGGAGCTAATAAGCCGTTGATGACGGCTGTCCAGTAAAGAGCCTTGACGGGGTTAATTCCCGTGAAATCCAGACCGACGCCAATGATCGTCGAGAGAAGAATGAGCGCGTAAAACGCGCGGGCCTGTTTCAGTTTCTTATCAAGCCCTTGAGGCCATCCAAGAGTTTCTGCGAAGGCATAAGAGGTCGATCCCGCGAGCGTGGGAATGGCAAGGAATCCGACACCAACAACCCCCACCGTGAACAGGGTCGCAGCGAACTTGCCTGCGAGAGGGCGCAGCGCTTCCGCAGCCTGGCGAGAAGTTTCGATGTGGGTGATGTGGTGGCGATTTAATGTGATTGCCGTGGTAAGGATGATGAAGAACATAACGATGTTAGAGAAGAAGGCACCCACGCCGACGTCGATATTTCGCATGCCGAGTTCTTCGGGTGTAGCCCCTCTACGTTTTGCGAGGGTGTTCTGGCCTGACGCCTTTTCCTCCTCTACTTCCTGACTCGCCTGCCAGAAGAACAGATAGGGACTGATGGTAGTACCGAGAATTGCTACCAGCATCGACCATTCACCTCGAGTACGGGGCAAGGAAGGCAAGAGAGTATCTCGTAGCACCTGGCTCCAATCAGCACCGACGACAAAGGCTGTTACCGGATAGGCAAAAAGCACCAGCACGAGCCACTTGAGCACATTCGCGATCTGTTGATAACGTAGCCGCACCGTTGCCCACGAAATGACGAGTGCGAAGCCCACCACAAAGAGATGTGAATGATTGCCCGACAGCATCTGGGCTGCATCCGCCATGCCGGCGAGATCCGCGGCGATATTGATGGTGTTTGCGACGAGCAGAGCAGCGATGAAGATGCGTACAAGCCATATCGGAAAGCGCTGGGTGAGATTTCCAGCGAGACCCTTCCCTGTTACCTTGCCAATGCGGGCACACATCATCTGCACCGCGGCCATCAGAGGCCAAGTCAGCAGTGCAGTCCACAGAAGCTTGGTTCCAAACTGCGCTCCTGCCACGGAGTAAGTGGCAATTCCGGAGGGATCATCGTCGGCGGCCCCGGTAATGACACCGGGGCCGATCGCCTTCAAGAGCCTTCGCATCCATCGAGATGGGGAGTTTGTCTGCAAGAGAGTCCGAGACTCTTCCTCCCTAATCACAAAGGAATCCGCTCCCAACAATGGCATCACAGATTTACTTAGTCGCTCCTACTGCGGTATCTGGTTGTCTGCGCTCTCTTCCTGCAGCTCTACCTTGACCCAGGTGGAATTCGGGTTATACCCATTGATGGCCTTCGCGACTGCGTCGGTCCTGGGACCGAGATCTTTCTGCAAAACGGTACCGTCCTGATTGACGATGAATGTCATCACGCCGGACGACCGGTATTCAGCAGGATAGGCCAGGAAAGCAAAGCCGCCGGTCATTTTGCCGTCTACGATATAGTCTTTTACGCCGCCTGAAGCGTTCTTCCCCTGACGCGTTATGATCTGGAAGTAGTAACCGCGGAAGGGAGTCGCGGTCTCGCCCGGACGATCAGCCTGGTTCTTTGCCATCGCCGATGCGACCAGCGGCCCGATGGGGCTCTGAGGTTCCCAGCCGGCAGATGTCCAGTAAAGGCCATTATGCTGCCCCTTATCACTGAATATCCTCTGGGAATATTCGTTGTTGTGGTTGGAGTAGTATTCTTTTTCCGCCACCACGAGTTGCTGGCAAATTTGAATGGCCGACAGTTCATTCCGACCGACTCGCCTGTATAGAATTTCTTTTTCCCCCGCCTCGGTATCGAAATACCATGCCTTGCCTTTGTTCACGAGGGGAATGGGTGTCGGCCAATTTTCGCCACCGATGTACAACACGGTAGTTGTGGCTGATTCCTTTACCAGACGGTGCATCTCCTTGTACTTATTCACAAAATTGGCGCGGTTTTCGGCGTCTTCGGCGTCATCTCCCGAGGAGACAATTTGTTTAGCGTCAGAGCCGAGTATTTCGATCATCGTTCTTTCGTCGTTACCCTGCGCAGCCATCACTAATGCGTTGCTTGCCTCTTCCGATGAGGAAAACGTTTTCTGGCCGCGTTTCTGCGCCACGGAGCGAATGGGAAGGAACGCCGTCAAGAGGATCGCCAGCACGGCGAGTTCAGTGAGGTTTGTCCAATATGATGTGTTGACGGTTAGCTTTGTTGGCTGCATACGATATCTCTCCATTTCGAAATTTGACAAGTGATTCGGAACATGACGAACGATCGGTTACCGGTGCCCGCCGCCGCCTCCGTGTCCGCCACCACCACCGCTACGTGCACCACCACCACCACCGCCGCCGCGCGCTCCGCCGCCAACGCTGGCATTGCCGCGTGAGGAAAAGCTCTTGGCCTCTCCGCCATGCCCGTAGTTGCTGAATGCACCTGAGCGAACACCGCTCTGGCCGCGCGGTGCAGCGTATCCTCGCGCAGCCTTGGAGTTGCCGTTAAAAGGTCTGGCCGATGCGCCAGCGCGATTACCTGCGCCGCCACGGGCGTTCCGGGCATAGTTGCTGCGGTTATAAAACGTGCTGCTACGGGAGTTGTACCTGCCGTGGTTAAACGTTGCGTACCGGTTGTGCCAATCGAATCCCCAATTTCCCCAGCCCCATCCAAAGCCTCCAAAATAGCCGATGCCGAAACCAGGGCCGAACGAGAGGTACGGGCCGCCAAACCAGATTCCGGGGTACTCATACCATCCCGGCCACGCCACAACAGGGCCACCGTAAACCATCCAGGGATCGTACGCGGGGACGTACACGACCTCGGGGCTGGCTGGTTGAATGGCAATCGTCGAGTCTTGATCCGTCACGATTTGCTGCTGCGTGGTTTTCAGATTGCCTGCGCCTTGCGCCCGCTGGCGCATTGCCTGCACTGCATCCGTCACATCCTGCTGCTGGTTGAAGTATGCGTCCCCCAATGACGATGTCCAGGAGAGGTTCTTATCCATGTTTCCAAGTACAGCCGGAAATGCAGTAAGTGCCTTGATGCTTGGATCCCACGGCTGCTGGTCCACGGCCTTCCCCAGAGCGTCACCCTTCATCTCAGGATGCGCTTGCACCCATCGGTCTGCCTCGACAACTTGCTCTGGAAATGTGGAGGCTGCCAGTACCTGCGCCACAAGGGAGTCCGGGTACAGCGCGATAGGCGCGACCAGTTGCTGCAACTGTTCAGGAGCCTGCTGCGCATATGTCGCCTGCGCGGGTGGTTGTGTGTTCTGGTATGCCAACAGTGGCACGGCCGCGAAGAAAAGAGCCAGTAGTGGAGCAAACATACGCATGCTCAATCGAGGCCACCCTGCGCCGAATTCAGTCGTGTTCATGTTCTTGATCTCCTCTGTAACTTCATCACGTGGCTGGCCACTGAGCGGACTGCACGGGCCACGCACAGATCAGAAGGTAAGCGACGAGAGAAGAGTTGGTCTGTTCAAGATTGACCACTTTTGCTTAAAGGCCACGCCTGTTGCTCGGATGCTCAATGCGACGCCTAAGGGCCCTTGGCGAACACCGCCATTGAGCAATAGTGAACATCTTTTGTTCTGCGTCTCTGCCAGAATCTCGAAGTACCTGCTCCCTTTGGGGACGGTGTGCTTTTCTACCGGAGAATTCCGATGAAGTTGAGCCAATCTGTTCTCTTGTTATTCGTCATCGCGACTCTCGCGGCGCTGCCCGTAACGGCAAAAGCGCAGGCACTGGCGGATACGGGAGCCCCCTCCGAGTCCGTGGCAAGTAGCACCCCGCAAACAGGACTGTTCTACGCACGTCCGACGCAGGCGATCAAGCTACACAACTACCTCTTTGACGCGTTTGGTCCGTATCCCATGGTGGGTGCCGCAGCGGTGGCCGGAGTGGGCCAAGTGGACAACACTCCGCCTGCTTGGGGGCAGGGCGCAGCAGGATACGGCAAGCGATTCGGCTCCGACTTCGGCATTGCAGCAATCACCACAACGACCCGTTACGGTCTGGCACAAGCCTTGAAAGAAGACACCCTGTATTACCGCTGTGAGTGCATGGGCCTGTTCCCACGATTAAAGCATGCGGTGGTATCTACCTTGACGGCCCGACACGGTGAAGACGGTCACCGCGTTTTTTCCTTCTCCGCGGCCGTAGCACCCTACGCCGGCACGGTGACGGCAGTGTACGCCTGGTATCCCGACAACTATGGAGCCAGGTCCGGGCTCCGAATGGGCAATTACAATCTTCTCGGAAATGTCGGCGAGAACATTCTGCTGGAGTTCTTCTACAGCGGGCCGCATTCCCTTCTTTCCCGCATGCACCTCAATGACCGGCGCGCTGCGCCAGACCCGGATTCAAAGTGAGTAACTACCAAGTGGACGCGGCCGGAGGTTCGACTCCTCCACTTTCTGTGCGTCCAACCTCATCCCCGCTGCCTGATGGCGGCAGTTCCAAGTGGGTGATCACCGAGTTTCTCGAATGGTTTGGCGAACTGGGTATCTTCTTCTGGCGAGTTGTCAGGGCTGCAGTGACACCACCTTTTGAGTTCCACGAGTTGATCCGGCAACTCGACGAGGTGGGGTCCAAGTCGCTACCACTGGTTGCAATGGCTGGCGGTGCGATCGGGATTGTGCTCGCGTTGGAGTCCGTGCAGAGCATGACTCGATTCGGAGCCAAATCGCTGCTTCCGGCAGCGCTCGTTTACTCCGTCGTGCATGAGATTGGTCCGATCATTACGGCCCTGATTGTGAGTGGCCGGGTGGGCGCGGGCATCGGCGCAGAACTGGCGTCAATGAAGGTGACCGAGCAGATCGACGCCATCGAGGCGTCTGCAGTAAATCCATTCCGGCTGCTCGCCGCAACTCGCATCCTGGCTTGCCTCCTTATGCTGCCGTTACTGACACTTGCTTCCGATGCTTGTGGCCTGTTAATGGGCTGGATTGCTCTTTCCACGGTTGAGCCACTCTCATTCCACCAGTTCATCATTAGCGGCTTCAAAGGCTCGGGGTTCAACGATTTTCTTCCTCCCACGTTCAAAACTTCCGTCTTTGGACTGATCATCGGGCTGGTCGCTTGTTTTCAAGGGATGCGCACGCGGGGCGGGGCGGCAGGTGTGGGACGTGCCGCAACCAGTTCGGTAGTTTTGTCCTCATTGTTTGTGATTCTTGCCGATGTGGTGCTGGTGAAATTCATCATTATCTTTTTCCCGTAAACAGTTATGTCCACAATCGATCAAAACACGCTGAAGCAGCAAGACAACGAAGCTGGACACACCACGGCTGTAGCCGTCGAAGACGTTTACAAGTCCTTCGGAGCACAAAGAGTCTTGAACGGAGTCAGCCTGGCCGTGAGCCGTGGGGAAACCCTTGCGATCCTGGGGCGTAGCGGAACCGGCAAGAGCGTATTGCTGAGAATGATCATCGGGCTGCAAATGCCTGACTCGGGAGCGGTGCTTATTCACGGACAAGACATTGCAGGCCTGTCGATTGATCGACTGAGTGCGATTCGCAAGAATATGGGTTTTCTGTTTCAGAATGCAGCGCTCTACGACTCACTGACCGTTGCACAGAATGTTGCCTTTCCTTTGCAACACAACGAAAAGGATGGGTCGGATTCTGAACAGAGTGACCGTGTCAGGCAGTTGCTTTCGGAGGTTGGTATGGACGGGCATCTCGACAAGATGCCTTCAGACATCTCCGGAGGGATGCAGAAACGGGTGGGACTGGCACGCGCGCTAGCGTTGAATCCAGAAATTCTGCTGCTCGACGAACCCACCGCCGGTCTCGATCCCATCAGTTCCGCTGAGATCGATGACCTGATTCTCAAACTTCAGTCGGAACATCGGATGGCATCGATCGTAGTCACTCACGATCTGCACAGCGCGAAGACCATTGCCGACCGTTTGATCCTGCTGAATCAAGGATGTGTTACGGCCGAAGGGACATTTCAGGAACTTCAGGCAAGCAACGACGAGTTCGTTCGTGAGTTTCTGAAGCATTCGTAGGAGAACTTATGTCAAGAGCAGCACGGTTAGGAGCTTTCATCGTCGCGACTTTAGCCATTCTGGTGGCTGGTGTCTTTATCATTGGGAGCAAGCAGTATCTTTTCACTTCGACTTACCAGGTGAAGGCGCAATTCGCGAATGTGGCTGGACTGGATTCGGGTGCGGATGTGCGGGTAGGCGGGGTCCACAGCGGAACAGTGCGCAGCATTGAATTGCCGCACAAGACTGGCGACAAAGTCACGGTGATCATGGACCTCAGCAAATCGACGCATGAAATCATCAAGCAAGACTCCGTTGCCACGATCGAGACAGAGGGAATGTTGGGTAACCAGTACGTCGCAATCTCGTTTGGCTCTGACGGCTCCTCCGAGGTGCGGAACGGCGCAGTGCTCAGCAGCCAACAACCACTCGAGATGGCAGACCTGCTCAGGAAAGCAGACGGAATTCTGGAAGGCAGCCAGCAAGCGATCCAGAACACTACTCTGGCGACGGCGAGGTTGGACTCCATTGCCGCCAAGATCGATAGGGGTGAAGGAACCGTTGGCGCTCTGGTAAACGACAAGCAACTCTACAGCAATCTGCAACAGACAACGGGCGCCTTGCGCGACACGATGGCCCAGGCGCAGGCGGGAGTCAACGATTTCCAGGAAAACATGGAAGCGCTGAAACATAACTTCCTCTTACGCGGATACTTCAAGAGCCGCGGATACGAAGACTCAGCCGAGTTGGCCAAGAATGAAATTGAACGGATGCCGCAAGCCGCACCAATCAAGGAATTCGCGTATTCGTCAAAGCAACTTTTTGACAAGCGCGATTCCGCCAAGTTGAAGAACCAGAAATCTCTACATTCCGGTGGTGAGTTTCTGGCTAGTAACCAGTTCGGGTTTGCGGTGGTGGTAGTATCCGCGGGCAAGGAAGGCGACGCCCAGAAAGAAATGGTTCTGTCTGAAGCGCGGGCCATGGTTGTACGTGAGTATCTGGTCGACAGCTTTGGCTTCGATGACAGCCATCTTAAGACGCTTGGAATTGGCAAGCAGGCGGACACGAACTCGGATGGCGACTGGGGTACGGTGCGCATACTCATTTATCCAGCAGGAACCGAGATTCCACGCACCAAGGTATCGCCAGTGGCGATTTCTTCTTCGGCTGTCCCGGTTCGCCCATCTCAAGGCTTTTCAGGAGACGAGCCTAAAGCACGCGATTAGGTTATCGGGAGCCCACCTGTTAGGTGACTGATGCCTGCGCGGAATTCTTGTTATCCAGTAGTTCAGGGCAATTGGCAGGGGCGTCTGGCTCAAGCCCCATCCGGTCCCACGAGTAATCTATCTCACGAGCGCAATCGAAGCAGACCTGGTAGGTGCGCTTGTTGATTGTGAAAACTCGGCTGAGATCACGGTGGTGGCATCCAAAAAGCAGCTCAAGAGTCCGACTCAAGGTTGTCATTGTTCCTTACGCTCGATGCCGACGGTCGCATTCCCCGTGGACATCCAACCACTCCAGAAGTGAGCGCACACTGGTGCGAGCCAGCGCGATCGCACAGTCAGCAGCTCCGTAATAGACATTGACTGTGTCGCCATCCGCATTCATCGTGTTCCCGCACGGAAACACGACATCGTCAACGTCGCCATGGCGTTCGTAGTCAGTCTCCGGGCCGAATATCCACTCGTCTCCCCGGAGCAAACACTTGTCTGGCCGCTCAAGATCGAATAGAGCCAGGCCAAGTCGGTAGAGGCAGCCCGATGGTGTATGCCGCACGCCGTGATAGATCATCAGCCACCCGCGGGGAGTTTCGACTGGAGGCGAAGAAAGGCCAATCTTGTTTGCATCCCACCACGCGCCACGGCGTGCTTCCAGCATCACCTTGTGGCCGCCCCAATGCCGCAGATCCGGCGAGTAGGAGATCCATATGTGTGCGCCCAGTGCAGTCATTGGCCGATGGATGAGCGCCCACCTCCCGTCAATCTTGTGCGGCAGAAGTGCCGCGTCCTTATCATCCGGCGACATGATGACGCCGAGCCTCTCGAAGTCATGGAAGTCCCTCGTAAGGGCGAGCGAGACGCCGGGCCCGCCTCTTGAATACGAGGTGTAAACCACGGCGTACTGCTTTAGATCCGGAACCCATGTAATTCTCGGGTCTTCAATGCCCCAAATCTCTTCCGGATAATGCTGCGGGTCTGCCATCAGCGTCGGCGTCGGGTCGATCTGCCATCCGTCCACTCCGTTTAGCGAGCGAGCCGCACACAGGTGCGAGAGTCCGCGACGGTCCTCCACGCGGCAAAGCAGGAGAGTAGAGCCATCTTGAAGCAGGGTTGCGCCCGCATTGAAGACACTATTGATCGGGTACGGCCAGTCACGGCTAGTTAAGATCGGGTTCGCGGAATGGCGGTGCAGCAGTGGCTCCGCGTGAATTACTACGCTCATGAAATCTCCTGAGGGGTGCGAGTGCTGGGGAAAGCGCGTGACGTGACACTAGCTTCGTGCATGGCGAATGGCAATTCTGCGTCTTCCAGCAGGCGCATCTCAAGCAACGCCATCAGAAAGGAGAGCGTTGACTCTGCTCCCTGGTTTTCGTTCACCCGGTCGGGATGCAATCCGTCGCGACATCCACCAGTACTGGAGTCGTAAAGCACGATCTGCAGATCGTTATCCCCAAGAAACCAGTTGAACGCCGACCAGGCATCTTTGAGCCACCGGCCATCGGAGGTTGCGCGATAGGCTTGCAAACACGCTGAAACGGTGGCCCCCGCCTCTACCGGCTGCTGGTCGAAGCGAGCCTTGTCGCCACCCTTGCGGTGAAAGCCCAGCGAACCAATCGGAACAAAGTGACCTTTGGTCTCGCAACGCTGCATGGTCACAACCCAATCCAGGGACTCAAGGCCGGCAGCGAGCATCACCTTGTCAGAGGTGCGCAGGGCGCACGCGATGAGAGCCTGGGGCAGACGAGCGTTCGAGTAGGCGAGCACGTCTTCAAACCAGTACCATCCAGTCGTACGGTTGGAAGCATAGATATCGAGCAAACGATGCGAGAGTTCGTCCATTGTCTGCATGGCGGCTCTGTCTCCCGGAAATCCGCCAAGGTACTCGTGCAGACCAAGCGCCGAAAATGCCATCGCCCGCGGACTTCTGAAACTTAGAATTGCAGGGAGCGCTGATTCAAACAGCCGCCCCGCCGCACCCCGCAGATCAGCAGAGTTGGAGCGCCCCAGTACCGTTCCCAGGCCCCATAGCGCGCGACCGTGACTATCTTCCGATCCTGCAGCTTCAAGCCACTGGCGTTCGTAGTTCAGAAAGTTTCTAAACCGGCCATTCGCCGGATTGAACGCGTGCCACAGAAATGCCAAGTAACGCGAGGCAAGATTGGCGGACTCAGAAAGCGCGGTCATTCCAAGCTCTTCCATCAGCATTGCCACAATCAACGCACGAGCATTGTCATCTATTGAATAACCTTCACTGTAATTTGGAACTGAGAATACTGCGTGTTGCAAGAGCCCGGTGTGATCGGTCATCCGGTACAGGTGGTCAAGTTTGAAAGCCGGCAGCCTGTCCAGCGTTCTTTCGGCGTTCAGGTCTGAAAAGGCAATGCGAGGCACCTGCATTCGGTCAGAGCGAGCGCGTGCGAACGTGCTCATGTAGGATTCGGCAACCTTGTTCCAGACCGTATCCCGCGCGTAGAGGTAGGCGCGCTTGCGCATGGCATGGCGGCCCACTTCGTTGTCCAGCAGCTCTATCGCAGCGGTCGCGATCGCGCCGGAGTCCTCGAACGGCACTAGCACACCGCGCCCTTCATCCAGTAGCTCAGCGGCATGCCAGTATGGGGTCGAGATAATAGCCTTGCCCGCTCCCAGTGCGTACGCCAGAGTACCGGATACCGCCTGCGCTTCGTATCTGTAGGGAGTAATGTAGATGTCTGCGGAGCCGACGAACTGGGCCATTTCCTCAGGCGTGACGAAACGATTGTGGAAGATCACATTACGCTCAACTCCGAGCTTTCTTGCCAAAGCCTGGAGTTGCAACCTGTACTGGTCTCCCTCGCGTCGCCGGATGTGCGGGTGGGTCGCGCCCACGACCATATACACGGCCTCCGGATGCTGGTTGACGATACGCGGAAGCGCCTCAATTACCTGCTCAATCCCCTTATTCGGAGACAGCAAGCCAAAGGTAAGCAATACCGCCCTGCCCTCGGTTCCCGAGGAATCCTTGTAATAATTCGGATCTCCAAATGGAAGGTCGGGCACGCCGTGCGGAATCACATCGATTTTTTCTGCCGGTACGCCAAACACTTCCCGTAGAAGCTGCGCGGAATGTTCGCTCATCACGATCAGCCTGTCAGAGAGCGCGGCGATCTCGTCCATTACGATGCGCTGGGTTTGTTCTGGTTCGCGGAGAACCGTATGCAGCGTGGTCACCACGGGCATCTTCAGCCGCCTCAGCAGCCGGAGAATGTGGCTCCCGGACGGACCTCCGAAAATGCCATATTCATGCTGCAGGCAAACCAGGTCAACGTTGCTGAAGTTAAGGAAGTCGGCCGCGTCGTCATACGAAGAAGGATCGCCTTCTGTCAATTCGAAACGTACTCGTGGCGGATAGCTGTAATGCGCACCAGGATCATTCACCGCGACGGCCATCAACTGTGCAGTCTCATACTCTGTGCCAATGGCATCGCATAAGTCCGTGGTAAACGTAGCGATCCCGCATTGGCGCGGAAAATAGTTTCCTATTACTGCTACCCTGCTCGGAAGCGAAGCACTAAACCTTGATCGCAACGATGCCGCAAGCTTTCCTTCGAGCATCAGCGTGCGTAGTTTCATGCCAGGTAACCTTACGCCCGATGATGCGTTCTCGTGTAACGGCATTCGTAGCTCCTCAAATCCTGATTCTGCTCAATTCAGCGTCGTCCGCTTATCAGGTTAAAGACGAGGACGACTAACGCCACAACAAGCAGAATATGGATCAGGCCGCCGGCGATATGAAGACTGAAACCGAGAAGCCACAGAATTACGAGGATGATGAAGATTGTCCACAACATTTGAGCCTCTCTAACTGGCGGTGCGCCCGGGACCCGGTTGCGTCCCGGGCACACGCCTCATATGCGTAAGCTGCTAGTTTCCAGCAACGGCCTGCGCTTTGGCCCCTTTGACAGCATTCAGGAAACGTTCGGAGGCTTCCGTTGCCGCAACTTTGCCACTCAATACAGCGCGGGTTGAAACACGACGCCCATAGACAGCTTCCATGGAATCGTCGTCGCGGCGAATGGAGGCGCCATTTAGCGTGATACCAGCAAACGCTCCCTTGGCACGCGAGTAGGTCAGGATCTCTGTATTCAGCTTCCAATCGGTATCGGCTGACGCATGACGCCCAACCGGGCCAGCTGCCGCAGAGGCGTCTGCGCCCACTTCGAACTTGCTCGACAGCAAGCGCTGCATGCCCCTGTCATTCTGAATGATCATGACAAGGTCGATGCCTTCGATGCCGATCTGCAAACCCCAGCTACCGCCTGTGATCGCAAAGAACGCCGGAGCGCTCCAACCTTCAGCAGTGCGGCAGGTTGCCACGCCGCGACCGTTTTCCGCCCCGAACACAAAGCCGCCCTTTAGCAGGTGCGGGACAACTGCTATGCACTTCGCGTGCTCCAGAACTTCTTCAGGGATCCCCTTATCCGGCGCACCCATGATTTCGTGCAGCACTTTGGCTGCATTATCCAGTCGGTCGGTGGACTTTTCGCGGTGTGATTCCGCCCAGCCAAAGCTGGTAAGGCTGATTAACGCAACGAACAACATGATTTTCTTCAAGGTGAGGCCTCTGTTTTTCTACCCCTGCACGGCATCCCTGCGTCCATCGCATTGGCAGCGTGGTGAGGTACTTCCGACCTTAGCCGTTCGCATGCGGACCGTCTGAGCTATAGTGCTCACGTATAGAACGTATATTTTGACTGGGAGAATGATCCTGGAGAGAGTGCGACGTAGGTTGCGGGTGGATTACTCAACAAGAGTCCGGGAAGGGAGACGCGGTGTGCTGACCTTACCGCGCCATCCTTCCCATATCCTTATGCTCTACCCAATGTCCATTCGAGGCGCCTTATGCGCCAGACTTTCCGGACTTGGCTGCTTCTGCTGCAAGTTTCTCGGCAAGGCCGAAAGCGTTCATGGAGTGTTCCAGCGCCCGTTTGCTGAGTTCGTGAGCGGTCAGGTGATCTCCCTTATCGTGGGCAACAGCAGCTGCCTGATGAGCATGAATTGCAAGGTTGTGCAGCTCTGATGCGCGAGCGTGTGTGCTTTGTGGCATGGTGTTCTCCTCAACTCTCTTTCCCTATCTGACCAGGGCAATCTCACTATGAACCGTGTAGATGCTGTGCTTTCCGGCGTCGATAATGTCTTTTGCCTTGTCCACTTCATCCGGCGAGCCATGAACAATCAGCAGGAACTTGTCTGTTTTCAGCGCGAGTTCGTACTGGAGAATGCTGTCCTTCGGTATTCCGATGCTTGCCAAGCCTCCGCCGATTGCGCCTATGCCGCCCACAACTGCTGCTCCTTCCAACCCCGCCACGATCCAGGCCACCAGTGGGCCAGCAACGAGCACGGGGCCGATGCCCGGGATCGCAAATAGCGCAGATCCAAAGAGCAATCCCCAGAATCCGCCCCAGAACGCTCCGACTTTTCCCCAGTATTTCATGCGGTCGCCAGCATTGTAATAACCTACAACGTGTTCATCGGTGTGTTGATCTTTCGCCGCAATCGACAAGGTCTTCATGTCAATGCCAGCTTCTTGAAGGCTCTTCACGGCCAGCTCTGCCGACTCGTGCGTATCGTAAATGGCTACAACGGAGTTACGGTCTGTCATTGCTATCTCCAGAGTACAGTCGCTTGGCTTACAGGGTTAGTGTCCCACTGGCTAATTGTGCACGCTGAGCAATGCGATACAGTCTTTGGACCTGCGGCCAAGCAATACTTCCGAGTCCGTGGTAGTTAGGGCGGTATTGACCAGCCGACTGGCAGGCAGATCGATAGCTTCCTATGGAATCGTTTCGAACCTAGGAGTCAGCAATGGCCAACAACGGTTCTCTTGCATTCAATTATTTAGGATCGTCCAAGAGCATACGGAATCAGTCGACCACTCTGCAATACCGGAGCGGACAAACCATCTTCGACCAAGGCGATAAAGCCGATGCCATCTTCTACATTCAAGATGGCAATGCGAAGTTGACCGTCCAATCCAAGAGTGGCAAGAAAGCAGTGATCGCCATTTTGCGGTGCGGTGATTTCCTCGGCGAGAGTTGCCTGATGGGTCGAACCCTGCGGGCCTCCAGCGCAACAGCAATACGGGCATCCACCATCATTCGAGTGAAGAGGGCAGACATCGTCCGCATACTTCACCAAGAGCCTGCCTTTGCGAGGGTATTTACCTCACATCTTTTGTTTCGCATCGGAAGAATCGAAGACGACCTGGCTGATCAAGTCTGCAACTCAAGCGAAAAGCGATTAGCTCGGCTGCTGTTGATTCTGGCGGATTTCGGAAGGCAATCTACGCCGGAGGCGGGCATTCCAAAGGTGGATCAGGAGACGCTCGCAGAGATGGTCGGAACCACACGGTCCAGAGTGAGCTTCTTCATGAACCGCTTTCGCACAAAAGGATATATCGATTACAACGGAAGCTTACATGTACACGCGACACTACAGGCGTTTCTTTTCGACGGTTAGAACATACGACTGTTCTCGCCGCTAATGGGCCAAGTCTCTCCAAACTCCTTCGGGCATGGACACGATGAAAGCAGATATGAATCACCCGCTCAGAACTTTGTTGAATGAAGTGTTCGTGGCGCCACCCAAGCGGCTTTGTCAGAATGTTTACGAGATGACCATCCGGACAGCCAGGTTCGTGAAATGCGAAGTCCTTCGCAGCAAGAGACACCGCAGGCTGCCGCATTCAGCAGCCGTAATTGAAACGCGCCCAGATCAGATGGCAGTCGCCCCAGTCAACAAGAATGACGCTTCGATGCATTCTCGTGACTCTGCCACAAGATAAGGGGAGCATGCCTCCGATTACCAACCTACAAGCATTGCAAGCTGCTCGACTGGACAGCGTGTTGAAATCCGCGGTGGTCTCACGGTGGAGTGATCCATATTGAACCGTCCTTGCCCAGAATCTGGAAGGATTATCGCCCTGAGTTCATGGATCTGTGATGACAAGGGTATCTGGAAATGCGAACCGGAGAGCTCGATTGACCATTCTTCACGTTAGATAGGTGGCAGACTGCGAATTGAACAGCGCACGCAATCGCCATAACGGAGGGAATTAATGCCGCAAAGCACATTAGGCAAAGCAAGTGAACACATCGCCGATTCGCTCCGCGAGGCTTCTCGCGTGACAGCAGCAGTAGCAGATGCATTCGTGGATGGAGTGGGAGTAGCCAAGCGCTTAGCTAAACAGAGCAGCGACGCCGCTGAAGACTATGTGAACGATACAACGCGGCGTATTCAGCGAAATCCGCTGACCGCGGTAGCGGTATCGTTGGCCGCAGGTTGTGTAGTCGGATTTGTAACTGGCCAGGCCATCAGGCGCAGATGAATATGAACCGCGACATCCAAGCCGCCCGCAAACTTCTCTCAGAGCTTCAGGAGGCATACCAGAGCCTGCCGAGGCATCTCCAGTTACGTATCACATACGTGCTGCGCGAGAGCGCTCTTCCTGGGGACACCGAAGCTAGAATTGTGCGACCGGATATTTTGCGTGCGGATCCAGTCGTGCGCATTCTTTGAGCAATGCCAACCCTCGAGAATGGGCCTGCTCTTCACAGCATGGCGCATCAACCGGTATGAAGTGTTTAGCGCATACTTCTCACCGTCCAGAGTAAGTCCGAGAACCTGACAACCGCACCCGGCTACCGCCCAAGAGATGATGCAATCATTTACGCCATGTCCCAAAGATGACGGCGGATGAGAACAGAATGCGGCTCCCAGCTTAACGATGCATTCAGAGTGTGGCACCGAGCACGCTCTGAATACCTCTAATCAGTCTCGACTGTCTAACCAAGTGTGTACTCCTCGAAGGGAATAGGTCGCCTTTATTCGGTGTGGCGATAGTCGCACAGCGTCAACACGACTGGAGAACTGGTCTTTCCGCCTTCCGTCGCAGTAATCTTCGTCATTCCGGCGCCCGTTCCGGTTGCCACTCCTCTATTGTCAATTGTCGCTACGCCTGGCTCGCTGCTAGTCCAGCTAGGTGCTCCCTTGCTGGAATCCTTAGTTGTAGCCGCGAACTGCATAGTGCCGCCGACATCCATGGCCGGTGACGGGGACGAGACCGTAACATCGGCCGTCTGTGCCGGCGTCCTTAAAGGCTTACTTGCATCGCTATTTCCCGCTAAGTTGGGAAAGCCATTGATGTCACTGCCGCCCAAACCAAAGTTCGTCTTGCCGTTGCTGTTGTCACCGAAGCGGTCACCGCTGCAACCTACCATTGCAAGAAGCAGCAGGGAAACCAAAGATCCGAAAAGAATTTTCCTCATCACTTAACACCTCCAGCACAGCCTTGCGGACGCGCAAACCATGGCGCTGCGCACTTACCTGGCTTGGTCCAGCTTCCGAAATCACCTCGAAGAGCAATCGCGGGGTGCTCAGGCGAAGGACTAAACATAGATACATCCTTCAATCGCAGGTTGCAGGTTGCCGGTTGCATTCTGCTGACCAACAACCTAAGCTCCGGACTAGAGTTTGACATTTCCCCAAGTGGAAGGCTGTTCCTTATTGCACACAGCTCGCGCAAATCCGATGTGATCCGTGAGTATCATGACCGGTGAGCCGCAGATCAGATTGGCACTGCAACGCGAACCGTAAAGGGACGAGCGCTCTTCGATAACAACAATAACGCGGCTTTCTTTAACTTAATTTGCTAATACCCGCTTGTTGCCAACCATAAAGTCGTCTTCTGACCCTTCTGCTACACTAAGTGAGTTAGGTAATACACTCCGATAATGACAAAGCATGCCGTCGTCTTAATACAGGTAACGGCGAAGATATCCTTGTACGACTGCTTGTGCGTAAGTCCACAGACCGCGAGTAACGTAATGACCGCGCCGTTATGAGGCAGCGTGTCCATGCCGCCGCTCGCCATAGACGCTACACGGTGCAGAACTTCCATCGGGATATGGGCGGCATTGGCAGCCGCGATGAACTGGTCCGACATGGCAGCTAATGCGATGCTCATACCTCCCGATGCAGACCCTGTGACACCGGCCAGCACATTGACGCTGACTGCTTCTTTTATGAGTGGGTTGGGAACATGTGCCAGGGCGTTTCGAATGACGAGGAAGCCCGGCAGCGCAGCGATCACCGTACCGAATCCGTACTCTGATGCGGTATTCAGCGACGCGAGCAATGCACCGCCAATGGCCACTTTAGTAGCCTCCGCGAACCTCGAATGCACTTTCTTCCAGCTGAAGATCACCACTGTGAGAATGCCAAGCACCAGCGCAATCTCTACCGCCCAGACCCCAACCATCTTTGCGACCGGCACTGCGATCGGTTTGGCGGAGTCTGTAAGCTGAATAAACATAGTGTCGCCGTAGAACCTTGGTATGAATCGCGTGAACACGAGGTTCATAATCCCGACGACAAATAACGGCAAGATTGCGATCCACGGATTGGTCAGCTCTGTCAGAGCGATCGGCTCGGGTTCATTAATGTGGCCGGTCCCGTACCCCTCGCCTGCCTTCGCACACTGTCTGCGCCTCCAGTCGAGGAATGTCATGCCGACCACCAGAATAAAGAGAGAGCCAATGATGCCCAGCCAGGGAGCCGCGTAGGCATTCGTCTTAAAGAAAGTGGTTGGAATAATGTTCTGGATCTGTGGCGTTCCCGGTAGTGAGTCCATAGTGAAGGTGAACGCGCCCATGGCAATTGTTACCGGAATCAGATGTTTCGGAATGTTTACTTCGCGAAATAATTCGACGGCAAATGGATAAACTGCGAAGACCACAACAAATAGCGACACGCCTCCGTAAGTAAGCAGAGCGCACACGATAACAATTGATAACATTGCGCGAGAGGGACCGAGCAGCTTCACGACCGAATGCACGATCGACTTGGCGAAGCCGGAGATCTCAATGAGCTTTCCGAATATGGCGCCGAGCATAAATACCGGAAAGTAGTTCTTGATGAATACAACCATGTTCTCCATGAACATGTTGCTGTAAACGGGAAGCACCAGATGGGGATGTGTACAAAGGACCGCCAACAGACAAGCGATCGGAGCAAAGAGAATAACGCTGAATCCTTTGTACGCAACAAACATAAGAAAGCAAAGTGCTGCGATACAGACAATAAAACTCATACATTCCTCCCAAAGCATGTCAGCAATTTAGAGAAATAAATCGAACTTCACTCGACGTTCTGTCTTGCTTATAGAAGACTGGTCGGCGCCTCTGTTCTTGTTTGATCTTCCTCCCCCTTCACGGAGAAGGAGGAGGGAAGGAGGACGAGACTACTTGATGTGCGTGAGCCATCCGGGCAGCTTCACTTCTGCATAGCCGTCCATGACCACGTCACCGGTCTGCTTCTTGATGACAACACCGATCTTCGCGACTGACTTGGGCTGAAGCTCAGTGATGGTAGCTACCAGCGTGACCGTGTCCCCGATAAATACGGGGGCGCGGAAATTGACAAGTTGCGTGAGATATACGGTTCCGACGCCCGGCATATCCATGCCGAGGACCTTGGAAATGATGCCGAATAGAATGCCGCCGTGAGCAATACGCTGGCCAAACTTGGTTTTCTTGGCAAAGGCATCGTCCAGGTGAATTGGGTTACGATCACCAGTCAGGTCTGCAAAACCGTGAACAAGTTTGTCGTCAATGAGCTGCGTGTACGTGCATGTTTGGCCCACTGTGAAAGTCGGAACTGCTGGAACTGTGGTTGTTGACATTGCTTTCTCCTCTTGTCGCGGCGGGTAATCACCGCAACGGTAAATTCGTTTCTAGCTGCAACGGAATGTAACGCCGAAGGTTGCCCGCGGATATTTCCAACTGGTAATACCTTTCTCCGTACACATCACTCGACAGGTGCCGCACTCCAGGCAGCCTGCATATTCGAAGTTGACTGCGCCGTCCTTCAGCCGGTAGCAGCGAGCAGGACACACGATGACACAAACCTGACTGGTACAAGTCGCACAAATTTTCTTATCGACGACAATGTGGGGATTGCCTTCGTCCACACTGAACTTGTCTAAAGCAAGTAGCTCTTCAGGACCTAGTTTTTTAATGCTCATAAGCTGCGATACGCTTTCCAGCCATCCGACGCCAGTTGACCAAATGTTGCGTTCTTCCTCAGCACACCCAGCAGCCCCTTCAACATTGGCTTCGGAGTTTTTCCGTCCACGGTGAACAGGAACTGCATGGCTTCATTGGCAAGCTTTGGATATGCATTGAATATGCGGGAGATTTCGAAAATGTTATGGAAGTTCTGGTAGGCACGCTCGTTCGCAACCAGCAGTAGTGCCTCGAGCTGTTTCATATACAGCTCGCCCGTTGCTGATGAGCTAGTGGACTTCAGAACGGCCTGTGCCGCGGCCAGTCCACTCACAATCGCCAGATCCATGCCGCGTATGATTAAGCCGGTATTGATACCGAACTGCGCCGCGTCGCCGATGACAAGGAACCCTTCACGGTGCAACCGCTTCGGAATGCCACTGTAGCCGAGCTCCGGTACCAGGTGGGCACCATATTCCACGCTGGTGCCGCCCTCGATTAAGGGCTGAATGGCCGGGTGGATTTTGAAGTCCTGAAAGATGTCCTGAATTGGACGCTTTTGTTTTGCGGCCTGCACCAGGTTGAAGACGATACCTATCGAAATACTTCCCTTGTTGGTGTAGAGAAATGCGCCGCCGGAGATGCCATCCGTACACCCGATGGCGACGCGAGCAGCACCCTCGTCATCTTTTACGCCGAAACGCGCACTGATGAGATTATCCGGCAACTCGATTGTTTCTTTTACGCCCAGGCCGACCGCATTGGCCTTCACATCGGGGAAGAGTCCGGCCTTTTGTCCGAGCAAGGAGTTGACGCCATCAGCGGCAATGACGATGTCCGCGCGCATCTCGTCGGTACCCGAGCGTATTCCGACAATCTTTCCGTTCTCTTCGATCAGATCGTCAACCACAACTCCGCTTGCGACCGTTGCGCCATGCGATTCAACTTCGCCCGCAAACCATTCGTCCAACTCTGCCCGCACGACTGAATAGGATTGTGGAACCTCTTCGCCAAACGCTGGATTGAAGTAGTCGACCGTGGTGGCGCCGCGCTCGTTCAAAAGCATGATCTGCTCACGAACAATTTTACGCTGTAGCGGCGCCCGCTTATACATGTCATGTTCCAGCAACTCGAGCGCGTAGGTATAAAGTCGCCCGCCGGAGACGTTCTTGCTGCCAGCAGTATTGCCTCGCTCAAGCAGGAGAATGTTCTTCCCTTGTTTAGCCAGGGTGTAGGCACATGCGGAACCTGCGGGTCCCGCGCCCACCACAATTGCGTCGAATTTATCGTCTGCCATAATGGTTTCGCTACTTTCCCAATGCAGCCGTCAGCAGTGGCAGCACTTCATACAGATCGCCGACAATTCCATAGTCGGCAGCCTCGAAGATTGGAGCTCGTTCGTCCGTGTTTATCGCTACGATGACCTTTGACTCCCGGCAGCCCACCATGTGCTGAACCTGACCGGACAATCCAACCGCCAGGTACAAGTCCGGCTTCACTGTCTGTCCACTAATTCCGACATAGCGTGCGATGGGCAGCCAGTGTTCGTCTTCAGCGACGCCGCGCGTGCAGGCCAGTTCCGCTTTCAATACGGCAGCAAGATCTTCGGCGAGCTTCAAGTCTTCCTTCTTGCGAAACCCGCGGCCCACTGCAACCAGCTTCCCCGCTGCGGTAATGTCCACACCAGTTCCGCCGGTTGACGCAACTCCACTCACTGTGACTCGAGTGTCAGCATCGACTGCAACGGTTTCAACTGTGCCTGGAGTTGCAGCGGCAGGCGGCGCGATGAAAGTGCGTGCCCGAATGGTCGCAACTGCCGGGAGAACAACTTCTTCCTCGCACATGGCGAGTCCCGCGTAGAGCACTCGCGTAGCCTGAAGCTTTCCATTATCGATCTTTAGAGTTTTTGCATCCGTGGTCATTCCGGCATTCAACTTCGCGGCCACGTAAGCTGCCACGGTCTTGCCGCGGAGCGTTCCGCCAACAAGCACAATGCTGCATTCCGCTTTGCTCACTTGCAAATAGATCGCTTCTGCAAAGCCGTCCACCCAGGTACCTGCGGACTGAAGAAACACCGCCTTGTCAGCACCAAGAGCTGCCAGTTCCTTTGCGTCCGCCTCGCTCAGCGCGAGGGCCGTAATCGGCTGGCTGAGTGCCTTCTTCAACTCCAGTGCTGGCGTCATCAACTGTTTGGCTAACGCACCGTCTTCCGAAAAGATAAATATTCCTGCCATATCGTTTACGCTCCCTAGCAGAGACCTTCCGAGTCCAGACTGGCTTTCAGCTTGGCGACGTTATCCGCCGCGCTGGATTCCTTGTAAATCACGTTCTTGCGATGCATCACAAATCCCTTTACTGACTTGCGCACGGCCTTGGGCTGAAGGTCTTCAGGCTTCAATCCGAGATCGGCGATCTTGATCTCTTCATTCGGCTTCTTTGATGCACCGAGTACCTGTTTCAAGCTCGGGATGCGTGGCTTGTTGATCTCGCTAAGAACACTGACGACGACGTGCCCTTTTACAGACACGTCTTCCTGGCTGTCCTCGAGCTTGCGTGTGGCTTTCACCACATCGCCTTCAACGCTCAATTTGCTGACGAAGCTGAGACATGGGAGTCCGAGCAGCGCAGCAATGCGCGCCGCGGTCTGCTGGTTGAAAAGATCAGAACTACCTTCGCCGCACAAGATGAGGTCATACTGACCTAGTTTGCGGATAGCCGCGGCCAGAACATTGGCCGTGACGTTGGCATCAGCAGTTTCGGCGGAGGCGTCTGCGATCCAATAGGCTTTGTTCGGACCACGCGAGAGGGCATCCTTGAGTGATTGTTTTACGGTAGCGGTGCCGTAGGTAAGCGCATCTACAGCACCTCCGTTCTTCTCGACGAGCAGGGCGGCTTCTTCGATCGCGTTACGATCGAAGTCGCTGATCTTGCCCTTGGCGCGGCTGGAATCCAGGCTCAGATCCTCGGGCTTGATCTTGATGTCCTGCTCGTCGAGCGTCCACTTGTAACAAACCAAACACTTCGGCATTCGAATAGCTCCTGCAACGTTAGGCGATACTCGCCGCGATGATTTTTTCCGGGAAGTCTCCGGGAGCGTCCAGAAGGTTGGTTCCTGCGATGTCGCGGAACAACCGCGGAAGCGGCATGGTTTCGCTATAGCCGAAACCACCTTCAACTTGGCAAGTATCAATCAGCATTTTTGAGCCGAGGCGAGCCAGGAACGACTTAATCATGGCTGCTTCAACTTCAAAGGGCTTGCCCTCTTCAATCAACAGCGCTGCATTCCTCAGGCCGAGCCGCGCAAGGTGGCAATCGGTCGCCACTTCCGCCAGCAGGGTCTGAATCGCTTGCAGCGTTGCAACGGGCTTGCAGAACTGAACGCGCTGTTTCGCATAGGCGGCTGCGTGTTCCACGGCAGCTTGGCCGATGCCAACCGTCTGCGCTGCTTCCGCAACGGAGGCAACCGCAAGGGCCTTGGCAGAGATGGCCGCTCCCCCGTTTACCGCACCGAGGACAGCCGTCTCAGGAATGACAACGTTCTCAAAGGTGATGTCCGCGACCGGGCACCCCTTCAGTCCCATCGTCTCGAGTTTTTCACCCACCTTTACGCCGATGGCATCGGACTTCACGAGGAATGCGGTGAGAGCTTTTGCTCCGAGCGCCGGATCAGTGGTGGCGAAGACCACGTACACACCGGCTTCGCCCGCGTTACGCACAAAGGCTTTCTTGCCGTTGAGAACATAGCCGACATCTTGCTTCTTGGCGACCAGCGCATCAGTTCCAACTCCAGGCGTTGGGCCATGCTCGAAGATCGCGAAACCGCCGAGGATCTCGCCTTTGGCCATGCCTGGCAAATACTCCTTCTTCTGATCGGCGGTGCCCCACTGCTGGATCGCATAGGCGGCGATCGTGTGGTTATTCACGATGGAAGCAACTGCCGCGGAATAACGTGACAGATCCTCGATCACCTCCACGTAGCTCACAAAGCCGGCAGCCGCGCCGCCGACGTCGTCCGGAAGCAACAATCCCAGAAAGTCATGCTTCGCCAACGCTTGTACGACCTTCTTGGGAAACTCCCCTTTCTGGTCGAGTTCAACGGCGATCGGTTCCAGGTATTGTTTGCCAAAGTCGCGGGCGCTTTGCCCGATAAGCTGCTGTTCTTCTGTTAATTCGAAGTTCATTTACTTACCTGCTTTCTGTGCAGTACTCGGAGCCGGAGCCGGCGGATGAGCCAACACCGCGCGCGAAATCACAAGGCGCTGAATCTGGTTAGTGCCTTCATAGATCTGCATGATTTTGGAGTCGCGCATGTATTTGCCGAGTTCGGAGGTGTATCCGTAGGAGCCCATCAGGCTGACTGCGGTCGCCGACACTTGCATGGCAACGTCGGAGCAGAAGGTTTTACAGATGGCGGATTCCTTGGAATACGGATCACCTTCATCGCGGAGCCGCATCGCCTGGTGCAGGCAATCGCGAGCAGCTTCTACCATGATCTGCATTTCGGCCAGTTTGAATTGCAATGTCTGTCCAGGAAACGGCTTGCCCGGGAAGCACGTATGCACGTGTGCAACGCACGTATCCAAGGCGCGCTGCGCAAGTCCAACGCTGAGGGCGGCGATTGCCGGACGCGCCATGTCAAGCGTCTTCATCGCGATCTTCATGCCTTCCCCTTCTTTTCCAAGAAGATTCGTGACGGGGACGTGAACATCTTTCAGAAGCAGTTCGACGGTGTTGGAGGCGCGGATTCCGAGTTTATGATCCGTTGTCCCAATCGTGAAGCCCGGAAGTCCTCGTTCGAGGATGAATGCGCTGATTCCCTTCACTCCCGCGGCGGGGTCAGTGTTTGCAAAGATGACGTATACGGTGGCAAAGCCGCCGTTCGTGATCCAACACTTGGTGCCGTTCAGGATGTACTCATCGCCCTTCTTCACAGCGGTCGCCGTTCCGGCAGCCGCATCAGAGCCGGCACCAGGCTCGGTGAGTCCGAATGACCCGATTTCAGCGTTGAGCATTGGCTTGAAGTAGCGACGCTTCTGCTCATCCGTCCCTGCGATGAGCACCGAATCCATGCTCAGGACGCTGGCGGCAAGCGTTGTGCCCATGCCTGCGCAGCCATAACCCCACTCTTCCAAAACGAGCGCCTGGGTAAGTGCGTCGTAGTTTAGACCGCCATACTCCTTCGGGACTGCCATGGCGAAGATATTGCTCAGCTTCGATGCTTCCAGCAGAAGCATTGGAAACTCTCCGGATTTGTCAAACTTTGCGGCGTTCGGGATGATGATTTTGGCAACAAACTCTTTTGCCGCCTGTTGAACTGCCTTTTGTTCAGGACTCAAAATGCTCATGGTCTTTTACCTTTCCTCAGATTTATGCGGTGGTGAGTTCAGGCACAACAACAACTGCCTTCGTGCTTTTCGCCTCAAGAATCTTGCGCAAGCCTCCCCACTTCGGATGGAAGATTCCAGCGAGCATGGACTTGAGGTTTGGAGATATCTGCGGAGCAAAGTTCATCTGGGCAAGGATGTCTTCTTTAAGGCGGATGCCCGGCGCAATTTCGGTGAGTGTAACAACTCCGTTTTGGAGTTCGAAGACAGCACGCTCAGTGATAAACAAGACGGGTTGCTTGGTGGAGGTGGCGTAGGCTCCGCTGAAGGTCACCTGCTCAACTTCCTTTACATACTTCTTGCCCTTGCCTTCCTGCTTGATGATCAGTTTGCCGTCTTCCACTGCAACTTTCAGGCCGCCCGCAGTGAAGGTGCCACAATACACAACCTTCTTTGCGTTCTGCGTAATGTTGATAAAGCCCCCGCACCCTACGCAGCGTCCGTGGAACTTGCTGACATTCACATTGCCGTGGGGATCGACTTCGGCCGCGCCCAAAAAGGCTAGATCCAAACCGCCGCCGTCGTACCAGTCAAACTGCACCTGCTGCTCAACATAGGCTTGCGCGTTGTAGGACATTCCAAAGTCATGTCCGCTCGCCGGGATACCGCCGATCGCGCCAATCTCGGTGGTAAGCGTTAGTTGATCGGCGACGCCTTCCAATCCAGCCACGGCAGCCACACCTTCCGGCATTCCGATGCCCAGATTCACGCTAGAGCCAGGAGTCAGTTCCATCGCTGCGCGACGGGCAATGATCAGGCGTTCGTCCAACTTCATTTCAGGAAGGTCATTGACCGGAACGCGAATCTCGCCCGAAAACGCAGGATTGAATTGCGTGCCTGCAGACTGCCAATGATCCTGTGGCAATGCCACAACTACGTAGTCAATCAGCACGCCCGGCACGCGGACTCGCTTAGGATGAAGCGTACCGGTCTGGGCTACATATTCGACCTCGGCAATCACAATACCGCCGCTGTTCTTTGCCGCCTGGGCCAAGGGCAGGCACTCCAGCAATGCGCCCTCATCACTCACCGTCAGGTTGCCATACTCGTCGGCCGTTGTGCCGCGGATGATCGCGACATCCACCTTGAAGCTGGGATAAAGCAGCCACTCCTCACCTTCGAGTTGAATGACCTTGACGATTTCCTCCGTGGTGGACTTGTTCACCTTTCCACCTTCCAGCCTCGGATCAACGAACGTACTCAGGCCAATCTTCGTGATGACTCCGGGACGGTGTCCGGCAATCTCGCGCCACAACTGGCTGATTGTGCCTTGCGGCAGGTTATAACCTTCGCAACCGCCCTCGATGATCATCTTGGCCATTGCGGGCGCCAATCCCGTGTGTCCGCCCACCCAACGCTTGATCATTCCCGGATGGGCAAAGTGCGACGTCCCTTTTGTCGCCCAGTCGCCAATACCGGAAGCATGCACAAGCGTAAGACCAGCGGGATGGCCAGTCTCAAGGAATCTCTTTTCGATTGCCACAGCGATTGTTTCTGGCCAGCCAGCCATGGCAAGTGCGCTGGCACCTACCGTAGCTCCATCTTTAATGAGTGCTACCACATCATCGACGTTAATAACCTTAGACATGTGTGACTCCTTGGAACAGTTCGTAGTAGAGCTGCAACACACCCGCCAATAGGTGAGGCGATGGAACGGGAGTAACTCTCCAGCCACACTATGGCATCACCGCAAACTGAAACCTGAGCTAGATTGCACAATGCAGCCGAATTATTCGCTGAAAAGCCAAGGTAAGCGTTGTCTAACTGAGCGCTCAGGACAGATGAAACGCGCAACTCCAGCGCCGATTTTGAGAAACGCCAACGACACAAACGGTTCTGGCAGAAGAACCTGCGCGAGTGATTACTTGGAGTTGGAAGGTAATTTACGAGATCACTCTTAACCGGTACGAGCGCGTCACCGCCGCATCTGCCTAATGACAGAAGGCACCCTTACCTACACCGGGGTGCTCACAATACTCCGCAGGGATTCAGGTGGCCCTCGACGCACATTTTGCGATAGTGAACTTTGAAGCCCCCGGCGATAGAAGGTTGCGAAGGCCAATCATTTCGCGGGCAACCCTCTCGCGCAGTTCCTGGTCGAGAACTTCGTTGCAGAAATCACTAACCAACGTGTAGAACGAATCGCAGTGCAGCACTTTGAATCAGGCGCACTTGATTGAAGGAGTCGCGTTGCTCGATATCAACCGACACGCGCCCGCGGAACTTATATGCAGCTCTTCTGATGGCATTACACCCATAGACTTCCACGTCGAACTTCACAACTCTGATGCCATTGCCCACTTTCTTCGACACTTCCCAGACCTCCTCCTCCCTTCAATGAAAACCCATCTAGGCCGGGAAAGTTGTAGTTCGGTGTCAAGAATCTGCGCTTACTTTCGCCGCATCGACAGACCCGCCAACATTCCCACAGCAAGACCTGTAATCAGGGTAGCGGTGACTGCGACTACGGGATTCCGCTGGACACGCCGTGTTGAATCATTCACAAACTCCTCCGCAGCGTCGCCACCCTTCTTAGCGGCACGTTTGGCCACTTCCACGCCATCCTCGACTGCGTCTGCCACTGCGCTTGTTACGCGGGAAGCCTCGCGAACCGATTGAGTGAAGTGTTCACCAGCTCTTTCTACTAATGTTTGCGACATTTATTTCCTCCATTATATTGTGCGTAGTTCTGTCAACAGTGTTCCCTTTGGCGATTGCAAAATACTGGTCAAACAAGCTCACGGCTCCCACAATTGATGCGCAGCCAAGCCCCTGTCGCAACTTGCCCTTGCCGATATAGCGGATCACATATCCGGTTGCTCACCTAATCAGCACTTCGCCGCATTCCAAACACGCGGCTTCGGCGCGAGGAGTAATCCTCCCGCAATGGGGACACATCGTTTGTGCGGCAAAGACCGGCAGTTTTTGCTGCGGCTTCCGCCATGATATGTAAATAACTGAGAAGACGATTACCGCAAGCAGGAGGCGTGCGAAAATGCTGACGAGGTTCACAGGTCCCTCCTTTACCAAGGCTCCGCAGGGGAGCCAACTCACAAGATGTCGCCAAGACCCGTCTCAAGGATTGGCATCAACGGTGAGTCTCTTGTTCGATTACCAGGATGAAGCCTCTCAGCAAAAGGTGCTGAGCTGTATTGATCGAAGTCTGGAGTTACAACGAAAGACAAAGCAATGGGCGTGAACCCGACTGCAAGCGCACGCCGTGGTTTCGAATGTAGACGCTCTTCTCAGAGAAGCTGAATGGGATGCCTATAACGCTTATGTTCCAACCCGAATCTTCGCGAACGAACGAAAAAGCCCAGTAACATTGAGCAGCCATAAAACAACAGCAATGACTACAACGGCGTTAAGGATTGACTTAATCGTTCGCTGCATTGGAATGAAGCGATTGACTAGCCACAAGACGACACCCACAACGACCAGAATCTCTATTAACTGGACCAGCGGCATGACTTTGACCTTTCATAACTGCGAGGGCCAACGCCTCTCGCCTTGCTTAGAGGTGTTGCCCTATTCTGTTAGGTCCAATCATGTTCCCGGATGCTCCTACGACATACACGGATGATGGACTGAAGTGTAACTGGATGTGCCCGCTTTGACGTGAAAGACAGTATATGCCAGGTGATGATCTATGCTTTTTATAGTCCCGCGGCTTTTCTGTGTCTGTGCAAAAGTGATCACTCCTTGAAGATTAAGTCGCCCGCCGTCCTATAGAGGACGGGCATATTACATTACCTAGCGGCGGGCC
>Ga0182030_10002839_pt1 | contig 36884 bp, 30 predicted proteins | sample 812S3MmetaG_FD_121299 | JGI IMG/M metagenome (GOLD analysis project Ga0182030, IMG submission 121299) | Permafrost microbial communities from Stordalen Mire, Sweden - 812S3M metaG (Illumina Assembly) | ecosystem: Environmental > Terrestrial > Soil > Wetlands > Permafrost | place: Sweden...
CAATCAGCACGGCGGGGCTGATCCCAAGCTTGGTTCGCTTTCTTGCCATGCCTTGACTCTCCCATCTCGTTCAGCCAGACGCAAACTTATTATACCGATTATATTAGAGAGTTGGTATTAGATATTCAACAATATGGTGAAATCGCATAACCTGATTACCCTCTCTTTGAATGAAGGCGTGCTTCATGGCCAAAGTGCGATTTTCGGAGCGGCTAGCGCTTCTCCAGTTTCAATTCAGTCTGGGTGGCGACGGCTTCCTTCACCTGGAAAATGTCCGTGATTTTGAGCACGCCCAGATAGTCCGGGCCTTCCCGTTGCGCTTCCGGCAGGTTCACCAAATCCAACTGGCGCACTTCCGGTTCAAACAACGCGGCGTACAGCGCGTTGACCGCCATGGAACCTTCAGCTTGCAACCCGATGCTGGCGGTGTCCCTGCCGGGAACCGCATGCAATGCCTGCACGGCGCAACGGATGTCCCACACCCGCATTCCGTCCACGGTCTGGCCCAGCAACATAAAACGGCGCCGGATTTTTGTGAGGCGCGATTCGCCGCCGGACCATGCAGTCAGCCCGACCCCGCGCGGCGCGAAAAATGCCACGGCTTGCTTCGTCATCAGTTCGTGTTTCAAGGCTTCAAACGCGGGGAGGTTGGTCACGGGCGAATCCAGACCGGCCAGCTCTCCGGTCAATTCGCCGCCAAACTTCGTGCCCACGGCGGCCAGCCAGTTCGTCCAGCCGGATTGATTGAGCACGTCGAGCTTGATCTGTCCCGGCGTTTTTGTCGTCGCATTTTCGAGCAGGTAGAATCGCAATGGCACGTCATGCTGGCTGGTAAAATCCCAGGCACTCAGACGAACGCCATCGTGTTCGGCGGAAAAGGCGGGCTTCGTTTCCGGCACCGGTTCCCCAGTCGGCCAGCCGGCGAACACCTTTTCACGTAACCTGGCGCGGAGGTCATCGGCTGATTGCTTTTCCGGCTTCGCCTGGGGCACAAACGTGTCTGCAATGTTGAGATTGATCGAATCGGCCGGCAACGTTTCGAAAACCTTGAGCTGTTCGGGCGTCAGGAAAGTTTTGACGGCGGTTTCCACGGGCGTTTCATCGTGTTTCAGATAATGGTTGAACCAGCGCATCACCCCGAGTTGCAACTCCGGCGTTTCATCGTGCGGACCGGGCGCCAGAACGAGGCCGAGTTGGTTGGTTTCACCATAAAGGCCGTAAATGTGGCGGACCTTTTCATAAATGCGCAGGGTGCTGGGCAGCCGGAACAGCGGGTCCCGGTCCGTGCCGCCAATCAGAAGCGGGCGCGGCGCGGCAAGCGCGGCAACCAGCGGAAAGTCCCACCGATAGATGTTGATGAAAAAGTTGCAATCGCAGTGGCTGTCTATGACGCCATCCAGAATATGGCTTTGCACGTCGGCCATGCCGGCCAGCGGTGCGGCGACCTTGATGCGATCGTCCAGCGCAGTGACCGTCCAGGTGTAGGCGCCGCCGCCGGAATGCCCGGTGATGCCGAAACGGTTGGTGTCCACTTCCGGGCGCGTGCAGAGATAATCCAGCGCGCGGATGCCGAACCAGGCCTCCACGCCCGCCGGCGTGTAGCCGCGCGAATTCCACCACCACAAGCCATGATCGCGCGTGCCGGTGTGAATCCCTTCAATCTCGCCGGCCAGCAGCGTGTCCACCACCAGGCAAACGTAGCCGTTGCGCGCATACCACTCGCCGTCCCGCTGATAGACGGCCTTGTTGCCGTAGCTGATGCCGTTCGTGGCCAAGCGCCAATGTCCGCACTCGTAAAGAATCGCCGGCGCCGGCTGCGGCACATTTCTGGGAAGAAACAGACTAGCCGTGCAGTAAAGCCCCGGTGACGCCTGAAAATAAAGTTTCTCCGTGATGAAATCTTCGTTCGTGATGCATCCCGTGATGACCGGTTTCAAATCCGTCCGCTCCGGCATCGGCCACAAACCGAGCATCTCCTGCAATTGCCGGCGGTAGTCGCTGCGTTTTGATTTCCAGTCATCCAGCGTATTGATGTCGGCCAGGCAGTGCTGCGACAACGCGGCGGTTTCATTGCGGAAATAATCGGCGAGCGGCGCGTCGCCGGGCGCGGGCCTGCCGATGAGCCTGGGAATCTGGGCATCGCCGGTCAGGAGCGCGCCCAAAAGGAACACGGTCAGGAGAAGGCTGGTTCGCTGCATGACAACATCATGATTCGGGTGGCTGCACTGCGGCAAGGAATTTGACATCCCAGCAGCATAGGCAGACCAGCGCAAACGGAGTTGACCAGTGCGATTTTCCGACGTTCCCGGTGAGTCTCCCGGCGAATGCGGCAGGTCGCCCGACGGTCACGCACTGTTCCGTTTTGTTCACGGCGGGTCGCCCGACGGTCAGGGTGACTCGCCCGACGTTTCCTCACTGTCGCGTTTTGAACACGGCCGGTCGCCCGACGCACCCGGTGACTCTCCCGATGGACGAGGAAGGTGTCCCGGCGAACGCAGTGACTCGCCCGACGTTGGCGCAGTGTGGCGTTTTGAACACGGCCGGTCGCCCGGCGGATGCGGAGTATTGCCCGGTCTAATCACAGGATAAGCCGACGAAATACTTCTAATATCAAATGACGCTGTAATCATATTTTTTGACAGAAAGCCGGAATGCGCTCGTATTGTTCACCGGAAGTCAGGTCTCTTAACCGAAATTAAACCCAAATAGAACCCAATAACCTATATGCGTATAATTCAAGAAACCCACCTGAAAATGCTGATTGCCACCCTTGGCGTCATTGACAACTTCAAATCCCTCTGGCAGGCCATTGTTGCCTTCGCAACGGCCCGTGATGACCTCGCCGCGGCCATTGACAACATCCGCGCGCAGGAACTCAAACAATCCACCAGCACCACCGGTGTCACCCAGGACAAACGCACCCTCCGCGGGGCCATGTGCCTCCGCGCCGCGATGGTGGGCGGCGCGGTGGCCGCCTATGCGGACAAACAGAACCATCATGAATTGTTTGCGGCGGTGGATTTCAGCGCACCCGACCTGATGCACCAGAGCGAGGAGGAATGTGTGACCCATTGCACGGCCATCCTCAAGGCCGGAACGGACAACCTCGCTGCGCTCACCCCCGCCAATCACCTGGCGCAGGCCGACCTCGACGATTTGAAGGCGAAGATTGACGCCTTCAACGCCGCGCTGGAACGTCCGCGCCAGACCAAGGCGGGGACCAAGAGCGCGACCGATCAGTTGCCGGAGGCGCTGGCGGCGGCGGACCGGATTGCGGAACGCCAGCTTGACCGGTTGATGGAACGGTTCCGCCTGACCAACCCGGATTTCTATTCGGCGTACCAGGTGGCGCGGGTGATTGTGGATGCTGGCGGTGGATCAACGACCACGACTCCGCCCACGCCGACGCCTGCACCACAGGCGGCGCAGAGCAAGTGAGAAGCAATTGGAATAATCTTGTCAACGCGATGGCTGCGGCTTCGGCTGCTGTCTCCTATTGGGATCACACGAACGAGCTCACTTTGAACGGTCAGGAACAGTATCACGACCAGACCTACGACATTTTTGCTCACATTGCGCAGGCGGAAAGCAAGGCATTGGGATGCGCTGAAGACTCGACGCATCATATACAAGGTGAGATTAACAGTGTGGTTAATTTGAATAACCCTCCGTTTGGTTTTGGGTCAGCAACCTACGAGCACAGCGCAGAGTTCAATTCAATTAACATGAATCGTCGCACATATTGGTGGCAAGTGCTTTCCACATTTTTATTAACCAATAACCTTCCTCAACCATGAAACGAGTAATTTACGTAATTGCAATCCTGGCGGCTCTGACATTTTGTGTATGGCTGGCTTTACGCCCGCCACCGCAGAAACCCTCACAAAATGTTCCACTGCAAGCACCGTTGAAACCGACAAGCGCCGCCTCTCCGCCGTCAGCTTCTAACGCGCCACCCACTAATGCCTTTATACGACCTGATTCAATTGATGAAACGACGCGGAATAGGATCACAGTAAATCGTCAGGTGATTTTATCAGAAGATCAGCCAATCAAATTCTACACGCGCGTGCTCGACCAGAATGAACAAGCGGTTGAAGGCGCAAAGCTCACTGTATCAGTTGAAAGGTTGGATGAGACAATGTTTGAGCCAACAAATTATCTTCATTGGGACCCGGCGGCAGCATACCAAAAGAAATTTTTTGATTTGTATTCCGATGTCCAGGGCTGGATTCAATTCACCAACATAACTGGAAGAGCGCTTCGCATAGAAGCCTTAGTGAAGGATGGCTATTCATGGACGCTTCCGCAAATTGGCTCTTTTGGATACGAGCCGGAAGGAAAGCATCTAATAGGCGATGCTGGTATGGAGGGTGCGTTTGATTCTTCAAAAGGCTACATTCTCCATTTGCAAAAAACTGAAGAGACTAATGCAATGAATTCTGCCAGATGAGGCCAAAGATATGAAATTGAAAAAACTGATCGTGCTCGTCGCTTGTGTTTGTGGATTTTTAACGCCTCGAAACAACCGTGCCCAGGATGTTGTTACCTACCTCGACAACACCGGCCAACCCATTGCAGGAAGTATGGGTTTGGGATTAGGATATGGATCGGTAGGTGCGCAGTTTCAAACCGGCACAAATGGCGGCGGCTATTTTCTTGATAGCGTCCAATTACAGTTCTCTGAAGCAACCGGCAGTCCTATGTTTTCCGGCTTAGGGGTTGTGCTTTGTTCGGATTATTTTGATGGTCCGGGAAACCCCGTCAGCTTTCTTGACGCCAGTCAGAACCCATTAACTTCCGGCCTTTACACCTACACCCCAAGAACTGATGCAATATTGGAAAGCAACACCAAGTATTGGCTCATAGTGGGTGTTACCAGCATATTGGGCGGCTCCGCATATAATGTAAGCTATACCAGCACAACCATGGCGTCATCGCCGGATGACTGGACAATTACCGGCATCACTGCGATAGGTCAGGCTGGCATTCCGATATTTTCCATTGATGCAATATCAGTGCCCGAACCATCGGTCTTTGCATTGCTCGTCACGGCATTCCCGATAATCTCAGGAGGGAAATATTGGCGGCGGACGCGCTCCCTTTGGTGATCTTTTAAGACTTGGCCTTGTCTCGATTGGTGGACAGTAGTATTCAGGCAACGCAATAAACATTGCTTCCGATCACGAGGTCGGGGACGCATCGCTCTTCAAGACCACAAAAAAGGTGCAGCCCCGGCCGGGCACGTTCTTCACCCCGATGCGCCCGCCATGCGACACGGTGATTTCCCGGGCGATGGACAGCCCCAGTCCGGCGCCGGACTTGGTCTGGCCGGGCACGCGGAAAAATCGCTCAAAAATCCGGCTGCGATATTCCTCCGGCACGCCAGGCCCCTGATCGGTGACGCTGAATTCAACGCCACCGTCCTCCACCGGCGCGGCGCGCAGGACAATCTCGCCGTTCACGGGCGAATGCTTGATGGCGTTGGAGATCAGGTTGGTGAAAACGTGGTTGATGCGCTGCCGGTCCACGGGAACGGCGGGCAAATCCGGCTCAATTTTGCGGGTCACATGCAGGCCCTTGGAGTAACTCTTGTCGGCCATTTCCTTCATCGCGCCGGCCAGCAAATCCACCGGAGCCACCAGTTCCTTGCGCAGGTCGGCGTTCCCCTCGTCCAGGCGGGCGAGATCCAGCAGGTCGTTTAAAATCCGCAGCAGCCGTTCCGTGTCGTTCCGGGCCGCCTCGAGCAATTCGTCCTGTTTGGGCGTGAGCGTCCCGACGGTTTTTTCGAGCAAGATGTGCAGCACCATCCGCACGCTGGTCAGCGGACTTTTCAGTTCGTGGCTGACCGTCGCGACGAGGTTGGATTTGGTGGCATCCAGCAGGCGGAAGCGGGTGACATCGTACAAAACCACCGCCACGCCGAACAGCGCGCCTTCCTTGTTGCGCATGGCGAGGACGCGCGGCAGGAAAAACTTGTCCGCGCCGTTGATCCGGTAGCAGATCGCCTCGTTGAAACTATGCGGCAGGAAATTCTGGCCGCTGGCCACGGTTTTCATGGCGATGGCCTGCAGCCGCTCGGGCAGTTTGCCGAACAGGCGGAGGCTGGAAGTCAGGGCATCCGCCGCCGGGTTTCTCAATTCGATGCGTCCCAGCTTGTTCAGCACGAAGATCGGATCCGGAAACGAGGCGAGCGTTGATTCCATCGTGCGATGGAGGCTGATGATTTGCTCCGTGGTTCCCTGACGATATTCCTCGAGCTGGGCCGCCATTTTATTGAACGCGCGGGCCAGCTCGCCCAGTTCGTCCCGCGTGGTCACCGGCACTTTTTCCGCCAGCCGGCCTTCGCCCAGTTCCCGGGTCGCCCGGGTCAACGATTGGATCGGGCGCAAAATCGAACGGCTGAGCTGATAGGCGGCATAGGCGGAAAACAGCAGCGCGATGATCGTGCCGACGACCATCAGGCGCGTCACCTCCTGCGTGATGGTGCGGATGTTCCGGCTGGTGCCCAGGATGGCCTGCTGGTTCAGATCATGAATTTTCTCCAGCAACAAGTTCACCCGCTGCCCGCTGGGCAACACCTGCACTTCATACACCTCACGCTGGCTTTGCGGGTTGTCGAGGGAGTTGATCGTGACCGCCGCCTTCAGGAAGGCCTGATAATTGGTCGTCAACTGCGGAGTCAGGGCAGTTTCCCCGGGCAGCGTGCTGGTCTTGATCAGCGAATCGAGATTTTCATCGAAACGCCTCTGGTGTTGCGAAAAGGCGTTTTTATCCATGTAACGTTTCGGATATGCCGCCAGATTGGTCGTGTCGTCGCCGTGCGGTCCTTGCACGACCCACGATACTTCCCGGTCCATTCCCGCCAGCGCCAGGCTCATCGCCGAGGCCGCGGTGAAACTCTCATAACTGTTCGTCACCGAGGCATCAACGCTGGCGGCCAGACGCCCGAAGAGCACAATGGCGTAAACACCGATCCCCAGAAGAATGACGACGAACGGCGCCAGGTAGAGAAACAATCGGGTGCGCAGCATGGGATGGTAAACCGGTCATTCGTCCTGAACATCCGGGGGGCGGGACATTTCCTTCCGCTTGCGATGGAGCGTGTCCCGGGCGACGCCCAAAATCCTCGCCGCCTCGCTCATCGTGGACGCCTGTTCCATCACGCGGGTGATATGTTCGGTTTCGATTTCCTTCAACGACACCATCGCGCCGAGCTGGATCCCCGAGGCCGGCGCGGCGGGACCCGCCGGACCGGGGACTCCCGGGACCGCCGGCTGGGAAAGTTTCTCCGGCAAATCCAGCAGGTCAATTTTGTTGGTGTCGGCCAGGATGACGGCCCGCTCGATGACATTGCGCAATTCACGCAGGTTGCCCGGCCAGCCATACTGGCGCAGCACCGCCTCCGCCTCCGGGGCAAAACCCTTGAGCTGCTTGCCGCATTGCTTTGAAAAAAAATGCAGATAGCGCTCGGCGATTTTCAGCAAATCACCCGGGCGTTCCCGCAGGGGCGGCAGCTGGACAGCGATGACGTGCAACCGGTAATACAAATCCTCACGAAAACGCCCCTCCCGGACGGCTTCCTCGAGATTCCGGTTCGTCGCGGAAATCACCCGCACGCTGGCCCGGCGCGTTTTGGTTTCTCCGACGCGCTCATATTCCTTCTCCTGCAACAAGCGCAGCAATTTGGGCTGGATTTCCAGCGGCAGCTCCCCGATTTCATCGAGAAACAACGTCCCGCCGTCCGCCAGCGCAACCTTGCCCGTCTTGTCACTCACGGCGCCCGTGAAGGCGCCCTTGGCATGACCGAATAATTCGCTTTCCAGCAGTTCCCGCGACAGGCTTGGACAACTCACCGTCACAAAGGCGTTTTCCTTTTGCGGACTGTGATCGTGCAATGCGCGGGCGACCACCGTTTTCCCCGTGCCGCTTTCGCCGAGCAGCAGGATGGTCGCGGGCGTGGCCGCGGCCTTGAACGCCAGATCCAGCGCCTTTTGCATCACCGGCTCGGCGGTCGTCAGGTCGGCCGTCATGGTATCCGTCGAGATACGGGACTCAAGTTCCGCCACGCGGCTCCGGAGCTTGCGGGCCTGGACCAGCCGGGCCATCACCTGCCGGATTTGTTCGGGCGTGAAGGGTTTGGGAACGTAGTCCACCGCGCCGCGCCGCATCGCCTCCACCGCAGTTTCGATCGAGGCGTAGGCGGTGAACACAATCACCTCCAGCTGCGGGTTGAGCTTCAACAGCTCGGGCAACAAATCCATTCCGCTTTCGCCGTTCAAATTCAAATCCAGAAACGCAACGTCAAACACGCCGCTGTCCATCTGCTTCAAGGCCGCGGATCGGCTCTCCGCGCTGACCGTCTCATGCCCGATTGCTTCGAGCACAACCACCATCGTCCGGCGAATGTTTTCTTCGTCGTCAATGATCAGAACCCGCATCGGGCTGCCTGTTTTTTCTGGCTGCATGTCAACCATGATAGAGGACTGGCACCGGAAAGGTGAAGCGGTTTTTCCATCGAATTCGTGCCGAGCAACTCGCCCACGGCGTCCAACTGCATCCGACCATCCTGCCCGCATTGGTTCCGTGGACAGAAACACTGGATGTAAGACTTCCACCATGTGTTTAAAAAATCGTGTCCATTCGTGTCCATTCGTGGTTAAACTTTGCCTGCAAATATGGAATACGAAGCCGTCATCGGACTGGAAACCCATGTCCAGCTTAAAACGAAATCGAAGATGTGGTGCGGATGCGCCAACGTGTTTGGCTCGCCGCCCAACACCAATGTCTGCCCCGTCTGCCTCGGCCTGCCCGGCGTGCTGCCCGTGCCCAACGACGAGGCACTGCGCCTGACCGTGCTCACCGGTTTCCTGCTGAATTGCGAGATTCCCCGCTTCGCGAAGTTCGACCGGAAAAGTTATTTCTATCCGGACATGCCGAAGAATTACCAGATCACGCAATACGACAAGCCGTCCACGGCCAACGGCTTTGTCGAATTTGAGTTCAACGGCGCCCTGGCGCGCGTGCGCATCACCCGCGCGCATCTGGAGGAGGACGTGGGCAAGCTCACGCATTTCGAGCGCAACAGCGGCGTGGATTTCAACCGCGCCGGCGTGCCGCTCATGGAAATTGTTTCCGAGCCGGACCTCACCAGCGCCGACATGGCCTACGAATATCTCAACGCGCTCAAGGACATCCTGATTTACGGCGGCGTGAGCGATTGCGACATGGAAAAAGGCATGGTTCGTTGCGACGTGAACGTCTCCGTGCGCCCCGTCGGCACCAAGGAACTCGGCGCGAAGATTGAAATCAAAAACATGAACAGCTTTTCCGGCGTGCGCCGCGCACTGGAATACGAAATCCCGCGCCAGATCGAGGTGGTGAAAAAAGGCGGCAAGCTGATTCAATCCACGCGCCGCTGGGACGACGTGGCGGGCATCACCGAGGAAATGCGCACCAAGGAACACGCGCACGACTACCGCTATTTTTCCGACCCCGATTTGATGCCGCTGGCGCCCATGGACACGTGGCTGGCCGAGGTGAAGTCGCGCGTGGTGGAACTGCCGCTGGCGCGCAAGCAGCGGTTCATGAAGGATTACGGTTTGCCTGCCTCCGATGCCCAGACGTTTGTGTGGGACGTGCCGCTGGGAAATTATTTTGAAGGGATTGCCAAAAAATCGAAGAACCCGAAATCCGTCGCGAACTGGGTCATTAACAACTTACGAGCGAAGCTAGCCGAGGCGACGGAGAGGCCAGGTCCTGACGATGTGGATCCCAAGTCATATGTTCTGGAATCGACGCCTACCGCGATGCAACGCAAAGTTTTGGCTAACCTCAAGTTTAAACCCGAAGCCATCCTCGAACTTGCCGGTTTGGTGGAAGCCAAGACCATCAGCAGCGCCGCCGCCCAGCAGGTCTTTGCCGAGATGTTTGAGACCGGCAAGGCGCCCGCGGTGATTGTCCAGGAAAAAGGGCTAGCGCAGGTCAGCGACACCGGGGCGATTGAAAAATTCTGCGACGCGGCGATTGCCGCCAGTCCAAAATCGGTCGCGGATTACAAGGCAGGCAAGGTGGCCGCGCTCAATGCGCTCAAAGGCCAGGTGATGAAATTGAGCAAGGGCAAGGCGAACCCGGCGCTCGCCGGGAAAATCCTGGAGCGGAAATTGAAGAGCTGACTGGAATTGTACCGGCCTTCCGTGAGCGCCGTTTTCAGAGGTGGCAAATGACCGTTACAACTTTCCGTCAGCCCGCTTCATTTCCACGGCATAGACCTGACTCCTGCCGCTCATGTTCGAGCGGAAGATGACCCACTTTCCATCCGGCGAAAATCTGGCATTGGGTTCAAGCGCGTAATCGTGCTTGCTCATGTTCACCAACCGTTCGGCCTTGAAGACCCCGGGCCGGACGAGTCCGGTTTCATTGATATGCGTGCCAGCGGTGTCCGGCACGAACCCGGGATGAAACAGGTAAATCCATTTGCCGCTTTCGGCATGGGCGACCATGCCGGCGCCACCCCCATCGCCGCAAAACAGATTTCCATCGGGCGACACGTTGTAATGCACCGACCATTCGTCGCGCTGGAGATGATACCGCGTCCGCGCGCCGGTCGTGATGTTGCAACCGGCCAGCCAGAAATCCTCGCCGCGCGGCGTCTGCAGGTCGTACCAGATGTTCTGACCGTCGGCGCCCCAAAATTCGTGTCCGGCAATCTCCATGACCATGGTCCGCTGGTGGATGTTCGTCAGCCCGGTGCCATCCGCGTGGATGGTCCAGATGCGGTCCACCTTGTGCCAGGGGCCTTCGTGACAGAACATGAGCCGGTCCGGGTCGGTGGGCGAAAACACGAGATGATTGAGCCAGTCGTTGCACTGGTTGTATTTCTTGATTTCACCGGTCCGGATGTTGAGGAAGAAAAGCTCCATCGGCAGGTGCTGATCGAACCGGTCCTGAATGTTTTTGGACCGGCCACCGCGCCGGTCAGTCATCAACCGGTTGGGACCAAAATCCACGTTCTCCTCGTTGGTCGTCGCAGCGCTCCGCCCGGTGATGGTCCCGGCCAGCAACGTTTCGTCCGCATTGACCGCCGACACCGATCCCTCCGGCGGCAGCCTGGCGATTTCACGCGTGATTTTGGTGGCAGGATCAGTCGCGTAAACCATTCCGTCCCGGCTGTAATAAACCTGTCCGGTCTTGGGACCAACCATGATGATGCGGACACGCCCGTCCACGATCTTCTCGATGGCCCGCGTTCTCAGGTTGATGGTGGAAACGCCAGTTGGCGTGACGATGACCATTTGTTGGCCGTCGGGCGTGAACGCATTGAGATTAAAATACAAGCTCTGGCTGCCCGGCTCGCGGGAAAGCTGGATGACGCGATGGCCGGTGTCGGGATCAATCCATTCCGTTGGAGGCGGATTGGTTGCCACATCCACCTGCGCCTTCAGGACGAACGAGCAAACCGCTGGCAGCAAAATGGAACAAAGACGTTTCAATTTGAAACGGGCGGCTTGGGTTTATCCAGAAGAAAGTCCTCCAGCGGACAATTGGTCAGTTCGCGCAGGCCCTCGATCACACAGGCGGCATTCAATTGCGCCCCAGCCGGGCTGAAATGGGTGTCGTCCTTCGGGGTATAAAAGTTCGTTTTAATCTCGCTGGTGGTCAGTCCGGCGTAATGGCTCAGAATGATCTGATTCAGATTGATGAAAAAAACTTTTTGGTCCGCAGCCACCTGTGCGGACCAGGCCACATAACGATCCACGGCGCCGGCCGGCGGGATTTGCCGGGGCAGCCGCGGCACGGGCGAGCAAATGACCGGCGTCATGCCGCGGGCGCGCGCGCCGGCGATGTATCGGCGCAGGTACCAGCCGTAGGTATGAACGAGTTCCCGTTCATGCTGAATCGGATTGTAAATATCGCGGGTCTCGTCGCCGATGCCGGGAATCGAACCGCGCGCGCGGTTGGTGTCGTCCAGCGGGCCGCCGTCGTTGTGGCCCATCTGAATCAAAACAAAATCGCCGGGCCGGGCCGCCGCGAGAACCTGCGCCCACCAGCCCTGGGTTTGAAACGTCCGGCTGCTGCGCCCGGGTTTGGCGTGATTTTCGACGATGATTTTCGCCGGGTCAAAATATTGGCCGATGACGTCGCCCCAACCGAGCAGGCCGGTCGCACTGTTATGCACGGTGGAATCGCCGACGATGAACAGCACCGGCAGCGTCCGATGTGTTTGCCCAGGCGCGGGCCTGGTCACGACTGTAGCCTCGTTCGCCTCCGCCAGAACGGAACCTTTTGAAGTTCCGGCGGTGTTGATGGCTGACTGGCATCCGGCAAAAAACAATCCAAACACAACGGATGCCATTGCCAGCCGGTTCGGTCGGGGCGGATTAACGGTTGTTTTCATGTAAACGGTCGCAGCTTCGCCGGTATGCCATCCTGGACGCGCGAAGGCAATGCGAAGTTAAACTTAAAAAACTTTGTGCCCCGGCGGCCAGCCGGTTAATTTCCCCGGAATGTTTTCATCGGAAATCAAATCCGTCCATTTCACCGGCATCGGCGGCACCGCCATGGCGGCGGCAGCGGCGGCCATGCAGGACAAGGGCTTCGCCGTCACCGGCTCGGACCAGAATGTCTATGAACCGATGGCGTCGTTCCTCGCCGGCAAGAAAATCACGGTGATGAACGGCTACGCGGAGCGGAATCTCGCTCACAAGCCGGACCTCGTCGTCATCGGTAACGCCATTTCCCGCGGCAACCCGGAGGCGGAATTCGTGCTTGACCACAAACTGCGCTATTGCTCGCTGCCGGAACTGCTCCGGGAATTTTTCATCCGCGGCAAACGTTCCATTGTCGTTTCCGGCACGCACGGCAAGACCACGACGACCTCATTGCTGACTTGGGTGTTCGAGCACAACGGGCTGAATCCGAGCTATCTCATCGGCGGCATCCCGAACAACCTCAGCCAGGGCGCGCGGTTCACGGACAGCGAATGGTTCATCATTGAGGGCGACGAATACGACACCGCGTTTTTCGACAAGCGCAGCAAGTTCGTCCATTACCAGCCGGAAATCGCTATCGTCAACAACCTCGAATTCGACCACGCGGACATTTTTGAAAACCTGGACGCGATCAAAAAGACGTTCTCCCATTTCATCCGGCTTATTCCCCGCAACGGCCTGCTGCTCGGCAACGGCGACGACGCAAACCTCGCGCCGCTGCTCGAGGTGACGCATTGCCCGGTCAAGCGGTTTGGCCTGGTTGAAGGCAACGCCATCCACGCCTTCAACCTGCGTTACGGCCCGACGGCAACGGAATTTGAAATCCCCAGCTTCAAGTTTCACCTGAATCTCATCGGCGAATTGAACGTCCGCAATGCGCTGGCGGTCATCGCGTGTGCCAAACATTGCGGGCTGAAGAACCAGCAAATCCAGGCGGCGTTCGACACGTTCAAGGGCATCAAGCGCCGGATGGAGGTGCGCGGCATTGCGGGCGGCGTGACCGTGGTGGATGATTTTGGGCACCACCCGACAGCGATTCGCGAAACCTTGAAGGCGCTGCGGCTGAAGTATCCGCGCGAGAAAATCTGGGCGGTTTTCGAGCCGCGCAGCAACACGACGCGGCGCAACGTGTTCCAAACCGAACTGGCCGGCGCGTTTGCCGACGCCGACGCCGTCGTGGTTTCCGAAGTGGCGCGGCTGGAACAAATCTCCGCCGGGGAACGGCTCGATCCCGAAAAGCTGATGCAGGATTTGAAGGTTGCCGGCAAGAGCGCCGCCTATCTGCCGGACGTGGATGCCATCGTCGCCCACATCGCCCAAAATGCCCAGGGCGGCGACATCGTCGTGGTGTTCAGCAACGGCGGCTTCGGCGGTATTCATGGCAAATTGCTGGAGCGGCTGGGCCGGCGATAGGTTCCGCAGGCTTGCCCCACCAAGCAACCGGATTTATTGTTCCGCCCCCCGGCCGCTGTCTCCTTGAAAATCGCGGAGCGACTGTCCATGCTGGAGCCGTAAATGGTGCCACCGTGACCCCGGTTGAGAAAATGGGGCCGGACGCGGCACGGAACGAAAGATGACAATGCCATCGCGAGCCTGGTTTCAATGTATCAACCCGGAGTGCGGAGAAACGTATCCGCTCAACTCCATCGTGTACCAATGCAAGCGCTGCGGTTCGCTGCTGGAGGTGCAGCACGACCTCAAGGCGTTGAAACGCCGCAGCGCCGCGGGCTGGAAAAAGCTTTTCGAAGACCGCTACATGAGCAACGAATGGCCCTACGGCTCCGGCGTGTGGGGCAAGAAGGAATGGATCCTGCCGCAGATCAAGGACAAGGACGTCGTTTCGCTTTATGAAGGCGGCACCAACCTCTTCTGGGCCGAACGCTTTGGAAAAATCATCGGCATCAACGAGCTGTGGATCAAACTTTGCGGCAACACGCACAGCGGCTCGTTCAAGGACCTCGGCATGACGGTGCTGGTCTCGCAGGTCAAACAGATGATTTCCGAAGGCGCGCCCATCAAGGCCGTCGTCTGCGCTTCCACCGGCGACACCTCGGCGGCGCTGGCCACCTATTGCGCGGCGGCCGGCATCCAGTCCATCGTGTTGCTGCCGCGCGGAAAAATTTCCGGCGCACAGCTCATCCAGCCGATTGCCAACGGCGCGCTCGTGCTCTATCTCGACACCGATTTCGACGGCTGCATGAAGCTCGTCCAGGAAATCACCAAGGACGAAACCCTTTACCTGGCCAATTCGATGAATTCGCTGCGCGTCGAAGGCCAGAAGACCGTGGGCATTGAGATCGTCCAGCAGTTCGACTGGCAGGTGCCCGACGTGATGATCATTCCCGGCGGCAACCTCGGCAACGTCTCCGCGCTGGGCAAAGGCTTGATGATGATGAAAGACCTTGGATTGATTTCGAAGCTGCCACGCATCGTCGTAGCTCAGGCTGAACGGGCCAACCCGCTGTACCGTTCGTACCTGAAGAATTTCGAGAGCTTCGAACCGATCCAGGCGCAGAAGACATTGGCGAGCGCCATCCAGATCGGCAATCCAGTCAGCATCCAGAAGGCGATCCGCACGTTGAAACAGTTCAACGGCATCGTCGAGCAGGCCACCGAGGAGGAATTGGCCAACGCTGCGGCGCTGGGCGACCGCACCGGGATGTTCAACTGCCCGCACACCGGCGTGGCCCTCGCGGTGCTCATCAAACTTTTGAAGGCCGGCAAGATTGACAAAACCGAGCGCGTCGTCGTCATCTCGACGGCGCACGGACTGAAGTTTGTCGAGATGAAGGTGAATTACCACCAGAAGAAACTGGATTTTGCGTGCCGCCACGCCAACCAGCCGATTGAACTGCCCGCGCGCCTGGACGCGGTGAAGGGCGCGCTCAAAAAAGCCCTCAAGGAAAGGAAACAGTTCGATGTCTGAGACGTCTCACGCCCGCGCGTGAGGCCCGGCGACGCTGGCCATCACGGTCACGGCAAGCATCGCAAGACGCTCAACGCTGCTTTTACGCCCATCCGCTCCCGGTCTGGAAGACGTCGAAAATTTGGTCACCGGCCTGAAACAGGCGCTGGCAAAAGTTTGAGCTGTGGCGTCAAGCCTGTGGCTCGAGCCAATTGACGCACGGTGCCGACATTGCAATCCGGCCCGGTCAAATTCGGCGGGTCAAAAGCGCAGCGACGCAGATCGCGAGGACACTCGCCCCGCCAAAAACCCGCGATTGACTTCCCCCGCGACCGGGTGTTTACTTGCTATTCCCCCGCTTCGGGGCACGAAGCAAGCTCTCAGGAAACTGGATATGCATAGCCGGGTCAAGGCGGCCAGATTGAAAGGACAGGGTCTCATCGCATTATTTGTGATGAGCTTTCTGTGTTCGGTTCAAGGCCAGACGGCGACAAATGATTTTTATCTGACCCAGCAAGGATCTGTCTTGAACGTGGCGGCGCCGGGGATTTTAGCCAACGATAACGGCGGATCGTTAACCGCCATCCTCGTTAATGGACCGGCGGATGGCACGCTGACTTTTAATTCGAACGGAGGCTTTGTCTATACGCCCACGAACAACTTCGCCGGCATGGACGGTTTCACTTATCGGGCGATCAATGGGTCGCAGACTTCCAGTGTCGCGTCGGTGATCATCATGGTTCAGGCTCCGGGGGAGCTTTTCCAAGATGATTTCACTCGGCCAACCAACGGGGGCCCGATTTTGCCCTGGGTGCAGGAAACCACCACCAATGTCCTTCATACCGGCAACGAAGGCAGCGTGGGCGTGCTGGGCGTCTGGAATGTCAGCAATCACGTGATGAATGCCACCAGTCCCCCGAACTGCTATGGTTACGCCTATTACCCGGGTGCAGGCTGGACGAATTATTCGGTGCAGGCGCAGATTCGATTTTCTTCGAGTAATGCGGCCAGCGCGGGCATTTTGGGACGTTTGGATCCGGTCACCGGCGCACATTACGCCGCGTGGATTTACCCGGAAAACTCGACCGAACAATATTCGCCGCACAATGGAAAGGCGGTGCTGCTGTTGATCAAGTATTCAAACTGGACGATTTACACGGTGTTTGGCTACACCAACGTTCTGGCCGCAGTCGGCACCAACTGGCACGCGCTGAAGCTTGGATTTCAAGCGAACACCATCTCCTGCTATTTCGACAACTTGCTGCTGACCAACATAACCGACAACGGTTCACTGGACGGGCAACCGGCTTACACCAACGGCGGTGTTGGTTTCAACCTGTGGACCATTCCTTCCTATCCCTACACGTTTTCGGTCAGTAATGTGACTGTGACCACGCCTGTGCCCGTAATCCGTTCGTTCGGTCTGACCAATCAGGTCGCGACCGTATCGTGGAGTTCAATTTCGAACGCGACCTACCAGTTGCAATATGCCACCAATTTGAATGGCGGCAATTGGAGCAACCTTCTGCCCACGGTGACGGCGACCGGCACAACGGCCAGTCAAACCGACTTTGTCGGCAACGTGAAGGGGAAATTCTACCGGGTGGGAAATTTAACGCCGTAAACACGATCTTGGTGTCCATCCGTGACTAACAATGTTTTCGTGTATCTGGTATGCCGCGTGGTTAAACTCTGGAAAATGAACCACTGGCGGAAAATCGGAATTGAAATTGCCACACGCCCCTTGTTCGCCTGCGCCACCTTTTCCATCCCGATGGGAATGTTTTGCGAGAGATGAACCCGAGGTGGTCCGCCGGGCGACCAACCCTGGGCCGATTTATTTTATCCGGTTGGGATGATTATGAATTGGTTTGCCCTTCCGGCGTCTGGCTTCCGGTTTCGGGCAAGACGGGTTTTTCTTCTTCTTTCAATGCCAGTTGCTCCGGCGGATTGGTAGCTAGACCGGGATCGGCCGTGACCAGGCCGGGCGGTTTTTCGACCACGATGCGGCGGAGCTCGTCTGCGGCGGGCAAATCTTCCAGACCGCGCAGGCCGAAATATTCGAGGAACAATGCGGTCGTGCCGTAAAGCTGCGGGCGGCCCACCACCTCGGCGCGGCCCACGGATTCCACCAGCCCGCGTTCCAGCAACGTCTGCATCGTGCCGTCCACGTTCACACCGCGGATCTGCTCGACCTCGGCCCGCGTAATGGGCTGGCGGTACGAAATGATGGCGAGGGTCTCGAGCGCAGGTTGCGACAACCGCGGCGGGCGCGCCTTCACGCCCACGAGTGCCTTGAGCCACGGAGCAAATTCCGGCTGCGTGACGAACTGCCACGAACCGGCGACGCAGGCGAGCCGGTAGCTGCGCGCGGCAGCGGCATGTTCGCCGGACAATTGTTCCAACGCAGCGGTCAGCTCGGCTTCCTTGATTTTGGCCAGCGACTTGACGGCAGCGTCGGCGTCCTCCCCTCCGGCGGCAGTGGCGAGCACTTCGCGAAGTTCTTTCACGTTCAGCGGCTTTTGCGCGGAGAACAGCAGTGATTCCAAAATATATTTAAGTTCCATGTGACTCGGGTGGCGGATTGGGAATAGCGGATTGCGGATCGGGTTCGGCAGCGGCGACCGGTTCGGACGCGGGCACAACCACCGGTTCGGGTGTGTTCTGGTGCTCGCCCGGCGCCGGTGCGCGGGTGATTTCAATTTCAGCAAATGGCTCGGGCTGCGAACAGACGAGCTGCCGCAAGCGGATCAATTCGAGCAGTGCCAGGAAGGTGCAGATGACCTCGGAACGGTTGGCAGCGGCTTCAAACAATTCGGTGAAACGCACCCGCCCACGTTCGGTGATCAGGCGGAGCACGAACTCGATTTTTTCACTGACGGTCCATTTGTCCTCGAAAATTTCGCCCGCATGCTCGCGCTGGTTGAAGCGCTGGAGCACGCCGCTGACAGCGTTGAGCAGGTCAAAAATGGAAACGTCCGGCTTGGGCGGCGAGGCAGCGTTTTCAAATTCGAGTTTGGCGGGCAGGCGCGGGAAAATGTTTTCCTGTTCACCTTCGAGCACCTGCAGGCGCGCGGCGGCGTCCTTGAACTTCTTGTATTCGACGAGCTGGCGGATGAGTTCCCAGCGCGGGTCCTCGCCTTCGTCCTCGCCCTCGACCTGCACCTGCTGGTCCACCGGCAGCAGTTCGCGGCTTTTGATATACATGAGCGTCGAGGCCATGACGAGGAATTCGCCGGCGATCTCCAGGTCGAACTGGCGCATCAGGTCAATGTACTCGATGAACTGCGTGGCGAGCCGCGTGAGGTTGACCTCATAAATGTCCACCTCCTCCTTCTTGATGAGATAAAGGAGCAAATCGAGCGGGCCTTCAAAGACCTCGAATTGGACTTTATATTCCGCCATGCGCTGAATTAACGATGAAAAATTCTAAAGCGGGCGGACAGGGTTGGCAATGTCGGAACGAAAATGAAACACGGCACCACCACCGGGCTGATTTGCCGACCGGCAAAATGTTGTCGGCACAACGATCACGGAAAGATGGTGTTTTGTTTTCAATTTTCTCCCGCCAAAACTGTTCATATGAAAAGCCGGGGTGCACACATAACCCACTGCGGGAGCCAACTGATACGCCGGCGAAATCCCGCCAGCCAGAAAATTTGACACTGCCGGCCGAAAAGTTGTCTTGAATCGGGACACTTGAAAGGAATAAGTTGCTTGACTTAATAATTAAATGATTGCATTTCTTGTTTAAGAAGCCGGAGATTTGTGGTGAAAGAAATCAAGCGTCAACCATGAGCCGAACAACTGGTCAAATTTGTCCTATATCCGGAGTTTACCGGGCCGTCGGCAATTGCGGTCATTCGGTGGAGCGGGTGATTCCCCAAGGACAAGTTTTTCCTCCCTGCGAGTACTGCCAAAAGACTGGTTACAAGGCTATTGCGTGGGTCTTGGTGGTGGAAACCACAACCGAAGCCGTCAGCCAGCCGTAGCCAGATTGTCGCCCACCCAGATTTCCGACCATCCCGGCCAAGGCGTTGGCCTATCCTCCACAAACCGGCGATGACGTTCCGCCATTTTGACCAGCCGTTGAGTATTCATCGAAAGGCACAGCGTTTGAAATGGCTGTCCTGTTTTGAGGCGCTGCCGGAACATTTGCCATTCAACCCCGAGAGTAAAGGCGATTTCCGAGCTGACGCCACGCAGCGAATTTCCATCCGCGTCAAATGGCTCAACCAGTTCATAGTCACCCTCGTTCATGGGTTGCATACGCCTGATCAAAAGCAGGAAGCGTGCTAGGAAAGCGGATCGAGGGGGATTTCACAAAAACTCTTCGCACAGACCGTGGCAAACTTGACGGATGCCACCAATAAATCTACCCTTTCAGCCGGTTGGTGGTCGTAGCTCAATGGTAGAGTCCAAGCTTGTGGAGCTTGTTGTTGCGGGTTCGAGTCCCGTCGGCCACCCCATCTTCTTCCAACCTGCGCAGGAAACTCTTAGTGAATGCCGGTCCTGTTCTTAAGAATCATGACGGTTCCAATCCAGAACCCCAGCAGCAGGCTGTTCAATACGACGGCCAGAAACACTCAAATGGAATAATCATCGGAGAACACCTTCACATTTCGCAGCTCCACATAGACCGGCTCGCCCGCTTTGGGCTGCAACTGTTGAAATTGTTCCTTGGTCAACTGCACCGTAAATTGTCCGCCGGTGTCCAGTCGTTCCAGTTCCAGGCTGGCCAGCGGACCGGCGGCGTTGCTTCGGACAACCCGCGCCGCCAGCGTCGCCGGTCCACCCGGCTCCCGAGTCACCCGGATATCGTGCGGTCGCACAAATGCAATGGCGTCCGAGTCGGCCTCCCCGGCGGCCTCCGGCATGTCAATTTTGGTTTCACCAATGACTACCGCCCCGTCGCGCATCCGGCCGCTGAACAGGTTCACATTGCCGAGAAAATCATAGACGAACGGCGAGGCGGGATTGTCGTAAATCTCCTCCGGCGTGCCAATCTGCTCAACCCGGCCGGCACGTAAAATGGCCACGCGATCAGCCACCTCCAGCGCCTCCTCCTGGTCGTGGGTCACAAACAGGGTCGTGATGTGGATTTCGTCGTGCAGGTTGCGGAGCCAGCGGCGCAGTTCCTTCCGCACCTTCGCGTCGAGCGCCCCGAACGGTTCGTCGAGCAACAGCACCTTCGGCTCGACCGCAAGGGCGCGAGCCAGCGAAACCCGCTGGCGCTGGCCGCCGGAAAGCTGCGATGGAAACCGTTTGGCCAGCGGTTCCAGCTGGATGAGCTGGAGCAATTTGCCGACCCGCGCGCGGATGTCGGCTTCGGACGGACGGGTCGTCCGCGGTCGGACCCGCAGGCCGAACGCGATGTTTTCAAAAACGTTCAGATGCCGGAACAGCGCATAATGCTGAAAGGCAAACCCCGCCTTGCGCTGGCTCGCGGGAATCTTGGTCACATCCTCGCCGTAATACAAAACCTGCGCCTCACCAGGATCGGGAAACTCCAGTCCGGCGATGATGCGCAACAGCGTGGTCTTGCCCGAACCCGACGGACCGAGCAACGCGACGAGCTCGCCGGATTCGATCTTCAGGCTCACGCCGTCAAGCGCGGTGAACTGCCCGAATTTCTTGGTGACATTGCGGACTTCAACACTCATGCGTTTATTTCAGTTGCCCGTCCCGCGCAGCGCGGCATTTTTGTTTTCCACCCATGTTTTCAGCCCGAGTGTGATCAGCGCCAGGAACGTCAACAGCGACGCCACGGCAAAGGCACCGACGAAGTTATACTCATTATACAGAATTTCAACGTGCAGCGGAATGGTATTTGTCTGGCCGCGAATATGACCGCTCACAACCGACACCGCGCCGAACTCGCCCATCGCCCGCGCATTGCAGAGAATGACGCCGTAAATCAAACCCCATTTGATGTTCGGCAAGGTCACCCGCCAGAACGTCTGCCAGCCGCTCGCGCCCAGCACGTGCGCCGCCTCCTCCTCGGTGCGGCCCTGCGCCTGCATGAGCGGAATCAATTCGCGCGCGACAAACGGGAAAGTCACAAAAATCGTAGCCAGCACAATGCCCGGCACGGCAAAAATAATCTGAATGTTGTGCGCGATAAACCAGGGCCCGACCAATCCCTGCGCGCCGAAGAGCAGCACGTAAATCATTCCGGAAACGACCGGTGAAACCGAAAATGGCAGGTCAATGAGCGTGATGAGCACGGTCTTGCCGCGGAAATCAAACTTGGCAATCGCCCATGCCGCGGCGACACCAAAGATACAATTCAACGGCACGGCAATGCCGGCGGCGATGAACGTCAGCTTGATGGCGGCCAGGGTGTTCGCATCGTCGAACGAGTGAAAATAAAAACCAAAACCCTTGGCGAACGCCTCCGCGAAAACCGCCGCCAGCGGCACGAACAGAAACAAACCCAGGAAAAGCAAAGCGACACCGATGAGCAACCAGCGGACGAACGGCGGCTCGGCCGTCACGCGGCGGGGAACGGCGCGGCGCGAGACGTGGAGTGTTGCAGCGGGAACCATAAGTCAGGCAGGGGCGTGGAAGCGGTTGGCCCACCATTGAAGAAAATTGATCGTCAGTAACAGTACGAACGAAGCAACCAGCATGACCACCGCGATGGCAGTTGCTCCGGTATAATCAAATTCCTCGAGCTTGGTGATGATAAGCAGCGGCGTGATCTCGGTTTTCATCGGCATGTTGCCAGCGATGAAAACCACCGAGCCGTATTCACCCAGCGCGCGGGCAAAGGCGAGCGTAAAGCCGGTCAGCAATGCCGGCCGCAACATCGGCAACGTGACGCGCCAGAACGTCTGCCAGCGGCTGGCCCCAAGGCTGGCGGCGGATTCTTCAATTTCGAGATCAAAATCCTCCAGCACGGGTTGCACGGTGCGCACAATGAACGGCAACCCTATGAAAGTGAGCGCGACCAGCACGCCGAGCCGGGTATAGGCAACGTGGATTCCCAGCGGTGCCAGCCAGTGGCCGATCCAGCCGTTCGGCGCGTAGATGGCGGTCAACGCGATGCCGGCCACCGCCGTCGGCAGCGCGAAGGGCAAGTCCACCATCGCATCCACGAAGCGTTTGCCCCAAAACTGGTAGCGCACCAGCACCCACGCCACGAGCAGCCCGAACACCAGATTGATGAGCGCCGCCAGAAACGACGCGCCGAAGCTCAACCGGTACGACGCCAGCACCCGCGGCGTGGTGACGGCGTGCCAGAATTGTCCCCACGACAGCGCGCTCGTTTTCCAAAACGTGCACGCCAGCGGAATCAGGACAATGAGACTGAGATAGAGCAGCGTATAGCCGAGTGTCAGCTTGAACCCCGGCAACACGCTGGATTTTTTGTTCGCCATGCAAAATTGTCCGCCAACGGTATAACCGTTGCCAAAATGCAATTAAAGCAATCTTTACACGGCGGCGGAAATCAGGTCGGTGATGTTGTCGGAATTTACATCCACATCGGCGAACAGCCACGCGGACAGGTAGCGCTCCGCGGATGACGGCACAATGACGACAATGGTCTTGCCCTGGTTTTCCGGGCGCTTCGCCACCTGCAGTGCCGCCCAGATCGCCGCACCACTGGAAATACCGACGGGAATGCCATCGAGCCGGTTCACCTCCTTGGAAATCGGACCGGAATCCTCCTCGTTCACCTGGATGGTTTCATCCACGATTTTGGTGTTCAAGTTGGCTGGAATGAATCCCGCGCCGATGCCCTGCAATTTGTGCGGGCCGGGCGCGCCGCCGGAAATCACCGGCGATTTCGCGGGCTCCACTGCAACGGCCTTGAACGAGGGTTTCAGTTTCTTGATGACCTCTGCCACCCCGGTGATGGTGCCGCCGGTGCCCACGCCAGCAACGATGAAATCCACCTTGCCGTCGGTGTCACGCCAGATTTCCTCGGCGGTTGTCTTGCGATGAATCTCGGGATTCGACGGATTGGAAAATTGCTGGAGGATGACGCTGTTCGGAATCTGCTGATGCAATTCCTCGGCCTTGGCAATCGCGCCTTTCATTCCCTTGGCACCCTCAGTGAGCACAAGTCTCGCCCCGAGAATCTTCAACAGCTTGCGACGTTCCAGGCTCATGGTTTCGGGCATCGTCAAAATCAGCTTCAATCCCTTGGCCGCCGCAACGAACGCCAGCGCAATACCGGTGTTGCCGCTGGTGGGTTCAATGAGCACGGTGGTTTGATTAATGGCGCCGGACCTGAACGCGTCGTCAATCATGGCGATGCCGATGCGGTCCTTGACGCTCGAAAGCGGATTGAAGAATTCAAGCTTGAGCAACACATCGGCGACGGCACCGTGCTTTTTGGCCGTGCGGTTCAACCGCACGAGCGGGGTGTTGCCGATGGTTTCGGTGATGTCATTAAATATACGGCTCATAATTTTTACAGGTTGGGTGCGTAGGCGATGAATTTTCGGTATTCGGTCAGAATGGTTTTCAAGGCGATGACAAACGCGCATTCCTTCAAATAAATCGGCGGCGTCTGCGGTGTTTCGAGAATAATTTCAAACGGGCGCGGGCGCACCTTTGGCGGCGCGCTCAACACGCCATCGTAGGCATCGCGGATGATGCCGTTGTGCGCCTGAAAACCATCAATGATGGTACCCTGGTTGCGCGGGAGAAATTTTTCGACGGCTTGCAGCGCAGGCTCGATGAGATGCTTGGTCAGGGTGGCCCCGCGCACGATGCCGTAAAAACCGTCGCTGGTGTCATCGGTGTGCAGCGAAATGATGCCGTGAAAGGAGTGTGAAATCAGTTCGGCCTGCAACAGCCGGACCTCGGGCTCGCCGGAGTCATTCCAAAATTCGCGGTTCAAATCCTTGCCGCTGCGCGAGTGGCGCGTCCCGTCCTCGTAGCCGGTCGGATTGCAGACCGGATAAAACGATAAATAATAACCGGTGGCCAGGTCGGGCCGGGCTTCGAGCAATTTGATGAACTGGATCAACGCCCGAACCCCCTCCGGTTCATCGCCGTGAATGCCCGCAAAAATCCCGATGCGGATCGGTGTGTCGCCGCCCTTGGGCCCGACAAACAGGTAGCGCGGCAGCTCGTAGCGTTCGCCGCCGAGTTCAAAATGCGCATCATGGTTCACCACCAGGTTGGGCGAGTGAGCGGCAAGCCGATCCAGCGGCGCGAGCAGATCGGCGATGGAACGCCGTTGGGCCAACGACGGCTGGGCGGCGACTTTGGATTGAGTTGCAAGTGTTGACATAATTTTTTGATTGGGGCTGGTGGTTTCTTTTTTGCGGGAGGCGGCGGCCGGCCGATCCGGACCGCCGCCCCCGTTCGGAGGAACCACGAACCGGTTTTATGGTTGGAAGATCTGGTCAAAGACGCCGCCGTCGGCGAAATGGGTCTTCTGGGCTTTTTGCCAGCCGCCAAAAACCTCGTCCACCGTGACAAGCTTCACCGGGCTGAACTGGCTGGCATATTTGGCGGCGGCCTTCTCGTCGCGCGGGCGATAAAAATTCCGGCCGGCAATGTCCTGGCCTTCATCCGAATAAAGGTATTGCAGGTAAGCCTGTGCCACTTCGGTCGTGCCATGCTTCTTCGCCACCTTGTCCACCACCGCCACCGGCGGTTCGGCCAGGATGCTCAGGGACGGTGTGACGATGTCGAATTTATCTGCGCCGAACTGCTTGATGGCCAGGTAGGCCTCATTTTCCCAGGCCAGCAGCACATCGCCGATGCCACGCTCGACAAACGTCGTGGTCGCACCGCGCGCGCCGGAATCGAGCACGGGCACGTTTTTGTAAAGCCGCGTGACGAAGTCGCGCGCCTTTGCATCGTCATGGCCGTATTTATCGAGCGCGTAAGCCCACGCGGCCAGGTAGTTCCAGCGCGCACCACCGGAGGTTTTTGGATTTGGTGTCACGACCACGATGCCCGGTTTCACCACATCATCCCAGTCCTTGATATGTTTCGGATTTCCTTTCCGCACCAGAAACACAATGGTCGAGGTGTAGGGCGTGCTGTTGTCCGGCAGCCGTTTCTGCCAGTTGGCGGGCAATAATTGCGCCTGTTGGGAAATGGCGTCAATGTCGTAGGCCAGCGCGAGCGTCACGACGTCGGCTTCAAGTCCATTGATGACGGACTGCGCCTGTTTGCCGGAACCGCCGTGCGATTGCGCAACGACCACATCGTCGCCGGTTTTCGCCTTCCAGTACTTGGCGAAGGCGGCGTTGTAATCCTGATACAACTCGCGCGTCGGGTCGTAGGAAACGTTCAGGAGTTTGATGTCCTTTGCATTCGCCACCAAGGCCAGCGGGAAGACCAAGGCAACCAAAATAGTCAGAAAGTTTTTCATGTGATTTTTAATTTCAGCCAGTTAAAACGCCAGTTGTATCCGGGTGAACAATACATTTTCCGCCTGCGCCGGCACGGCCGGAGTGGCTCCGGTGTATCCGGAGAATACCGTGTGTGAAAAACTGGTGTTCAGCCGGATGTTCTTGTTCAGATACCAGTTGAGGCCGACCGACCACGCATGAGCAGACGAGGCGGAAGCCGTTGAGACGGCAAAAGGCAACGATGCGGAAAAAGCGTTGTTGTCCAAATTCAATTCTTCATAACGCCCCACCACCTGCCAAGCGCCCCACTGGCCTTTTCGCGGATCAAACGGACGCCGCGGTGTGACGCCATTATAGGTGGCTTCCTCGCCCGTCAACACCCAGCCGGCCGAAACCTCCCAGGCCGTATTCTGCAAGTCGGCGGTGCCCACCGGCGCGGTTGTGCGACTGACCTGCTGGTCGGAGATCACATATTCGCCCAAAATCCCAAACGGCCCGTAATAATAATATCCCTGCGGTGAAACCCTCCAGTGCCGGCCGTTGGCGATCACTCCCGTGGCATAGGTGAAAAATTTCTGCTGACCATCGGTGGTATAACCCGGCGTCAATCCAGCGGCACCATTGCGGTCGGCTTCATAACTGCCACCCACTCCAAATCCCAATCCCTTCAGTGCATTCACATCCGAGGTTTTCAAAGGCTGGAGCATGACACGCCCCGCAAAGGCCTTGTCGTTGTCTGAATCAGTATTCACCGTGGTGCCGTTGTAATCCGAAACACCGTCAAAAATGCCGGCGGCATAGCTGGCCACCCCGCCAAACAGGTCGCCGTGCAATTCCACGCCCAGATCGCGGTTCGGCACCAGATCCGTCACCAATGAGCGCTCATTGAAGAAGAGACTGGCATCGGACTGCAGCTGCTCCAACCCGACCGGCGACTTGAATTTGCCCGCCTCCAGTTGCAATTCCGGACGATAGCGATAATTGACATAGGCATCCATGATTTGCACGGTGCTGCCGCCAAAATCCGGCGTGAAGTTGAAATCAAAATCATGATACACCGTGCCGGTAATAATCGGACGCGCCCGCCGCAGGAGAAAGCCGTTATTAACAAGATTGTGGTCGTTAAAAAATGTCCGGCTGTCCAGTTGAACCAAGCCGTGCAGGCTGACGGCGAAGTTTGTGTCTGCGGAAGCGAAGGTGAAACCGCTCGAATCAAGCTTTACCAGCGGCTGCGCTTTGGCCGCCGTCGCGGCGGATTCCTGATCCAGTTCATGCTGGCGCTCAAGGATCCGGACTTTCTGGTCGAGGTCCCGGGTTTGGTCACTGACAATATTGGTGGCGGTTTGCTGGTCCAATGCGCGTTGTTGTTCAAGCGCCTGGACTTTCTGATCGAGTTCCTGGATGGCTTTTTTCAAGGCCTCGATCTGCGCCGCTTCTGCTGAACCGGCGTTGGTACCGTCCACAGCGGTGTAGGCGGGAATTTCAGGCGGCACGGCTCCGGTGGAATTGGTGGCCGAGTCATCGGCAGCCGTTGCCGGGATGACAAATTGCAGCCCGGCAAGGCTGGCCAGTATCAACTGATTCAGTTTCATGTTGTCTTGATTGGTTTTTAGTTTTTGGTTTGTTTCGCCTCCGGCTCTCCAGTCGGCGTATGTTTTCATTTCAGGTCGCCCTGTATTAATTGTTTGTGCCCGTGCCTTCTCCAGCCGCACAAGCTCGGTTTCCTTTCACGTTGCTCTCCGGTTTAATCTGTGTCCCGCTCATAATTTAAAACCCCAGTTCATCTGCACCTTAAATGGCGACTACTCATGTCGTTATTGCGATCAAATATAAATTGTTTTGGCCACGGCGCACCCTGCCGCCGCAGCCTTATTCAAAAATCAAATCCTTCATTTTGCCATCAACTGCTATTAACGACTTGTTATGTCGTTATTTTCCACAACCCGACCGGCTTGTCAACAATTTCTTGAGATTTTTTTAAATGCCTTCTCCGCCAATAAAACCGGATGAAATCTCCTGCTTGGACACGGGTACGGTCTTGGAAACCGCCCCGAGCGTGGTCTGTTCCATCAAACCGGCCACATAATTGCGCGCGTCGAGGAACACGCGCCGGAACCGGCAAACCGGTTCTTGCGAGCACCGCTTGTATCCGGTGACCGAAACACAATCAATTGGCGCTATAATGCCGTCGAAATGCCGCACCACTTCACCCATCGTAATTTTATCCGGAGTCTTGGCCAGCACATATCCGCCACGCACTCCCGCCACGCTGTCCACCCAGCCCTTCGCCTTCAGCTTGAGCATGATTTGCTCCAGAAAACGCTTGGGAACATCGTTCCGCCGGGCCAGCTCACGGATCGGTATCGGCGCACCTCCAAAGTGATCCACCAAGGTGAACAAGGCGCGCAAGGCATAATCCGTTTCTTTCGATACTCGCATGGTGATACACGATACCCCGGGTCGCGTTTAAGTCAATCATGGTCTTCCGGCTGATTTCGGAACTGCCGGATCAACTGATTATACGACGACCTTCATCGAGGAAAATTCCCTTGAAATTCATCTCCAATGCCTGAGGGTTGGTGGCCTTGGACAGGGCTTCCTTCTCGGTCACGCGCCCCGTCTTGACCAGATTGAACAAGGACTGGTTGAACGAGAGCATGCCATCGTCCGCGCTGGTTTCGATGGCCGCGGACAATTTGTCGAGCCGGTTTTCCTCGATGAGTTTTCTCACCATGGGCGTGTTGATGAGGATTTCCATGGCCGGGGTCATTTTGCCGTCCAAGGTGGCGACCATACGTTGACAAACCACCGCGCGCAACGTCGCAGCGATTTGCCGGCGGATCTGCTCACGCTCTTCCGCCTTGAAAAAATCCAGGATGCGTCCGACCGACTGTGCCGCCGACGTCGTATGCAGGGTCGACAGTATCAAATGACCGGTGTCCGCCGCGCTCATGGCTGCGGAAAAACTGACATCATCGCGCATTTCGCCGACCATGATGATGTCCGGATCCTGGCGCAGGACGTGTTTGAGGGCGTGATGAAACGACAGCGTGTCCAGACCGACCTCCCGCTGTTCAATCACCGACTGGTTGTCTTCAAAAACAAATTCGATCGGGTCCTCCAGCGTGATGATGTGCTTTTTAAAATTTGCGTTGATGTGTTCGATCATCGCCGCCAGCGTGGTGGATTTGCCGCAACCGGTGGAACCGGCCACCAGTACAATGCCACGAGGAGAGTTGGTGATCCCTTTGATCTGCTCCAACAGCCCGAGTTCTTCAAAGCTGGGCACCTGCGTCTTGACATAGCGCAACGCCAGGCACCACTGGCCACGCTGCTGAAACAAATTGGAACGGAAACGGCCGATGCCGGGGATGAAATATGAAAAATCAACCTCACGTTCCTCCTCCAGACGCTTGGCCATATGCGCCGGCGTGATGGTTTCGACGATCTTGCCCATCCATTCCGCCGTCGGGAATGGGGAGTCCACCGCAATCAATTCACGGTTGATGCGGAAGACCACCGGCGTGCCGATTTTCAGATGGACATCCGACGCCCCGCCCTCGATGGCCGTTTTCAAAATGCGCTGAAACAGTTCCATGACTGCAGTCTAACAAACCGCCGCGCCAGCGCCAAGCCGCGAAAACGCTGGCGACCTTTGCCGGACCAATGCTATAAATCGCCCATGTCCAAACATCGCATCGGCATCATCGGCGGCACCGGCCTTTACAACATCGAAGGCTTCACCGGACAGAAATGGGTGAAGGTCAAAACACCTTTTGGCGCAACGTCGGACGATCTGCTCACCGGCCGGCTTGCCGGGCGCGATGTGGTTTTTCTCCCGCGCCACGGGCGGGGCCATCGGATTCTGCCCAGCGAGCTCAACCATCGCGCCAATATCTGGGCGATGAAAAAACTGGGGGTCGCCTGGATCATCAGCGTCAGTGCCGTCGGTTCGTTGCAGGAAAAATACAAGCCATGCGACATCGTGCTGATTGACCAGTTTCTGGATCGCACCAAGCAACCCTCCGCCCACACCTTTTTCGGGCGCGGCATCGTGGCGCACGTTGCCTTTGCCCGTCCCATCTGCGAGGAATTGCGCCGGATTCTCCTGAACGCCGCGCGCGCCTGCCAGGCCTCCGTTCACGACGGCGGCACTTACGTGAACATGGAAGGGCCCGCCTTCAGCACCCGGGCCGAATCGCTCGCCAATCACCGGGCCGGGTATGCCGTCATTGGCATGACGAATCTGGGCGAGGCCAAGTGCGCCCGCGAAGCCGAGATCGCCTACGCCACGCTCGCCATGTCCACCGACTACGATTGCTGGAAGGAAGACGAGCATGTCACGCTGGAAATGGTAATCCGAAACCTTCACCGCAATGCCGACACGGCCAAGCAAGTCGTCGCCCGCGCCATCTCGCAAATCCCGGCCCAACCGGACTGGCCGTGCCATTCGGCGCTCAAAAACTCGTTCCTGACCGACCGCAAAGTCTGGCCCAGGAAAACCATCGCCAAGTTGAAACCGATTCTGGCGAAGTATCTTTGACTTTAACCTGCCGGGCAGCCATTCGTTGTAGTCGTTGGCCATGAATAAACGCGCGCTCATCAAGAAAATCATCGCCCGGCTCACGGATGAACTGGTCGTTTATTTTCGTGCCGCGCAATTCTCCCGCGCCGAGGCCACGCACGAGTCGAGCAAAGCCGAGAGCAAATATGACACCCGTGGCCTCGAAGCCTCGTACCTCGCCCGCGGCCAGTCCCGGCAAGCGGCGGAAATCGAATCGGCCATCGCCGAATTTCAAAGGCTGCCCGTGAAAACATTCGGCGCCGGCGAAACCATTGACCTCGGCGCATTGGTGGAACTGGAGCACGGCGGTGAAAACACAATTTACTTCATCGGCCCACGCGCCGGCGGCACGGAAGTCATTCACGATAAAAAAGAAATCCTCGTCATCACCCCGCAATCGCCGCTCGGCGAACAGCTCCTCGGCAAAAAATCCGGCGACCAGCCACAACTCACCTTCGGCGGCATGAAACAGGCGGCGAGAATCATCAGCGTGGAATAAGACGCCAGTCCCGGAGCAATGCTCCGCGCTACATCACCAATCCGTCGGCTGGTAGTCCTTCAGAAATTTTCCCCAGACATGTTCGCCGGTGTTGAAGCCGGCGATGATCGGGTCCACGATGCGCGCCGCGCCGTCCACGATGTCCAACGGCGGATGAAACCGGTGTTCCTGCACCTTGCGCGCCGCAATTTGCGCCGGGTCCTCGTCCGTCACCCAGCCCGTGTCCACGCTGTTCATGTGGATGCCGTCCGCGTGATAATCCGCCGCCGACGTGCGCGTCATCATGTTCAGCGCCGCCTTCGCCATGTTGGTATGCGGATGCCGCGTCGTCTTGAACTTCCGGTAAAACTGCCCCTCCACCGCCGACACATTCACGATGTGCTTGTCGAGCTCTGGTGCGCGCAGCATCAGCGGCTTCAGCCGCGCATTCAAGATGAATGGCGCGATGGCGTTCACGAGTTGCACTTCAAGCAGCTCGACCGCCGGCACCTCGGCCAGCAGCAGCCGCCACGAATTGCGCTCGCGCAGGTCAACCTGTTGGAGATCCTGGTCCAGCCGGCCTTCGGGAAACAAATCCTTCTGCGCGGCCAGCTCGTCCGGCAGCAGCGGCACCTGCGACAGCGCCGCCGCGTGCGTCAGTCCCGCCAACGCGGACAGACGTTGTTGCGCCACCAAGGCGTCGCCCTCCGGGAGCAGATTATAACCGCGCAAACCTTCGTAGGCACCGACGAGCTTGCGCGCCGGCGCCGGCATCTTGTCCAACGGCCCGCTTTCACCCTCCATCATGTGCTGGTAGAAATCCGGCGGACGTCTCACCGTCTGGCAGGCGTTGTTGATGATGAAATCCAACCGCTTTCGCGTCGCGAGCAGATGCCGGCAAAACGCCTCCACGCTCGGTGTGTGACGCAGGTCGAGTCCGAAGATTTCCAGCCGGTTGCCCCACTCCTTGAAATCCGGCTCGGCCGCGTAACGAAGCGCCGAGTCGCGCGGGAAGCGTGTACTGACGATGAGTTCCGCCCCGGCACGCAGCAGCTTGATGGCCGCCTGATAGCCGATCTTCACCCGGCCACCGGTCAGCAGCGCGACGCGGCCCCGCAAATCCGCCGACTCGGTGCGCTTGCGGAAATTCAACTCACCGCACGCCGGGCAAAGCTGGTCGTAGAAATGGTGGATCGCCGTGTAGTCCTGCTTGCAGATGTAACAATTTTGCGGGTCCACAACCTCGCGAAATTCCGGATCGCCCTCAACTTCGTGCTGATCAAAACCGGCCGGCGCAATAATGTTCGGCGTGGTGAATATTTTTTCCCGGCGCAGCTTGCGAATGCCGGTTTCATTGAGTTTGGACTGGTCGCGCCGGATTTTGTCCGCCTTGCGCTGGCGCACCTTGGCCCGCACAAACTGCCGCCGCTCGTTCACATTCGGGCAGAAAACCTCGCCCGCCGCCTTGAGCAAACGCATCCGCTCCGTCTCGGGAATTCCGGCGAGCAGCCCGCGGTTGCCGGCGACCAGTTCCAGCAATTCCGCAGCCGCCTTCATGCGTTCGGACAAGGCCGCAGCACTTTTGACTTCATCATGGTTCTTGGATTGTGCAGACATTAATCGGCACACAAAATAACAGACGTGGCTAATCCGGGCGAATGAAAAGCAAGGTGCCGCACCTTGACGCTGGCAGACAAAAGCGACAGACTGGCCGCGCATTTCTGAATCAACACGAATCGTTTTATGGCTGTCAAAACCATCATCAAACCCGCGAAATCACCTGCCGCCGTCGGCCCTTACAATCACGCCGTGCGCGTCGGCGACCTCCTGTTTTGCGCCGGCCAGATCCCGATTGACCCCAAGGACGGCAATCTTGTTGCCGGCGACATCAAGGTCCAAACCGAGCGCGTGCTACAGAACGTCAAGGCGATCCTGGACGACCAAAAATTGACGTTCGCCAACGTGGTCAAGAGCACAGTGTTCATGACGAACCTGGCCGATTTCGCCGGGATGAACGAGATTTACGCGCAATATTTCACGGGCGATTTCCCGGCACGATCAACCATCCAAGTCGCCGCCCTGCCCAAGAATGCGAACGTGGAAATTGAGGTCGTGGCGCATTTCTGAATGAGCGTTTGGCTAGCCATAATTTTGATAGCCGCCGCGTTCATTGCTGGCGGCTTAATCATTCTCACTATTTTGCGGTGGTCAAACCGGGTGCCAAAAGGATCGATTGCCCTTGCAAATTCACGCGATGATTTTCCTCTTGGGCAAGAGGCATTGGTAAATGAACTCCGAAATCAAATCTCGCAGCGCGAAAATGAACTCGCACAACTTCGCTCGCAATTAACTGAAACTGGAAACGCGCGCGCGGCGGCGGAGGCAAAATTTTCCGCTGCGGAAAAAATGCTGGCGGACCAGCGGGCCTTGCAGGACAAGGCGCTGGCCGATTTGCGCGACACCTTCAAGGCCCTGAGCGCCGACGCGCTGAAGCAGAGCGCGCCGGATTTTCTCCGGCTGGCGGAGCAGAGTTTTGGAAAATTCCAGGAAACAGCCAAAGGCGACCTGGCGCAGCGGCAGGAAGCCATCAAAGGTTTGGTCGAACCGCTGAAGCAACAATTGGAAACCTACCAGAAAAATTTGCAGGCAAGCAGCGCCGCACAATCCGGCGCGCTGGGCGAGGTGAAGAAGCATCTGGAAACGCTTGCTCAATCCAATCAGTCGCTGGCGCAGGAGACGCAGCAGTTCCGGCTGGTGTTGCACTCGAACCAGGCCCGCGGCAAATGGGGCGAGGAAACTCTGCGGCGCGTTGTCGAGGCGGCGGGCATGAGCGCGCATTGCGATTTCACGGAGCAGACTTCATCGGGCGAAAACCGGCCGGACCTCGTCGTGAAACTGCCGGGCGACCGCTTCATCATCGTGGATGCGAAGGTTCCTGATTTTGATTTCCTGAAGGCGCTGGAAACCGCCGAGCCGGTGAAACGCGCCGAGGCGCTCGCGGCACACGCGGCGAAGTTGAAAGCCACCATCAAAACCCTGGCTGATCGCGATTATCCGCGCCAGTTTCCCAACGCGCTGGATTACGTCGTGCTGTTCGTGCCGGCGGAATCGCTGTTCAGTGCGGCGCTGGAAGGCGATCACGACTTGATCATTTGGGCGGCGGAAAAACGGATTTCACTGGCAACGCCGGCGACACTCATCATGCTGCTACGCTCCGTGAGCGTGAGTTGGCAGCAGCACGCGCAGACGGAGAATGCGCAGAAGATCGCCGAAGCCGCGCAGGAATTTTATTCGCGGGTGGTTAAATTCACGGAGCACTTCGAAAAGATCAAGGTTGGACTCGACCGCGCGAATTTGGCTTTCAATGACGCAGCAGCGAGTTTTCAAACCAGAGTGCGACCTGCGGGCGAACGGCTAGCAGAGTTGGGCGGCGCAAATTCCGCAAAAGAATTGGCCGATATTCAACCGCTGGACTCGACGTTGCGCTTGCCGCCCGCATAGTTCGTGGCATGATGCGCTCATGCGCAAGCTTTCCATTTTCATTTTCGCATTCATCTTCTCACTAAGCCTCTATGCGCGGGAAAGCACGCTGCTGGATTCCGGCTGGCGGTTCAAACTGGGCGAATCCGATGGTGCGCAAAATGTAAAATTCGGCGAACACAGCGACAAGTTCTGGCAGACGGTTTCGGTTCCGCACTGCTGGGGCTGGGAAGACGCGCAACAAGGCAGGGAATATTACCAGGGACCGGGCTGGTATCGCCGCGAGTTGAACATTACGCCGGAAGCCGACCAACGCTATTTTTTGCGGTTCGAGGCGGCCAGCTCGGTGGCCGACGTTTACTTGAATGGCCGGTTGATGGGCGATCATCGTGGCGCGTTCGGCGCGTTTGCTTTTGAAATCACCACCAATCTGTCTGCCACCGGCACCAACGTGCTCGCGGTGCGCGTGAGCAACGCGCCGGAACCGGACCTCGCGCCGTTGAGCGGTGATTTTCCGGTTTACGGCGGGTTGTATCGCCCGGTTCATCTGGTGGTGACCGGCCCGGAAAATTTTACGCTTACGGATCACGGGGCACCGGGGGTTGCGTGGCTGCAAACCGGCGTCACCAAGACACAGGCTGTGTTGGACGTGGTGGCGCAAATCTCTGTACGCCGGGACCGAAAACAGCCGCTCACGCTTGTCGCCCGCGTGCTCGATGCGGATGGAAACTGCGTCGCCAGCAACAAAACCGGAATCACCATTTCCGCCGCGACCAACATGACGTCACCATATTGGTTGCATGTGGTCGTGTCGCAACCTCACTTATGGAACGGACGCCCGGATCCTTATCTTTACAAGGCGGTGGTGGAACTACGTTCGACGAATGAAGTCGTTGATTCGGTCGAACAACCGCTGGGTTTGCGCTATTACTGGGTGGATCCGGACAAGGGCTTTTTCCTGAACGGCCTGCCGCTGCGGTTGCACGGTGTGGCACGGCACCAGGAGCGGCTGGACAAAGGTTGGGCGCTCACGGAAGCGGACCAGGACGAGGACTTGGCGCTCATCAAGGAAATTGGTGCCAATGTCGTCCGTTGCGCGCATTATCAACACAGCGACTATTTTTACAGTTTGTGCGACCGCGCAGGCATTTTGGTCTGGGCGGAAATTCCACAGGTAAATCAAATTCATGATACGCCGGAATTTGAAAATTGTTCACGCAATCAACTGCTGGATTTGATCCGGCAAAACATCAATCACCCTTCAATCTTCGCCTGGAGCCTTTTCAATGAAATCGGGCCGGGCTCGGACAACCCCCATCGCGAATTGCAGGATTTAAACAATGTGGCGCATAGCGAAGACCCGACGCGTCCGACGATTGCCGCGACACGCATGGATAAATTTCCGCAGATGAATAAAATTCCCGACCTGCTCGGATGGAACATTTATTGCGGCTGGTACAATCCGCCTTACGGAACGAAGGATGATTTTGGCAGGCAGTTCGACAAATACCGCGATTCAAGCCGCAGCGGCGGATTCTTTTTGAGCGAATACGGCGCGGGCGCAAACATCCACCAGCATCAAGAAAACCCGCCACCATCCAAGCCCACCGGTCAATCGCACCCCGAAGAATGGCAGAATGAAGTCCATGAAGCTGCATGGGCCGCAATCAAGTCGCATCCGTTCGTCTGGGGCAGCGTCGTCTGGAATATGTTCGATTTCACAAGTTACTTCCGTCACGAAGGTGCCCAGCAGGGCATCAACGACAAGGGGCTGGTGACCCACGACCGGAAGACAAAGAAGGATGCCTTTTATTTTTACCAGGCCAACTGGTCGGATGAACCGGTGCTTTACATTACCAGCCGCCGCTTCACCGAGCGCACGAATGCGGTGACGGACGTGAAAATTTATTCCAACGCGAGCAAGGTGGACTTGCTGCTCAACGGCATATCACAAGGCAAACGCAGTGACGGAACGAACTGCGTGTTCATTTGGAAGGATGTTCAATTAAAACCTGGTGAAAACCAGGTTGAATCTCGGGCAGAACGCAACGGTCAACCATTGAGTGATGCCTGCGAGTGGATGTTAAAAACCGCACAGTGATTTTCAACTGGCAAACGGAGGTTGTATAAAGCAAAAACCCGGAGAATGCTCTCCGGGTTTTTATTGAAAAACTGGCGGCTACCTACTCTCGCAGAACCTATAGGACTACTACCATCGGCAAGACTGTGTTTGACGGCCGAGTTCGGAATGGGATCGGGTCGGACCACAGCTTCATGGCCACCAAGAAACGGAAGTCAGAAGCCAGCGGCGAAAGCTCGAATTTCCAATCCGAACTCAGCTCTAATACTCCGACTAAATTTAAAAGAACAAACCGGATCAACCGGCGTTCTCTGAAAACTGCACACAGGGTTACGGAACAACTACCATTCGTGAGTTTTAAATCGCTTCTTTTCCTTCAGGGAAGAAAAAGAAAAGCGATCAAGCCGCACGACCGATTAGTACCAGTCAGCTAAACGCCTTACGACGCTTACACCTCTGGCCTATCAAACGGGTGGTCTGCCCGTGGTCTTTAGGGAGCTTGCGCTCCGGGAGACATTATCTTGGGATGAGCTTGGCACTTAGATGCTTTCAGCGCTTATC
>Ga0182030_10002840_pt1 | contig 36876 bp, 24 predicted proteins | sample 812S3MmetaG_FD_121299 | JGI IMG/M metagenome (GOLD analysis project Ga0182030, IMG submission 121299) | Permafrost microbial communities from Stordalen Mire, Sweden - 812S3M metaG (Illumina Assembly) | ecosystem: Environmental > Terrestrial > Soil > Wetlands > Permafrost | place: Sweden...
CGTGTGTCGCTGTTTGCGCGGTGCTTTCCGGTCGGTCTCCAAAATGACATCGATGAACCCGATCGCCGCATTCAGCTTCCACCGCGGACGCTCCGGCTTCTTCCGCGGCTTCGGCAACGCGCTACCGATCGCTTCGCGCACCATCCGCCGGTGCACCCCCAGCTTCTTGGCCACCCCCGCAATCGTCCCAATTCCAAACTCGTACTCTCGACGGATTTGTTCAAATAGCTCCACCTTGCTTCTCCAGTCCAACGAGTCCCCTCCGTCCGGGCTACGCCCGAATCAGAGTACCCGTTCGCCACTGGGTGGGCCAAAACAAACCGCCGAAGTGGGCCAAATCAGAATACCGAAATCACCTGCAGTTGGGCTCCGCCGCTGCTATCGAGATTCTCCTCGCCGAGATCTTACCTACACGTGTCCGCGGTACCATGTCGGCTTCGGACCTAGGGCTCGGCACGATTGTGGGTCCTACCCGAACTCTGTGCGCAGAACCACTCGACAATCGTTATGGCTCTTGATGCGCGAACTCAGAACCGCGGGAGGAGGCGGCCAGAACAGTCTAGTGAGAGTCGGTGCCTAGCGTCAATTCGTGTCGAAGAACTCCTTGCACTTGCGGAAGAGCGCGATCTCACGTTGCGCGTTGACGACTTCGCCCCGGGACCTATAGACGCTCGCAAGTATGTAATGAGCCTCGGGGTTATCCGCATCCAGAGCTACGGCAGCCTGCAATTCGCGTAATGCCGTAGCGGCATCTCCCGCCCGCCTCGCCGCTTTGCCGGCCAAGAGACGGTTCCTGAACGAATTTGGAGTGATCTCCGCAGCGCGCTTAGCGTAATCTAGTGCCTGGGCATCGCGCCCCCCATCCAGGTACAGAGCGGCCAGGAGCTGGTATGGCAGGTCGAATTCTATCTTCTTGCGCTCCAGCAAAACTATCGCGTTCTGGAATGTTGATTCGGCCCGGTCGAGTTGGCCTAACGCCTTGTAGCAAAGCCCCAAGTAAGTCATGGCTTGGAAGTGCTCGGGGTTATGGCGGAGTTCTAGCTCGAAGTGTTCCGCCGCTTTCACCCAGTTCTCCTCGGTGGCATAAGCGTAGAGTCCGGCCAAGTAGTGGGCGCCGGCTTGTTCCGGGGCCCGCGCCAGAACCCGGGCCATCTCTTCCTCGAAGAACTTGCGTTGATTCAGGAACATGTACGCCTCGGCAAGGATCAGGCGCGTACCGGGAATATCTGCTAAGTCGAGCGCGCGTCGAAGTTCCCGGATCGAGGTGAATGTATTCCCTTGACGGAGTAGGGCGACACCAGACCAGTAATGCCCCGCCGCTAGTTGAGGGCACCGGGCGATCAGGTGGGTTGCGGCTTGTTCGAGGTCCCTCCAGCGCGAGGCGGCCGTAAGGGATGTCATCTGGGCGCTAAGCAAACTCGCTTGCTCCGCGGACGAACAGATATCATCCGGCTGCGCGGCCTGGAGTTCGAAAGCCGCGGCGGCGCAGAGAAGCACGACGTGCACGAAATTGCCGAGCCGTGTCATTGTTGCTTCCTGGCAAGATCTCTCTGTCGCGCGGCCTCTGCCTTCTTCCCCGTGCGCTCGTACACTTCCGCAAGCGCAAGATGCAGATCGGCGTCGACGGGCTTGAGCGCTTGCGCCCTCTCCAGGTACTTCGCGGCTACGTCCAAATTACCTAGGCAGGCTTGGGCCAGGCCGGCCATATGCAGCGCCGCCGCCGGCGGCTCCGGGGTAGCGACCGCGGCATCCATAACCTCGGCCGCAGCCGGGCAGCGGCGCTGCTTCATCAGAAATGCAGCGTAGCTCGATGCCAGCATCGGTTCCGGGGATCGTTCGCCAGACAATTCTATAGCCGCGCGATAATGCTGTTCGGCCTCAACCGCACGCCCCTGCTCGTCCTCAAGTCGCGCCAGATCCGCGTGAACGCGGTAATCCCTCGGCCGTAGTCGCAGGGCCATGTCCAGGTGCTCGCGGGCCGGAGTCAGCGATTGGCGCTCCAGCAGATACCGTCCCATATAGTAGTGCGCCTGCCCGTCCAGCGGATCCGCCTCCAGGACCAGTTTCATTTCCCGCTCGAAAGCTTCGGCGTCTCCGCTCGCCCACTTGAGCACGGCCAACAGGCGGCGCGCTCTCGTATCGGCGGCGTTGCTTGTAATCACCTCCTTCAGTAGCGCTTCGGCCTCCCGCGATCTTCGAAAGCCGTTGAACTCGATAACCGCTTTCAAGTACAGCCCATTGGCCGCGTGAGGGAACGTGCGCGAGAACTCGGAGAGCAGCCGCTCAGCTTCAGCCCAGGAGCCCAGGTTCGCCGCCGCCTGCGCAAGCGCCAGACTGCGGGCGCCGCGCTGTAGTTCCGTGGCGCGGGTGGCCAACGCCTTCTCGCCGAGCATCGCGTAGGTCCGCGTCAGCAGCGCATAGAGCGTCGCCGATGGCGTTTCGAATTGAGCCGCTTTTTCGAGGTAATCTCGCGCCTTCTGGAAACTTCCCAAGTGGTACCACGCCTGTCCTAGCGGATAATATGCTTGCTGCAAACTCGCGTCCGCCTGGAGCACCTCGTTCAGGTCGTCGATGGCGCCAGTATACTCCTTCTGTTGTACCTTCACCATGCCCAGCGCGACGCGGCAGCGATTGTTCCCCGGGTTCAGCCGTAGCTCCTCGCTTAGCGCCACGCGGGCCTCGTCGAGCTTGCCCAAATCAAATAGCTGCAAGCCAAGCTGGAAGTGCAACAGCGGCCGGCGGGGTTCGGCCTCAATCGCCTGGCGGTAGAATTCGATGCGCCCTTCCGCCTCCTGCCACGGAGGCTCCGGCGCGCGCTGCCCTGCCGCTTCTGTGCTCCACAGCGCGGCGATCAAAAGCCAGAACAGGAGCGCGCGGAGCGGCCGGTCACTTCGCATGGTTGTTTAACTTCCCGGCGATGGCTGATTGCTCCCGCCATTCTACCGTGCGGTTCAATCTGCGGTGCAGCTTGGCGAGTTGATAGAGAATGGACGGCTCTTCAGAATCCATTTGCGCGACCCGCTCGAACAAAATTGCGCCCTGTTCGTTGCCGCCCTGGAGCGCCAGCAATCTGTTCATACACAGGACCGTCTGCACCAGCCTCGGGCATATGTCGAGAAACCGGTTCAAGTATCGGAGCGCCTCCTGCCGGTTCTCTATCTTGTTCAGCAGTATATTACTGATCCTTCACAAGATGCTCGGATGCCGGTTTCTGTTGAATAGCGAGTCTGCACTGTCGCACAGTGTCCTGATAGCGCTCCATGAAGTGAGCGAAGCACGAGATGCGGCCACCCGATTCGCTCCTCGAGCGTCACATGAGAGATCTTACGTTAGGAGTGAGGCATTCGCAAGTGGGAGTGCCCGAATATCGGCAATCCCACAAACCAGGGATTGCTCTCCTGGCACGATGCTGATTTGGCGCGAGTTGCTTACTAATCAGTTCATAGGGGCGTGTAAGCGCGGCGGTCTTCACGGAGTTCCTTCACCGGTTGATGGACAACGCGCCGCAACCCGTGTTTCTGGTTCTCGATGGGTACTCGATTCATCGCAGTCGCCCGGTTCGCGACTTCGTGGCCAGCCAGGAGGGCGAACTCCGGCTGTACCTTTTGCCGCCGTATGCACCAGAACGCAAGCCCGACGAGCAGGTCAGAAACTACGTGAACAACCAAGGAGTCAACAAAGCCGTCCTGCGGGGCGCCTCCAGTCTTCGCCGATTCTTCCTAGTGCGCCTCAGCTCGCTCCAGCGTTTGCCGTGGACGATCCGCATTTTCTTCCTGACGCCCGGCGCTCACTACGCCGCCCTGTAACGCTATCCCTGGGTCCGCCTACTTCCTTCTTGCCGGAGTGAGAAGAGGGGGCGAAAGTGGAGCTTCCCGCTTGACGCATGAAGCGTTTCATTGGCATTCTTGATGGCACAAAGGGCATAATTCGGCGGTTGACGGGATCGGTGGCTTGATACATACTCTTTCTGTCGCGGGAATGCCGTGGGTTCAATCTTGAATGCAAAGATCGCCGCGGCGGTTGCGCAGTTTGCTCTGCTCTTCGTTGCCCCGCCGCTCCAAGCGCAGATTCGCTTCTTGCCGTTCGGCGAAAGCTCGCCGCAGGCTAAGACGCGCGACGAACTCGACGCAGTCGGTCGCGTCTGCGACGAGGCAGATTCAGAAGTGGTCATACGCCTCGCCCGCGCCTTCATCCGCGACTACCCCGAATCCGGTTTTCGCGAGTTCGTCGACATTTCTCTTCTCCACACCTACGAACAAACCCGCGACGCGCCGCACGTGCGAGAGACTGCCGAAACAATTCTCCGCCTGAATCCCGAGAGCGTAGACGCGCTGCTCGCTCTTACTGCGTATCGATTGGAACATACGGAACCGGGCGCAGCGACGCAGGGACTGTTGAGCGCGCGCGAGTACGCGCAACACGCACTCGAACGGATCCGCCGCCTCAAGACGCCGGTGACCGCCCACCGTCAGCAGTGGGTACTGACAAAAAAGTCGTTTCTGGGGAAAGCGTACCTGTACCTGGGCTTGGCCGCAGTACAGGAGAAAAAGCTGGACGAGGGCCTACAGCATCTGATCGCCGCCACGGAGTTCGACCCGCAGGGCAGCTACTTTTACCGTCTGGCCGTGCTTTATGAGGCCCGCACAAGCTACGCGGAGGCGCTCGAATCGGCTGAGCGAGCGAAGCAGTTGGGTCCGGAGTCGGTAACGCGCCTTGCAGAGCGCCAGATCGCCCGACTGCGGAGCCGCACGGAAGAGCCAGCCAAGCGCTGAATCGGAGATGCTGCTTAATAAACACGAGGCCGGGGGACATATAGGGCCATCTTCTGGCGACTGTAATACAGATGGGAGCTGGATGGCACGTGTCTTACCATTAAGGGCGAGCGCCCCACCATGCCGGGAACCGAATATAGAGGAGACGTTCCTCCGCCACTATGATCGTCTCTTCATCTACGCCCAGTTTCTGACGAACAAATGCCCGTCGGAAGCTGAAGACCTCCTGCACGACGCCTTTGTCGTCGCCATGCTGGGCCAGATCGATCTTGCCTGCGCGCACGATACCGAGAAATACCTTTGCGGGGTGCTGCGGCATTTGCACGTGTCCTACGTGCGCCGCGAAACACGCCGTTCGTTGGTGCCGCTGTCAGCGCTCGAGTACGACTCGCTCAGCCTGGCGCTGAACGCGCGCATCGAGGAGCGCGCCGGCTTCCAGGAAGAACTCGAACTCATTCTACGCCACGCGTGCGAACGCAAGAGCGTGTCGAAATCGGCCAGCGTGCTGTTGCTGCGATTCTTCCTCGGCTTCTATCCCACGGAGATCGCGCACATCATCCACGCATCGCGGCGAAGTGTGGACCATCTGCTATGGCTGGCCCGCAAGGAGATTGCGCGGCATTTGAGCGACGCGGAACGGCAGCCGGGCGCCGTGCTTCGGCCGGCAAGACGTTCTCCCAGCGCCACCATCGCGAGCTACAGTTGGGGCCACTGCCTCGGATCGAGCGGCCTGCGCCGTCTGTATGAAAGCGCGGACTGCGTCACTATGCCTACGGAGGTTCTCGCGCATATAGTCAGTTGCCCCAAGTGTCTGAGTCTCGTTTGCCAGCTATTGGGCCTCCACCCGCCGGAGGACCGCTTCCCGACGGACACGATTGCCCCGGATCATTCCAGCTCAGGAGGCGATAGCGAGAGACACGCCCCTGTGCGCGTTGTCTCGTCATCGCGCTCGCTCCGCGCCCGGCTGGATCACGCATTCCGTGAGGTTTTCGAGCACAAACCTAAAGAAATTCGCCTTGTGGTGAACGGATTCGGGCTCGCGACACACGCGCTAACGTCCGGCTGCAGCGTGTTCGAGGTTACCGGAAGGACCGATGAGCGCCTCTCCTTCATCGACGTCTTCAGTGAGCAGCAAGTCCGACTGGCATTTCTTGCAATCCAGCAGCCTCCGGAGGGCGACCTGGAACAGTCGTCGGTAGCAAGACTCAGTGACGGCCGCTTCATCCGGCTCTCCGTGCGCTTCACCGACATCGCGCCGACGATCAAAGTCCAGTATGAAGACGCAAACTGGGAACCGGAACCGGTCTCGGAGAGCGTAGCGGATGAAGCTGCGCGCGTACCCGCCAGCTTGGCGCGTGAAGCGCGGGACACGGGAGCCATCTCCCTCCCCGGACGGCGGTGGTGGTGGTTGCTCTTGCCGTGGGGTCCGCGTCGGTCGTTGGGCTTTGCCTTCGGGGCGGTGATGTTCCTGGTCTTTGGCGCGGCGGTTGTCCACCGCATGACGAAGCCGCCCACCGTAAGCGCCAGTACGCTGATCGAGAAATCGACGCGGCTCGAGGCGTCGCTCGATGTGCCCAAGAACCTAGTGGCACACCGAGCATTTCGAATCGAGAGCTGGCACACGACCTCGTCGCGCCTGATCGCGAGCGGCCGCGTGGAGATCTGGGAGAACGCGGCGCGGCTGATGAAGGCGCGTCGGATCTTCGACGAGCAGAATCGCCTGTCCTCGGGAGAATGGTCTACACCAAACGGCACAACCAAGTTCGAGTGTGGAGATTGCGACGAGAAGGCCGACATCACTAAATCGTGGGCGACACTGCCTGATGCATTGCAGGACGTGGTGCGGCACGGTCCTTCCGCGGGCGATCTGGCACGCATGATCCCCGACCCGACTGCGCTTACTGTGCAGGAATCCGCCAACGCGTACGAGATTCGGTATGAAAAGGCCTCCGCCCCGGGCGCCGGGATCGTGCGCGCCTTGTTGTTGCTGAGCCGGAGTGATCTGCGGGCGATTCAGGAGATCATCGCTTGGCGCGACACGTCGGGCGAAATGAAGGAGATCCGTGTGGTCGAAACGCGCTTCGAGCACACGCCGTACGAACTGACGTCTCCAACGGTCTTCGTTCCGGATAAGCAGCTGACCAAGGAAGCGCGGCCGGTACCGCGACCTAATCCCAAGCAAGGCGTGTTGATGCAGCCTCCGTCCTTAATCGGCGAGCCGGCGCCCTCGCGTGTGGAGTTGGCCGCCACCGAGATCGAGGCCCGGCTAGCCCTGCACAAAGCAGCAGCTGACCTCGGCGAGCAGATCGAAATCGAACCTTCGAGCACGCGTGTAGAACTGCGCGGCGTGCTGGTCTCTGAAGCCCGCAGGGAACAGATCCTTGCGGCGCTCTCGGGTATTCCCCACCTGTCGGCGCGATTCCGCGTGGTGAAGGAGACCCCGCGAAACTTCACCCACTTTCGCCGCACAACCGCTTTTGACGCCATGCGCCCCACCGACGCCCCGCTCGCACACACGCTGAAGGAGCACTTCCCCGACACCCAAGAGCGCGAGCAGTTCGTGACCGAGGTTCTCGAAGCCTCACAACAAGCCTACGAGAGCGCGTGGGCGTTGCGGCGTTTGGCGTTGCGGTATCAACCGGCCGAAGCCGCGCTGCTTCGTACGGCCGGGAATGACGAACTCGCCTCGATGGTTCGGGACCATTCCGAGTCACTCGACCGCGCCATGTGCACGGTGGAGAAGGATCTGCGTCCGCTACTCCGAGCGAACCTTCCGTCATCGGACGCCGGACCTGAAGCAGGCGGCCTCTGGCAGAACAAGGCCTTGCGCACTTTCGATTCGGTCCAACGCATCTATCACCTCACCGTGAAACTTCTGACCACGTCCGCTTGGGGATCTGCCGATTACGAGCCTCTCGAACTCGGTTGGCTTCAGGCCTTATCGAACTCGCATTGGGGAGTTGGAGGGGAGAAACTCCAGCCTTTCTCAATTCTAGCAGTGGGAACCGATCAAGTTAGGGCCGTCGTAAAGACCGCTAATAAGACAAAGGAATACACGAAATGAGAAAACTCATCTTATTGCTCTTTCCCTTAGCCATGGGCATCGCCATGGCTCAAAACGCTCGGATCGACGGGGTCATAACGGACGCGTCGGGCGCGGTGGTACCCCACGCATCAGCCGCTATCACGAATCAGGATACGGGCGTCAAGCGCACTGTCACTTCCAACGATGAGGGTTACTACTCGGCCTCCGCTCTGCTAATCGGTAGCTACCAAATCCTCGTCTCCGCCACAGGTTTCCAGCCGGTCAGCCGCGACGGCGTGAGGCTGGAGGTGGGACAGCAGCTACGTCTCGACTTCGAACTGCACCCCGGCAGCGTGCAGGAAACCGTGGACGTGCATGCGGACGTTGCCGAGCTGAATCGTGATCAGGCGGAGTTCGGAACCAACCTCGACGAGCACATGCTCACAGAATTGCCCCTTGAGCTCAGCGGCGCTACCGCCGGCCAGTCCTTGCGCAGGCAGATCGACGATTTCATTCTCATGGTTCCAGGCGCGACGGGTACTGGCTTTAGCCACCGTCTGAACGGCGGTGTCGATATGTCCAACGAGGTGTTCTACAACGGTGTGCCTTTCGTGTTTTCCGAGACCCAGGGCTGGCAGCAGAACTCGAATCCTCCCTATGATTCTGTGAATGAGTTCAAAGTCGTGACGTCGGTGTTCACTGCGCAGTACGGTCACGGGCAGGGCATAGTCAATTACAACTTCACGTCGGGCACAAACAGACTGCACGGCAACCTGCACGAGTTCGTGCGCAATGACATATTCGATGCGCGTTCGTTCTTCTCTCCGAACAAGAGCCTCAATCGCCAAAACGAATATGGCTTCGCCGTCGGCGGCCCGGTCTGGATTCCGAAGGTATACAACGGCAAGAACAAGACCTTCTTTAATGTCGCGTGGTCCGGGTTCAACTACCGCGGCGCCCCGCTCACCGGGTTGAATACAGTGCCCACCATGGCGATGCGGCAAGGGGATTTCTCGGCCCTCGAGGACGCGAACGGCAGCATGATTCCGATTTTCGATCCCACCACCCGGAATCCCTTCCCGGGGAACGTGATTCCGCCTGCCCGATTCAGCCATGTGGCGACAGAGCTTATCCCTCTGATCCCACAGCCTGCTTATCCCGGTCTGGTCAACAACATCGGCAATGGGATCACTAGTCTTCCCTTTAACGACTATGACTGGTCGGTCAGGGTGGACCACAATTTTAACGAACGCCATCAGCTCAGCTACACCATGTGGAGAGATCACGACCAAAAGTCACTCTTGTACGGCAATCTCGCGGGCCCGCTCGGCGGCGCTGGGATTAATCCCGAATGGGCACTGGGCGTCGTGCTGAACTACACTCAGACGCTTCGCCCAAATCTCATCATGACCGCCGGAGCGAGCTGGTATGGGCTGATCACTGTGGAACAGCCGACCGAAGTAGTGGATAAAAGCATCGATATTCCCGGCGTACCGACAGGCACCGTCTACCCGGCCTACTACTTCAGCGGACCTGTGGCCGCTCCGATTACTCTTGGAACTGGTTTCGTCGGAAACAGGAACCGTAAGCTGGGCGTGGGCTTGGTCAACAACTATCTCTGGATGAAGGGCAAGCATGCCTTCAACATCGGGTTCGAGGTGCGCCGGCCGTACCAGAGCAATATGTCGTACGACCCCTATTCCTTCACCTTCTCGAACCGGACCACATCCCTGCCGGGTTCCCCGAATTTCGCGAATGATGGCGCCCCGTTTGCCAGCTTCCTGCTTGGCCTAGCCGACAGCGCGACATTCAGTGACCGTCTCTGGGTGCAGCCCCGCAGTTGGTACACGGCCGGATACGTGCAGGATGACTTCAAAGTGACGTCGAAACTAACCCTAAACCTGGGCGTGCGCTACGACGTCTTCATTCCCTTCACGGAAAAGAACAATCAACTCGCGTATTTTGATCCTAGCCTTGCGAATCCCGCCGCGGGCGGCATCCTGGGGGCGCTCATGATGGCGGGCAACTGTACCGGGTGCGCTGGTCGGGACCGCATCGCGGATATTCGCTGGAAGTATTTCGCTCCGCGTATAGGTTTCGCCTACTCGCTGGATAGTAAAACAGTTCTGCGCGGCGGCTATGGCATCACCTACCTAAACGGCGGCGCTTCGGAGTTCGGCACGAACAAAGTTGTAGGTGGTTTCGCTAACGGCCTGGTACCGCAGGCAGTCTATATCTCATCCGACCAGGGCGTGACACCGGGATACGGCTCCATCGATAACCCGATGCCGGTCTTGCCCGCCGTGCCGTTCAACCCGAGTGGCGGCAACGGCCAGAATGTCAATTACCTCGCCGCCTATAATGGGCAGGTTCCATACCTTCAGAACTGGACGATAGGAGTCCAACGTCAACTGCCGGCTGCGATCTTGTTGAGCGCGAGCTATGTCGGCAATCACGGGATCCGTTTGCCGTCTGGTTTGCAGAATCTGGACCAGGTCGATCCGAAGTACCTGTCTCTAGGGAGCGTACTGCTGGATGACATCAATTCTCCGCAAGCCCAGGCAGCCGGAATCAAGTCTCCATATCCTGGCTTCACGGGGAGCGTCGCACAGGCTTTGCGGCCATACCCGCAATTCGAGGGCATTACCAGCAACTTCGATGAGTGTGGTGCCTCGATGTACAATGCGCTTCAACTTACGGCCCAAAAACGGTTCTCACGCGGGTTTACGTTCCTGGTCAGTTACACGGCCGCCAAAATGATGTCCAACATGAGTTCCGGCTTCAGCACCTTCAACAGCGCGCCGATCAACACGTTCAATCGGAAAGCGGAATGGAGTATTGACCCCAACGATGTTCCTAACTCTGTCCACATCGTCGGCATCTACGAGTTACCCATCGGCCCCGGCAAGAAGTTGATGTCCGGCAAGGGCCCTGCCAGCTACATCGTAGGCGGCTGGCAACTCGGATGGGTGCTTAGCTACAGCAGCGGAAACCCGGTCAGCTTCAGCGCAAGCAACGTGCTCCCGCTGTACAACGGGGGCAACCGGCCGAACGTGGTCACAGGCACCAACCCTTGCTTCAGCAAAAGCGGCTTCGATCCGGGCAAGGACGTGATGTTCAATCTTGCCGCCTTTTCACAGCCGGCCGACTACACGTTCGGCAATGCTCCCCGTGCGTACGATAGCTGTTTCGGCTTCCCCAACTACAGCGAAGACTTAAACGTCAGCAAGTACTTCAAATTCACCGAGAAAGTGAATCTGCAGTTTCGAGTGGAGTTCTTCAACGTTTTCAACCGTGTCCAGTTTGGAGGTGGAAATTCCTCCTACTCACCTGGAAACCCAACCTTCGGATTGGTTTCGAGCCAGGCTAACAATCCCCGGACCGGTCAGCTTGGTTTGAAGCTGAATTTCTGACAAGTAACCGGCTGCCGGCCCTCCGGAAAGAGGGCCGGCAGCCCGCCAAGCCGACCGACAACAGCTCGGAGATCGCCTGTCCATAGCCCAAACTGGATCCGCGGCATGGAGGATGGTTTCGTAAGGGTGAGTCGGCGGCAAGTGCGGCGCGTGCACGGGGCAGAGCAAACAGACGGCGGAGGCGGATTGCCGCAGACAGTCATGGAAAGGCTGCAATCGGTTATGGAATCGTCCTTGTCCAGGAATCCGAAAGCCACATCACTGGCAGAAAGAGTCGCAGGTTACAGCAATGAGCACTGGGTCTAACACTTCGCGCCGCGAGTTCTTGAAGCGGGCTGCCCTGTCAACGGCCGCCGGCGTGGCGTTTCCCGCCATTATTCCAAGTCACGTTCTAGGTGCGCCCGGCCGGCCGGGCGCGAATGACCGCATCCAGGTGGGCGTGATCGGCGTCGGCTTTCGCGCCAACCTGTTGATCGACCAGTTGCCCAAGCCGGGGCAGGTCGTCGCGCTCTCGGACTGCTTCTTGTCGCTCGCAGAAGCGGCAGTGGCGAAGCGCAAGACCAAGTGGGATGTATACCAGGACTACCGCCGGCTGCTCGACCGCAAGGACATCGACGCGGTGATCGTGGCGACCCAGGACTTCGACCGCGTGATTCCGTCGATCCATGCCTGCCAAGCCGGCAAGGATGTCTACGCCGAGAAGCCGCTCACGCTGTACCCCGGCGAGGGCACGGTGCTCGTGAAGGTCGCGCGGAAGTATAAGACCGTCTTTCAGGTCGGCACGCAGCAGCGCTCCATGGAAATGGATCAGATGGCCTGCAAGCTGGTGCGCACCGGCGGGTTGGGCACGCTCAAGCTCGTGCAGTGCTTGAACTATCCCGATTCCAAACCGTTCACCACCGCTCCGCCGGAAGAGCCCAAGCCGGAGAAGCTCGACTGGGAGACCTGGACGGGACAGGCGCCGATGCGCCCATACAGCAGCCAGTTGCACTCCCATTGGCCGAGCTATCAGGATTACGGCGGCGGAGAGACGACGAATTGGGGTGCCCACGGTCTGGATATGGTTCAGATGGCGCTTGGGATGGATGATTCCGGCCCGGTGGAATTCTGGCCGCTGGCGGAACCGGCCGGAGCCGTCGCGTTCCGCTACGCGAACGGCGTCGAGGTGCGTCTGGAGGTGTCGTCTGACGCTGAGAACGAACATCTGCAGGGCGGGGCCCGCTTCATTGGCGAAAAGGGCAAGATCGACATCTGGCGCAATGATTTCAAGATCGACGCGCCGGGCATCACGCTCGACCTGCCGCCGCAGGAAGAGATCGACAAGTGGCATGACAAACGCGCCCTTTGGCAGGCCCAGTACCACATGGGATTCTGGCTGGAGTGTATCCCGACCCGGAAGAAGCCGAATGCTGACGTCGAAATCGGCCACCGCTCGGTGAGCGTCTGCCACCTGGCAAATCTGGCGCGCCGCATGAACCGCAAGCTGCGCTGGGACCCGAAAAAGGAACAGGTGATCGGCGACAAAGAGGCCAATCTGCTGGCCACCAACCGGCCGCGCCGCAAGGGCTGGGAACTGCCCAAGATCTGAAACCGGCCCGAGCGGACTGGCGTGGAACGGCATGGCGCTGCGTGCCGATCGAGGCCTGAGCGCTGATAGAGGAACATCGCGATGAAAAAGACAATTTGCATCCTGGCGCTGGCGAGCGCGTGCGCCTTCACGCTATGGAGCATTTCGTGGCCGGCGGAAGTGCCGTTCGAGAAGCTGCTGATCGACAGCGGAGCCAGCGAAACGGCGGCCTTCGCCGACATCAATGGAGACGGCAAGCTCGACATCGTCTCCGGCGAGTATTGGTACGAAGCTCCCAAGTGGACCCCGCACAAGTTCCGCGACGTGCCGTACTTCCCGGGCTACGTCGACGTCTTCGCCGACCTGCCCCTGGACGTCAACGGCGACGGCCGCGTCGACATCATCAGCGCGCACGGTTTCCGCAACAAGCTCGTCTGGATGGAGAACCCCGGCAAGACAGGCGGCATGTGGAAGGAGCACCTCATCGACCAGGGCTACTTCATCGAATTCGCCTTCCTCGTCGACCTCACCAACAGCGGCAAGAAGGACTGCATCCTGCCGCAGTACGGCGGCGACAACGCTCCCACGGCGTGGTATGAGCACAAGGACGGCGGCTTCGTGAAGCACGTCGTCAGCCCCAAGTGCTACGGCCACGGCATCGGCGCGGGCGACGTCAACGGCGACGGTCGCATCGACATCATCACTCCCGACGGCTGGTTCGAGGCGCCGGCCGATCCGCGCACCGGCGAGTGGAAGTGGCACCCCGACTTCCAGCTCGGCGCCACTGGCTTCATCCATGCTCTGGATATCAACGGCGACGGCCGCCCCGACCTCGTCACCACCATGGCCCACGACTACGGCATCTTCTGGCTCGAGCAGACCGCGGATCACAAGTGGGTCAAGCACATGATCGACGATACGGTGTCACAGCTGCATGACCTCGTGCTGGTGGACCTCAACGGCGACGGCCAGAAGGACCTCCTGACCGGCAAGCGCTACATGGCCCACGACCACGACCCCGGCGCGCGCGAGCCGCTCGGCATCTACTGGTACGAATACCGCAAGAGTGAAAAAGGCGAGATCGAGTGGTTCAAACACATCATCGACTACAGCACCCGCGCCGGCGGCGGCATTGAAATCGCCACCGCCGACCTCGATCACAAGGGCGTGCTCGACTTCGCGGTGGGCGGCAAGAGCGGGCTGTACCTCTTCAGGAATCTGCGGAAAGGCAAGTAGGATTTCGTGATGAAATACGGGGTCAATACTTTCATCTGGAGCGCGAGTTTCGACAAATCGAATCTCCATCTTCTGCCGCTCATCAAGGCGCACGGCTTCGACGGCATCGAGGTACCACTGTTCTCGCCGGCGAGTTTCGCAGTGGCGGATATCCGGCGCGGCCTCGCGGAAAACCAACTCGAATGCACCTGCTGTTCGCTGCTGACGGGCGGCTTGAACGCGATCAGTGAAGACGCCGAGGTGCGGCGCAAGTCGCGCGTGCATCTGACGGATTGCGCCAAGGTCGCCGCCGAATTGGGGGCGAAGTTGATCGCCGGGCCGCTGTATTCTCCGGTCGGATATTTGCCGGGCCGGCGGCGCAACGACAACGAATGGAAATGGGCGGTGGAGTGCTACCAGGAGATCGGCGGCACGCTGGCTTCCTATGGCGTGACGATCGCGCTGGAACCGTTGAACCGGTTTGAGACGTACTTCCTTAACACGGCCGCCGACGCCGTGAAGTTGTGCGACGAAATCGACCATCCCAACGTTGGAATCCTGTTCGACACGTTCCACGCGAATATCGAAGAGAAGCACGTGGCCGACGCACTGCGGCTGACGGCGCGGCATCTCAAGCACGTGCATTCGTGCGAGAACGATCGCGGCATTCCGGGCACGGGCCACGTCGATTGGCCGGGCGTTTTCCGTGTCCTGCGCGACATCGGTTACGACGATTATCTAACCATCGAAAGTTTCGGCTTCGCCCTGGGCGAGCTCTCGGCCGCGGCTTCGATCTGGCGCGACATCGCGCCGACTCCGGAGTCGATCGCATTCGAAGGCGTCAGGTTCCTGAAGCGCGGCATGGCGAGGGACCATCAATCCGTCCCTGTAGGGACAAACAGTGAGTGAGTAGTGGTACAGCAGGCGCATCCGGATTTCTCCGTCAAAAACCATGAGTCGCCTGCCACCGCTCGCATCTCTAACGTGCCCTGTAGATTTTTCGACGACCATTCCCCTACGGCGCGGGACGGTGCGCATAATCTACTCTTTCTCTGCCCGCGAGTCCGTAGCGGATTAATTCCCGTCCGCGGCACGACAGTGCAAGAATTCAGTAATGCATGAACGAGGAGGGGACACTCTGTGAATCGGCGGCGCTTCCTGGCCGCGTGCTTGGGGCCCATGCTCGCACGGCGCCGGCTGCACGCCCTCGTGGCGCCAGGCAGCGGGCTGTCCCTGCCCGTCTTCTCCGACGTCACTTCGCTCTCCAAAGTGAAGTTCACGAACATGGCCACCCACACGTCGGAGAAGTACCTGGTGGAGAGCATGTGCGGCGGTGTGGCCATGGTCGACTACGACAACGATGGCCGGTTGGATTTGTTTTTTGTCAACGCGGCGGCCACCGGCGATCCCATGCCGCCCGGCCGATCGCCGGATAAGAGTGATCCTAAATATTGGAACAGGCTATACCACAACAATGGTGACGGCACATTTACCGATGTCACTGAGAGAGCAGGCTTGCGCGGTCACTCCTACGGAATGGGGGCAGCGGTAGGGGATTACGACAACGATGGTTTTCAGGACATTTATGTCACGAACTACGGACATAACATCCTCTATCACAACAACGGCGACGGCACGTTTTCGGATGTAACAGAGAAGTCCGGGGTGGCGGCAGGCGGCTGGTCCACCAGTGCCTGCTTCGTCGATTACGATCGCGATGGCCGGCTGGATCTGATCGTCGCCCGCTACATGGAATGGGATTTCTCCAAGAACATCTGGTGCGGCGACCGCGAAAAGGGCGGCCGCGGGTACTGCCATCCCAAGGAATTCAAGGCCATCGTAAACCTGGTCTACCATAACAACGGCGACGGAACTTTCACCGATGTTACGAACAAATGCGGATTCGGCGCCTCTCCTGGCAAGGGTCTGGGCGTCGCCTTCAACGATTACGACCGGGATGGCTGGCCCGACATCGTGGTGGCCAACGATGCCGTGCAGCAGCAGCTCTTCCACAACAACGGCGACGGCACGTTCAGCGAAGAGGCGCTGGCCGCCGGTATAGGCTTCGACGAAGATGGCCAAGCATTCTCGGGCATGGGGGTCGATTTCCAGGACTACGATAACGACGGCTGGCCCGACATCATCATCGGCGATCTGGCCAACCAGAAGTACGCCTTGTTTCACAACAACAAGGGTTCGTTCGAATACGTGAGCGGGAACAGCGGGATCGGTGAGATATCGAGACTGCACTCGGGCTGGGGCGTGAAGTTCATCGACTACGACAACGACGGCCTCAAAGACATCTTCATCGCGCAAAGTCACGTGATGGACAATATTGAGATGGTGCAGCCCGGCATCAAGTACCCAGAACCGCCGCTGCTGCTGCGCAACACCGGCACACGATTCGAAGACGTCTCGGCCGTGAGCGGGGCACCCTTTCGGGTCCCGCATGTGGCCCGCGGCGTCGCCTTCGGCGACCTGGATAACGACGGATTCATCGACATAGCCATCAACTGCAACGAAGGCGCCGCCGTAATCCTGCGAAACGGCGGAAACGGCAACCACTGGCTGCAGGTGAATACGATAGGCAACGTGAGCAACCGCGATGGCATCGGCGCGCACATTCGCCTGATTGGCGAATCGGGGCTCGAACAACACGTGACAGTCAGCACGACGGGCAGCTATCTGTCGGCCAATGATAAGCGCGCACACTTCGGTCTGAGGACGGACACGACCGTGAAGTTGCTGGAAATCACCTGGCCCAGCGGGATCGTACAGAAGCTCGAGCAGGTCAAAGCGGACCAGATTCTAACCGTGCGGGAGCCGGCCCGGAAGACCGGGAGTTGAGCAGAGCGCCCGGCGGGCGGGCGCTTGAGAAGGCCTCCTGCTCAATATCACTCTCGCTCGCCGGATTGAGGCCAGCGGGCTGGCCGCCGCACACTGATGTTGCGGGTGCGTATACCGCGAAATCTCGGTTAAAATACCCCCACTTGATTAGAGTTCGCAATGCGCTGTGACGACTTATTATCTTGGGCCTCCCGCTGTTCGCGCCCAGCGGGCTAGGACGCGAGGCGGGGAACCAAGGGAGAGGAAGCATGATTCGAAAGCTGCTCGCGTTATGGACTCTGCTGGCCGGCTGTCTGTCGGCCGCGGACGCGATTGGACGCCTGGCCGAGAACCACTGCACTTTCGCGGCGCGCCTCTGGCAGTGCCGCGGCAATCAAATGCAGGGTTCCGCACGCGTTCCCTTTGAGAATGGCGTCCGCCAACAGCAGGGCCAGGCGCGCGGTAACACCTGGAAATTCAGCTATTCCAGCACGCCGGTCAAAGACCGTTCGGACTCGATCGATCTGCGCGTCCGGTTCAAACTAGTCGAGGGCAGCGCGGAGGAAACCGCCGTTAGCGTCGACCTGGAGTTCGACGAGTGGGCCGCGAGCAACTACGTGCTCCTGCCGGGCGCAGTCTACAACGGCAACCGGTTTCGGGCCAGACGCACCGCCTATCCGCCCCTTTTGCCGCCGGAAGACCGCAGGCCGGATCTGCCCATCACCATCAACGACGTACCCCGGCTGGAAATGGGTCCGGGCGATTCGCGCATTGAGGAGTCCACGGGCGACCTGGCGACGCCCGCCATCGGCTTCTACTCGCCGCGGACGCACAGCGCTTTCTGGCTGCTGACCGAGCAGCGTTGCAGGCTGGGTAATCTGGGGCTGTTCGTGGAAGAGAGCGAGGACCGTCAGCGGGCTGTAATCCGCGTCATTGCTCCTGTGGTGCGCGAACTACGCCCCAGCATCAATGGCCGAGTCCCCAGCGCGGACCGAGGGGCTAAGTGGAACCAGGGCGACGAGCTGACCCTGCATCTGCGGCTTGCCTTTTTCGACGCCCCGAAGCTACAGGCTCTCTTCGACCGCTTCGCCGACATTCGGAAAGACTTGAGTAGTGCGCCGGGGTCGCGCCAGGACCGTCCCGCTCCGGCGCCGCATGTCCTCCCCTTCAGTCAAGCCTGGGAAATCCTGGAAGACAAGTTTAACCGCCAGAACTGGAACGAGGCGGCCGGCCTCTATGGCTTGGGAGGAGATGCGAACTCCGGGAATATGAATTCCATATGGCAGTTAGGTTGGGTTGGCGGCGGCCAGAGCACGCAGGCGCTCCTGTTCTGCGGCAAAGAACTGTCTCGTCTGCGTGCCCGGCGCACCCTGGAGACAGTGCTCACCCGAAGCCAGGCGCGCAGCGGGTTTTTCTATACGCTGGGGGACGGTCAACACTGGTATAGCGATGGTTTCACCCAGCCCTTCGCTGACCACCTGATGCTGATTCGCAAGAATGCCGATGCTCTGTACTTCTTCCTTAAGCAGTTTGCGCTAATCAAGCAACAGGGCCAGTCCGTGCCACGCACCTGGGAGGACGCGGTCAGAAGGCAGGCAGACGCATTCGTTCAACTTTGGAAACGCTACGGTCAGTTCGGACAATTCGTAAATATTGAAACGGGTGAAATCGTTATCGGCGCCACCACCTCGGCCGCTATCGTGCCGGCCGCGCTGGCGCTGGCCAGCCGTTACTACGACGCGCCCGCTTACATGGAAGTCGCGAAGGCGGCAGCGCGCCTTTTCTACAAGCGGGACGTCATCGCGGGAGTTACTACGGGCGGCCCCAGTGAGGCGCTGCAGTCTCCCGATTACGAATCCGCATACCACCTCGTGGAATCATTCGCCGTGCTCCACGAACTGACGGGAGAGCAGGAGTGGCTGAACGCGGCCGAGGAGATGGCCCGGCAGTTTTCAACCTGGATTGTATCCTACGACTACGAGTTCCCGTCCGACTCCACCTTTGCCAAGCTGGCGATGCGCACAACCGGCGCAGGCTGGGCCAACGCACAGAATCGACACGCCGCGCCCGCCCTATGCACGGCCTCGGGCGACGCCCTGCTCCGGCTGTTCCGCGCCACGGGCAACCGCTTCTACCTGGAGTTGCTGCGCGACATCGCCCATGGCATTCCCCAGTACATGTCCCGGGCGGACCGGCCCGTGCCCGCTTGGGCGGCAGGAAAACTGTGCGATCAGGCCCCTGGTTGGATCTGCGAGCGCATTCAAATGAGTGACTGGGAAACGCCGGCAGTCCCCGTAGGAGAGATCTACCCTGGCTCTTCCTCCTGGGCGGAAACTGCTCTCATGCTGACCTGGATCGAAGTGCCTGGGCTTTACGTGCAACCCGATCGCGGTCTGGCGTTCGCCATCGATCACATCGACAGCCGGATCGTGGCCCAGAAAGGGAATGAGGTTACCGTGTTGCTGAGCAATCCGACCAAGTTCCCGGCCCGCGTGCGCACGCTGGTAGAATCGATGGCAGCAGCCAGAGAACCTCTTGGATTCAATAGCCTGTTGAACCAGCCTGTGATCGAAATGGCGCCTGGCGAACAGAAGTCAGTGGTTTTCGACGCCGAGAAGGGTTTGGCCGAAAGGAACGGTCGGCCCTGACCGACGAGCGCGCGGTCTTGGCCGGCCGCCCTCCCGCGGTCGCGCCGCTGCGGGCGTCCCACGGCGGTATCTGAGAAGGGTTTCGATGACGCGAAGAAATCTCATGGCTGCGTTGCTGGCCTCCGCGCTTCCAGGGCGCGGACAGATGGCATCGCGGGGCGTGAAGGCCATGGCGCGTGGCAATGCCTCAGGGCTTCCTTTCAATGCGTGGTTCACCGATGTCGCCAAGGAAGCCGGCCTCACGGCCCCAGTCATCTACGGCGAGCCGGACCACATGGCCTACATCATCGAAACCCTCGGTTGCGGTGTCGCCTTTCTGGATTTCGACAATGATGGCTGGCTGGACATTTTGCTGCTGACGGGCACTCGCTGGGAAAACTGCCCTACGGGAGCTATCACGAGGCTTTACAAGAACAATCGCAACGGCACCTTTTCCGAAGTCACCGCAACAGCGGGCCTGACCAGCGCCGGCTGGCTGTATGGCGTGACCGTCGGCGATTACAACAACGATGGATTCGAGGATGTTTTCATCACAGGCTGGCCGCGAAACTTCCTCTTCCGGAATAACGGAGACGGCACGTTTACGGATGTCACCAGCCAGGCGGGCCTAATTCACCCTGGCGCACGCTGGTCGACCGGATGTTGTTTCGTCGATTTTGACCGGGACGGCAACCTCGACCTGTTCGTCTCCCATTACCTGAAGTTCGATCGTAAAGTGATTCCGGCTGCCGGAGAGGACAGCAGTTGCAATTTTAAAGGCGTCATGGTTAACTGCGGCCCGCGTGGTTTGCCGGGCGAAACGCCGTGCCTGTACAGAAACAACGGCAACGGCACGTTTACCGACATCACAGCTTCCGCGGGTCTCTCCAAAGGGCCCGCCTCTTACGGTCTGACCGCGGTGGGCGCAGATTTCGACGACGACGGCTGGCCGGAGATCTACGTGGCATGCGATTCCACACCTAGTCTCCTATTCCGATACAACCGCGACGGAACCTTCACCGAGGACGGTTTGGCGTGGGGCGTGGCACTCGACGAGGATGGCCGAGAGCAGGCCGGCATGGGGCTGGGCATCGGGGACTTCAACCTCGACGGTAGACTTGACATTCTGAGAACTCACTTCACCGAAGATACGCCCGCCTTGTACGTAAATCGCGGAAACGGGTCGTTCGAAGACGTGACCGTACGCTCCGGACTGGGCGTGGAGACTCGCTACGTCAGTTGGGGCGCCGGCATTCAGGATCTGGACAACGACGGATACCCCGACCTGCTCTGGGTGACAGGCAGCGTCTACCCGGAAGCAGAGAAGAAAGTGCCGGATTACCCGCACCGCACGCCGCGGGTGCTCTTCCGCAATTTGGGCAACGGCAAGTTTGAGCAGCTCCTGCAGGAGGGCGGCCCCGGAATCAGCGCCACGCATTGCAGCCGGGGTATGGCCCTCGGGGACTTCGATAACGACGGCGACATCGACATCCTGATTGTGAACCTCAACGAGCCCCCTTCCTTGCTGCGCAACGATCTGAAGGGCCAGAACTGTTGGATCAAGGTTAAGCTCGTGGGCGTCAGGTCGAACCGCAGCGCGATTGGCGCCAGGGTGCTCGTCCACTACAACGGGAAAGTGCAGGGTCAGGAGGTGCTGGGCCAATCCAGCTTCCTTTCCGTCAACGATCGCCGGCTTCATTTTGGCCTGGGTAGCGCGCGAACGGTTGATCTGGAGATCCGTTGGCCCAGCGGCATCAAGCAGAGCTTCAAAGATGTCGCTTCCAATCACCTCGTAACCGTGGACGAAATCAAGGGGATCGTGCCGACACCGAAGGAACACGAGTGCGTCGGGAAGCCGGGGTGAGTGTGGCAGATCTATGATTTCAAGTGACACCGTCCCCGCCTCGGCTTGTTGACTAGTCGAAACATAGGATTCTGGCGATCTCGGCCATTTGGGCAGCCGGAGCCAGCGTTGATTTCAGCGGCAGTTTCTCGTTTGACCTTTACGGTACCGAGTGGTTAACACACGCTGGTTAACAGAGATGCGAGGACGCTGGCCGGACGAGAATCCGGCGGTCAGATGTAGGTTCACTTGGCCCCTCGTGCCCCGGCATTCGGAATTGGTACTCCAGTGGCAGTTGTAACCTGCACGGGTGTCCGTGCAGACATTAACTGAACACGACCTGCGACCTGAGTGCTCGCGTCGCACGACACGCCGCGAGTCCCCGTTGCCCAAAATGGACGTCGCAGGCTCGATCCCCGTCTCAAAGCTCGAAACAGCCTCGACGCTCTGGTCAGAGGATGTTATTCGGGATTGCCGAAGCGGCGCGAGCGGCCCTCGAAGCCCTTCTTCATGCGCAGAATCGCTCCCACTTTACCGTGGGCAACATTCTGACTTCGCTGCACCCTGGGTATCCGGCGTGGTGCAACCTCTACGCTGTGGGAGAGAGATCCCTTTTCCACACACTGTGCAACGCGCCGAGCGTGATGGGCAGGGCGCCGGCAAAGAGGAAGACCACATCCCCCACCATGCGCAGCCATTCCAGCTTGTGGTAGGTGCCGCCCATCAGGAAAGTCAGGCGCCGCGCGTGCCAATACCCGTTGGCGATGGAATCCCAGAGCTGGATGACTCCTCCGGGGAACAGATCCAGGATGATCATGAGCGCGAGGCCCACATTGACACCCCAGAAGCCCACCCGGACGAACTTCTCCGTCTCCTTCCATACGGCGTCGGATTGCATGGCCCTCAAGCAAAAGATCAGGACTGCTAAGGCCAGCATCCCAAAGACGCCAAACAGAGCGGCGTGTCCGTGATTGGGCGTCAGCGTAGTGCCCACCTCGAAGTAGGATACGATCGGCAGGTTGATCAGGAAACCGAAGATTCCCGCACCGACGAAGTTCCATACACCCACGGCCATGAGGAAGTAGATGGACCACTTCTGGCCCCAGGCCAGATCGTGGCCGCACTCCGAACACTGCGCCTTCCTCAGCTTGATGAAATCCCAGGCGTCTAGAGTCAGCAGCGTTAGGGGCACAACTTCCATAGCGGAGAAGCACGACGCCAAGCCCATGTTGAGCGTCCCCTGGCCTGTGAAATACCAATGGTGGCCTGTGCCGATGATCCCGCCGCTGAGATACAGGATGGCATCCAGGTAGATCAGGCGCGTGGCGGTCTTGGTGCTGACCACGCCCATCTGGTGGAACATGATGGCCACCAGCACCGTCGCGAAGAGCTCGAAGAATCCCTCCACCCAAAGATGGATGATCCAGAAGCGCCAGTTGTCGATGACAGCAAAGTTAGTGTGGGGGCCGTAGAAAAGGGCGGGCAGGTAGAAGACAGGGATGGCCACGGCCGTGTAAAGAAAAAGTGAGGATAGTTCGCGCTTGCCTGGACTCTTGAAGGAGGGCTTGAGCGCCCGAAACATCAGAAACAGCCAGAAGAGGAGGCCGACTGCCAGCAGGAACTGCCAGAAGCGCCCAAGGTCCAGGTACTCGGAACCCTGGTGACCGAACCAGAACCAGAGCTGTCCCAGCTTGTCGTTGATGCCGAGGGACTCGCCTGCCAGGCTGCCGACAACGACCACCACCAGCGCCCCGAGGAGTGCGTAGACACCCGTCCTCTGGTGTTTGGGCTCTTCGCCACCGACCCACGACGCCAGGAAAAGGCCGCCGCCGACCCAAGCCGTTGCAATCCAGAAGATGGCGAGTTGCAGGTGCCAAGTGCGCGCCAGGGTATAGGGTAACCAGCGGGCGATATCGAGCCCGTAAAAGGCTCCCGTCTCCACACGATAGTGGGCCAGCACGCCTCCCAGGAACGATTGCGCCAGGAACAGGAGGGCTACGATGCCGAAGTACCATCCGGTAGCCCACTGGCTGGGCGTGATCTTCAAAGCAAGGGGAGCAGAGTGCAACATATGGGCGACAGCGCCGTCGCCCTTCCAACCCAAATAGTCGAACTTGCCGACGACGAAGAGGATCAAGCCCAGTCCTGATAGGAGGGTGATGAGACTCAAAGCGCTCCAGACATAGGCTTCGGTGGAAGGACGGTTTCCCGCAATGGGCTCATAGGGCCAGTTGTTGGTATATGAATAATCCTTCCCAGGGCGATTCGCCGTTGTGGCCCAGGCCGCCCAAGCGAAGTACGCGGTCAGAGCCTTAAGCTCCCTGGGGTTCCGAATGTAGTTGGCTGGTAGCCCGGGAGCGGCGCCCTTCCTGGTGAAATAATCGCTCCATTCGAGAAGCTGTGTGCGGTACGCAGCCACTTCGCCTGGCGAGAGCCGGAGAGTTCGCGAGGCTGGTTCGTACCGATTTTCCTTAAGCACCGTTACCGTCCGCGCAGATGCGATGCTCTGCTCGTCAGGCGAGAGTTCTGCAAAGCGTTTGCCGTACTTCCCGGTCGCGATTGTGTCCAAAGTTATCTCGCTGAGCCTATGCAGGTACTCCGCACTGTAATCAGGACCCAGGTAAGCTCCATGACCCCATAGGCTCCCGTGTTCCATGAGACCGTACTTGAGGAAGACCTCCTGGCCCATTTGGATGTCGGCTCCGGTAAACACCACAGTTCCGGTTCCATCCGCGGCCTGCTCGGGGATCGGTGGAGCGTTTGTATAGGTCAGAACAGTGACAAAGGATAGCACCGAGAAGCCAGCGATCATAACTAGGATGGCTGAGTGTCTCCACCACGGAGAGAGACGCGTAGCGTCGGCAGACGTGTCGATCATGATATGCCCCTTCAATTCCTACCAGGATTTCCAAGTTTCCAACCCTTATGGCTGAAGACCGCATTGGCGCGATCACGCAGCAGTCCATCGAGGCCATTGTGGTGCTTAACTCGGATGAGACCCAACCCCACTTTCAGACCTCCTGCTCTGCAGAATATACGCTAGCGCTGCTGCCTCCGGAGAATGCAGAGGCTCCCAAGCCAGGTCACCCTGTCTGATATAAGCGCCAGATGCAATGTAGACCAGTAAACGTTGCGTGAGCGGCGTTTCGGCGGGAAGAAAGCAGACCGCCTGGAAACTGGCCCCAGATCGCGCCGGCTTCCTTGCCGCCCATGGTCTGCCAGACGTTTTGGCCACGCCCGACCTCGCCGTCGGCGCAGACCACTCCACCGGCGGTCTTCACGAGCCGGCCGGGAATCGGCGGCATCTCCTGGTGAATCTGCGTGCCCATCCAGCCCAGGATCGAGAACGGGAATACTAAGATGGCCGCGAAGGCAAGCCACAGTTTCCTCATGAATTCAAAGCTCCTTGCACCCTGGCAGTGAGGCGCCAACGCGGCTCATGTCTGAGAGGCGATACGGTGTCAGCTTCTCATGCCCGGGCGGCGTGGCACAGTGACCGCGGTCACAACGCAGGTGGAATCGAAGACCTGGCGAAAAAGATGCAGCCCGGCGATGGATCGCGAATAGCCGATTCTGAGTTGGTTGGTTGGAAGGATCAAGCCCGATCCGGAGCCGCGCGCCCTCGAGCAAAGTTCGCAGCCTGTGCATTGGTCCGCCTCAACGATGGGCATCGAATCGTGAGCTAATGTCATGATCAGATGCCTGGGCGCATCGCGTCAGGCGCGTTGCTGTGACGTGGCCGGCCTTGGGGGTGGCAGCACCAGCGTGACGCCAAGATTCACCGCAAACAGCGTCACCGCCAGCAGTTCGGTCACGGCGGAGGCGGGCAGGATTCTCCACGCGGCCTGCAAATTGTCCTCGTAGGCCGGGATCTCCGAAGCGATCCGCAGCAGGCAGCCTGCGTTCAGCACAATCAGACTGGCCGCCATCAGAGTCTTGCTGAAGAGCAATCGCATTCCGCAGAACGCAGGCAGGACCCGCTGGCCGATGGCAAAGACCATCGTGGCCAGAAAACCGACGGTGAGCGCATGGCGGGACGCGCCCCAGATGCCTCCGTGCGCATCGGATCGCGCCGCGTACACGCCGAGAGCCGCAGCCACGAGAAGCCAGACGTAGGCGCCGCGCACGACATGCGGGAAGGCCGCGCTCACACCGGCGGTCTTCGCGGGCTTTCGCGAGCGCTCGAATACCCCAAGCGCGATGGTGGCGATGATGGAGGCTGCCAGCAACAAAACTGTTGCTAGCTCAAACTGCCCAAATAGCGCCGCGCCGATGCCGCAAACACAAACAGCCAGCGCCGCCAGCAGTCCGTTCTTCAGCGGCTCGCGAAGACCCAGGAAGACAGGCAGCCAGCGGGCGTTGAATCCCCAAACCGCCAGGACGGGGAATCCCCAGGCGGCGAGGAACAGGTAGCGCTGGTCGAGCCAGTGTGGGATCTCGGGATGCGCGCCATTGACGGCCAGCAGCATGGTCTCGCCCTGGTTCATCAAGAGCGCCAGCAGGAAGCAGATCGTGGACGCGATGACGAGCTTCATCCACGTGTCAACGCCGGAGCGCGGGGCGGAACCAGATCTGTCAGCGCCCGCCGCCGGCTTGGGCCTGTGGCCGCGCACCGTGACGAAGAAGAGGATGAAGCCCCCGAGTTCCAGCGCCGCCGAGAGTGGCAGCAGCACGCGCCAATTCCACTCTGTGACATTGGCCAGCCAACGCAAGGTAATACCGCACGTCCAAAGCGCCCAACTGGCCCAGCCACGGCTCACCGCGGCGGGCATGAGCCGAACCATTTTCGACAGGGAGTAATAACCGATGCCGATGATAAAGGTGCCGATCCAGCCGAAGATCTGAGCGTGCCCGTGGGCCTGAATCCATGCCTGAGAGAGGCTTCCGAGGGAGCGGCGGCCGCTGATCGAAACCAGATTCCACACTCCCAAGAAGGTCCCAGGCAACAACAGAAACAGCAGGCCAGTAACGACGTAGATCGTCACCAGACGCTGCAATGCGATCTCGGTTGCCACCGCGGTGCCACTGGTAACAAGCGGAGACTGCGGCGGGGCAGTGACACGGCTCATCAGATCGCCCTCCGATGCTAGCGTTTTTCCAGTGCGATGGCGCGCGGAAACAGGATGTTATTTTCGAGGTGGATGTGCGCGTGCAGATCGGCCTCGAGCGCCTGCAATCCCCCATAAAGAGCGCGAACCGTGCTGCACGCGTACGGCGGCAATCGATAGTCGTTAGTCAGTGCGCGGATTTCGGCCAGCGCGCCTCCGGCACTCTCGTGTTCCCGCTCCATCATCGCGATTGGCGCGCCGATGGTTCCGAAGGGAACGGGCGGCATGGGCCGGCCCTGGGCCTCGGCGGCGCCGTATTGCTCCAGGAAGGGGAACAGGATTGCCTCTTCCTTGTGCAGATGCAGTTCCAATTCCGCGCGCAACGCGCCAAACACTTGCGCCATGCGGTCGAGCGTCTTTGGATCGCGCTCGCCGTGCACGGCATGCACCTTATTCAGGCGGTCGCCCAGGGCCGGCAGTTCCAGTTTCAGATACTCGTGGTGCGTCGCAACAATGTGCTTCACCAGTTCGCCGAGCGGCGCGGTCTGCCAGTCTTTCCCGGACACGCCGGCCGCCTGGGTCTGTTCCACTTCCTGCATCACGACCTCGGGCTTGAGTCCCTTGGCGAGGCAGGCCTCGTCAAACGGCTGCTTCCCGCCGCAACAATAATCCAGGCCATGGCGTTCGAGCGTTCGAACGGCGTTGAGTGAGGTGGCCGCAACATCGGCCAGAGTCGTCGTTGTTTTTGTCATCGGCATTGTCATCCATCCTTTTGTAATTCAATGATGAGGCTACATCCGGCGCGAGTCGGTGACCGCAGTCACGCGCTGCCCGCATTTCGTCGTCAACGGAAGTGGGTTGGCGCCGTTTCGGGATTGGCTCACTGACCTTCATCACGACTCCTCGCAAACCACCGCCGTGGCCATTGAGACTCCGCGTGACGCGATGGTGGACAGCCTGATCGCACGCAGCTTCTTGGCGGCCGCGCTGAATGGCGCCGCAAATTCAATCTAGGTTTGTGAAGCGTGCGAATTCAAAACTCAGTGTCAGCTTCGGCTCGCAGCGCGTCGATGTCGGCGATTACGATTTGCCGCTTGACGACCTTCACCATTCCTTCAGCCTGAAAGCGCGCCAGGTTGCGGCTCACCACCTCGCGCACGGTGCCCAGCCGCGCGGCGAGTTCTTCGTGCGTGAGAGGAATCTCCTTCGGCGCTCCCGCCACGTCCGTCTTGGCCGCTTCGAGCAACACACGCGCCAGACGCTGCCGCACGCTGCCGAACGTGACCGTCTCGATCAGTTGCACCAGCGTCCGCAGTCGCTTGCCCACCACCGCCAGCACCTTCAACGGTACCCTCGGATGTTGCTCGCAGAAACGCCGGAAGTCGTCTTTGTGCAGAAGAAACGCAAGCGTCTCCTCGATCGCCGTGGCGTTCGCCGGATATCCGCCGTCATCGAACAGCGGCACCTCGGCGATGCTCGACGGTGCACTCTCGCGCGCCAGCATAATCTCGCGTCCCGATGGGCTCGTCTTGGTGATTTTCACTGCCCCCGACCCGAGCACCCACAGCCCCGCGCAGGGGTCGCCTTCATAGAACAAAGCGGCGCCGGGGCCAAATTGGTGCGGCGTCGCGAGCGCCGCCAGTTGGTCGCGATCGGCGGGATCAAGCGTCCAGAACAGCGGCGTCTTGGTGAATGTCTCGCGCCGGATCGCGAGGAGGGTCGCGGAGGATGGCAATGGCAATTGGCTCCCAATTTACCGCATGCGAACAGTGCGCCTCAATCTGCCCCAGTGGCGCAATTCGCCACGGCTTCCGCCGCCATTGGATCGATCCGCTGCTGTTTATCGAACGCTTGCTGCTCGCCAGCGAGCCGCATTGCGCGTTACGCTGCCCCATGGAAGCGATCGCGCCGGCGTCAGTAAGACCAAGATCGCCCGCGGTCTGCGGGTCCCCTTTCCCCTCGCTCCCACTTCGCCAGCGTGCTCGGGTCCACACCGAGATCTAGCGCCGCCTCTTTCTGCGAGAGGCCCATCGCTGTTCGATGCCGGACGAGCCGCTCGCCCCAGTCGCTTGCCGTCGGCAGAGGGTTGTAACCGAGGAACCGGATGATGGCGGGCATGTACCTAATCTCTGGCGCGGCCGCGTTGGCCTCCCAATTGAAGACGCTCGTCGTGTCCACTCCGATCCGTTCGGCGACATCCTTTTGGAGCATCTTCAATCCGAGGCGACTTCTCCGGATGACGGCCACGCGCGTTGCGACCGGTGAACCGCGCGGACCAAGTGCAGAGCGAACGCATGTCCGAAAAGGTCGTCTGGCAGCACCTGCAGCCATATGCGGCGGCGGCGGGCGTACCCGGAATCGCCCCACATGACTTGAGGCGCAGTTGCGCGAAGATGTGCCGTGGCGCAGGTGGCGAGCTTGAGCAGATCCAGTTGCTGCTCGGCCATTCGTCGGTTCAGACCACCGAGCGATACCTCGGCGCGAAGCAGGATCTCGTTCATGCGCAGAACGATGGCATTCGGCTGAGAGTGGCGCAATAAAGCAATCGCCACCGCCAGCGCCGTGCGGATTTCAGAGCGCGGGCAGAGAAAGCCGGGCGTGTACTGCCGGGAGTCCGAAGGCGCGGGCGGTGTCCGCCGCACACCCCGCGCAATTCCAGTGAATTACGGGCGATAATTGTGGATTGACTGAACACGAGCATATCGAGACGTTCTTTACGGATCTCCGGGACACGCATGTCAGCGGGGTAGGCGTAAAAGAGACCTCCTATTATCCGTACCTCTCGAATCTGCTGAACACGATCGGCAAGAAGCTTAAGCCGCGCGTTCGCTGCATTATCCATCCGCACAGCATCGGCGCGGGCCTGCCGGATGGAGCCCTGATAACGACCGATCAGAAATCCTCGGCAGACGATCCGCTGTCCGAGGGGCTTATCCCGTCGCGCGGCGTCATTGAAATCAAATCGCCCGATGAGGAAGCGCAGGAAACCGCCAGCAACGAGCAGGTGACGAAGTACCTCAGCAAATACGGCCTCGTGCTCGTGACCAATCTGCGGCAGTTCGTCATTATGGCGCGCGTCAACGGCCAACCGAGGCAACTGGAGGCGTTCACGCTTGCGCCCTCCGAGAAGGCTTTCTGGAAGGCCGTCGCCAATCCCAAGAAGCTGACGGAATCGCTGGGCGCGTCTTTTCATGAATATCTCGTGCGGGTTTTGCTTCAGGCCGCGCCGCTGACCAGCCCCAAGGAAGTGGCATGGTTTCTGGCATCCTACGCCCGTGACGCCAAGGCCCGCATGGAGGGGAAGGCTGACCTTCCTGGCCTTGCCAGCTTACGCTCGTCCCTGGAGGAAGCCCTTGGGCTCAAGTTTACCGGGAAGGAGGGCGAGCACTTCTTCCGCTCTTCGCTGGTGCAGACGCTCTTCTATGGGGTGTTTTCGGCGTGGGTGCTATGGTGCAAGCGTCCTGCGACCGGCACCAAGGACAAATTCAATTGGCACGAAGCGGCCTGGTCGCTGCACGTGCCGATGATTCGGACCCTTTTCGAGCAACTGGCAACGCCCTCGAAGCTTCAGGCACTAGGGCTGGAGGAAGTGCTGGACTGGACGCAAACGGCGCTCAACCGTGTGGACCGTGCGGCGTTTTTCTCCAATTTCGAGGAACATCATGCCGTGCAGTATTTCTATGAGCCCTTCCTGGCCGCTTACGACCCGGTGTTGCGCAAGAGGCTGGGCGTCTGGTTTACGCCGCCGGAGATTGTCCGGTACATGGTTGCTCGCATCGACCGCGTATTGCGGGACCAGTTGAACGTCCCGGACGGATTCGCCGACCCCAATGTGTTCGTGCTCGATCCGTGCTGCGGGACCGGCGCATTTCTCGTCGAAGTGCTGCGTCACATTGAGACAACGCTGAAGGCTGACGGCGGCGACGCTCTGACTGCGGAAGACGTGAAGACCGCCGCGATGGAGCGTGTTTTTGGATTCGAGCTTCTGCCCGCCCCTTTTGTCGTCTCTCACCTTCAGCTTGGCTTGCTTCTGCAAAACATGGGAGCGCCGCTGTCGGAGAAGCTCCACGAGCGCGTAGGAGTTTACCTCACCAACGCGCTGACCGGCTGGAATCCGCCCAAGGGACCGAAGCAGAAAATCATTCCCGAGCTGGAAGACGAGCGAAACGCGGCGGAACTGGTCAAACGCGACAAGACCATCCTGGTCGTGCTTGGAAATCCGCCCTATTATGCCTTTGCCGGTGTCAGTCCCGAAGAAGAGCAGGGCCTTGTCGAACCTTACAAGGAGGGTTTGTCATCGGAATGGAACATCCGTAAATACAATCTCGACGAGCTGTACGTGCGTTTTCTCCGCCTGGCCGAGCGGCGCATAGCGGAGATGACCGGACGCGGGATTGTCTGCTACATCTCCAGCTATTCCTACTTGAGCGATCCGTCCTTCGTGGTGGTTCGCAAGCGGTTTTGCGGAGAGTTTGACTATGCCTGGATAGACTGCCTCAACGGAGACAGCCGGGAAACGGGAAAGCTTACGCCGTCCGGCCAGCCGGACCCGAGCGTCTTTTCCACCGAGTACAACCGCGAGGGCATCCGGCTTGGCACGTCGATCGGCCTGTTTGCCAAGACCGGAGCGGCGAAGCCTCAGGCCCTCGTCAGATACCGTGAATTCTGGGGAGCTGATAAGCGCGCGCTTCTTCTGAAGACGCTCGATGAGGGAGCAGACTTTGACTCGCAGTACGAACAGGTCGAACCAGTAGCGGATAACCGATTCTCCTTCCGACCGTCAAAGACCGAAGTCAACTATGCTGACTGGCCATTTGTTGTCGAACTTGCGGAGGAGGAGCCGATCAGCGGCCTTCAGGAGATGCGCAGAGGTGCCCTCATGGCGCATGCGCGCGAACCGCTTGAAGAACTCATGACGCAATATTTTGACACGGGGGTAGACTGGGCCACTTTTGCGGTAGGCGGCACGAGCCTTGCGAAGAAGGCAGGGGGATTTGATCCCGTTTCGACGCGCGCTCGTCTTCAAAACTCTGAAGCCTACGACGAGACGCGGTTGAAGCGTTACGCGCTATACCCCTTCGATGATCGCTGGTGTTACTACAGCAGCGTTCCCTTGCTGTGGAACAGGCCAAGGCCCGAACTCGTTTCGCAACGCGCCGACGAGGAATCCTTTCTGATTGTGCGGCGCTTCGCGGAGCGTCCGAAAGAGGGCCGTCCTGCAGTCTTCACCTCCGCCTTGCCGGACTATCATCTGCTGCGACCGAATGCCGTTGCTATTCCGCTCCGGCTTGGCACGGCCCCTGCCGATGTATCCCCACAAACGACCGGGCAGGGGAGCATCTTTGAGCATCTGCACGATTCCAAGCACACCAGCGCCAATCTTTCTCAGGCAGCGAGGGCCTATCTTGCAGCGCTGACGAAGCTGAACCCCGATCTGAACGAAGAGCTGAGCCGCGCCATCTGGTTTCACGCTCTCGCCATCCTCTATGCGCCGCTGTATCTTTCCGAGCATGCCACCTCCGTTCGCGCGGACTGGCCGCGCATTCCGTTACCTGCGTCCTTGTCAGCTCTTCAGCATTCGGCACAACTGGGGGCCAACATCGCGCAATTGCTCGACGTGGAGAAGCCAGTGCTGGGCGTTACAACCGGCAAGCTCAGAAAAGAACTGAACCCGCTTGGCAGAATCACCGGCCCAAAGGGTTTGAGCCTTACGATCAGCGCGGGCTGGGGTCATGCCCACAAAGAGAAACAGATCGTGATGCCGGGCCGCGGCCTGGAAAAGAAGCGCGACGTTACGGACGAGGAGAAAATTGCAATACGGGAGGGTGCCGCAGAGCTGGGGACTTCCGCCGAGGATGTGCTGACGCTGTGGGGCGAGGGCGCTCTGGACATCTATCTGAACAACGAAACGTTCTGGGGCAACGTGCCGGAGTCCGTCTGGGAATACACTATCGGCGGCTACCAGGTGCTCAAGAAGTGGCTCAGCTATCGCGAGCGTGACGTGCTCGGCCGGGACATCACGAGAGAAGAGGCGCGAGAATTCACGCACATCGTGCGTCGCATCGCTGCCCTTATCCTGTTGGAGCCAGACCTTGACAAGAACTATGCCGCGGCCAAGGCTGATTTTCACGTGTGGCAACAACAGGCCGATACTTCCGTCTCTCTCGCGCCAGAATAGCGGACCAGGATTCGTTCGCGGCCACCGTGTTGCTGCTGGTGTTTAGAAGACATTTAGTTGGCACGCCGGCACGAGCCCGTTATTCCGCCATGTCGGAAATTAACGCAAGGCTTACGGGGGCCCAAGGAGGCGCCGCCATTCGCGCACGGTTGGCCACGTTCCGCTCGGACGCGGCGGGATGGCTCGTCCTGCCGGGCTGGGTCGCCGTCGCAACGTCTGGCGCTTGCTCACGCCCAAAACGCCGAGGCAGTAAAATGTTCTTAGCTGCCTAGCCCGGCCAGGCGACAAGCCGGATTCCCTGTCCGGTTGGCGGCATTTTCATATTCAGGGAATCGCCGACCGATGCCCGTGAACTCTGTCTAGCTTGGCCCAGAGGGAGGTAGGATGGCACACCAATACTGCCACTTCCCGATCGGCCAGACCGGGCGTCTCTAGTAAGGAGAATGCTGTCCTGCGTGCCTGTCAGGCCGGCATAAGCGGAAGGGAGAAGTGAATGAGTCCAGACAAGGCTGCCGTGCTGTTCGATCAACTCGCGAAGACTCCCCGCCAGGGGCATGATGCCGAATGGTTGCGCTTTGTTGGTGAAGTCCTGAATTTGCCGGCATGCTACGTGCCGGCAGCCCAGGAGATTCTTCGGCAGGGTGCGTGGCGACGACATACCGGCAGAGGGCAAAACCCCATCGGCTACGTCAAGACGGCGACAGAGCGTGAAGGGCTGAAGATGGGCCTCGCAACGCATCGTCACGACCGCACCGAGCCGCGGGTGCCTACCAAAGATCAGCCGCAGAAGAGAGTACTCGAGAGTCGGATGGATGAGCTTTGTTTTGATCGTGTGGAGAAGCGGCAAGGCCGCGTACCCTTGGCTGTTCCGGATGAAGTGAAATACAGCGATCACATCGATCAGCTACAGGGTGCCGGTATAGATTGGATGCCAATAAAGACCAGCCGCGGAACATGGCACCAGGGTAGCGGGGAACTGGCAGATGATTATTCTCATCGCGAGATTCCCGTTTGGTTGCAGCGCGACGATGAATACGATGCCGTCAATTGGGAAACGGTGGCGAAGTATGCGGCGCTAAAGCCGCGCCTAGTGCCTTCCCTCGCTAAGGCGCTGCGGCTACGGCTCGAAGAAAAAATAGGTCGTCCCGCGGCGATGAGGGCAGCATCAAGCCCAAAGGAAGCACGTGAGATTGGGGCGGCCTGGAAATGGATCGATCGATATACGGAAACAAGGATAGCGCCCCTTTTCCAGTTGTCGGCGCCTCCGCCTCCTCGCGGAAAGGCAGCGGTCAGGGGTGGGTTCATTCCACCAGCGCAGGCCCTGCGTTCAGTGCTGAATGCTCACCTGCCCCGGCCGGCCATATGAGGCGCTTCTTGTGGCCAGGAACTCCAAAAACCGTATACGCTGTCGATCAAAATGGATGAGATTTGCCTGCATTGGGGCCTGCGCCGCGATACTGTTCGACTCTCATGGAATCGGCGCCGACTTATGTTGTTTTGCGGCGTAGAGGGAATCGAGCAGGAAGGTCTCGAGATTGAAGCGGTTACGATAGGCGAGGCCATGAAGGTTTTGCGATCGCTGGTATTGCATCAATTACACCCAGAATGCGCCCAATAAATGTTTTTGTTTCAATGGGTTGAAACAAAATGTCCCAAAATCGACTAGCGGATCGTATAGGTGATGTAGAAGGCTGCACCGGGAGGCCCCGAAGCGAGGCCCTTCGCGTGATGCCGCTAAAGTAGCCGGACTGTCGAGGCTCTGGCGTGTTCCACGAGAACCACAATTTCCAACACAAAGAGTTTGTTCTATAGGCACTAGGTCGTTGACCGCTTAGAACAGTTCTTCTCGTAACCAAAGTTGCGACGAGCAGCCTTGCGGTCAAATTTCCAGTTGATCGTGGTGCGGGCGCGATTCATCCGGCGATTCCAGGCTCGGCTTTCCCGGCGCAGAGTCTTTAGGTCAGGGATTCTTCTGGTACCGAGGCATTGCCGCGAGAACATGCCGATTCCGATTTCGGCTTGATTGAGCCAACTTCCGTGAGTGGGGGTGTAGTGAATGGTGAATCGGTCCCAGATCTCACCGCCGATCTCCTTGCCATAGAGAACGGTCAGGGACTTGCGGCGGTGGGTATTTAGGTTGTCCAGCACCAGGTGGATGGTCTCAGCTTCCGGGTACTGCATGGCCAAGCGGAAGGTTACCTGCGCGAACTGAAACGCCGAACGGTCCGGCGTGGCGAATGTGAAATGCCGGCCCGCTTTGGGCTCTACGGCGCAGAAAACATTGGCCGTGCCACGGCGCTCGTATTCGCTATTGCGCCTCGCTTCACGCCCCGGCACGGCCCGAGAGGCCGGACGGACGTCGGCGTGCAACGTGACTGGCTTCTCAACGTTCCTCTCGGGGGGAAAACTCCCGGCGAAGAGATTCGCGAGTAGAACAACAATCGCATTCACCACCTCGTAAGCTTGCGGCCGCTTGCTTGGCACGCAAGACTTCTTCCCCGACCGCCATGAACACTGGCAATGATCAGAATGAGCTCGCTACGCGCGCGGCCATCGAACTGCGCGCCGGTCGCGCACTGATGGACGCGGAATGGGCGGCGATGCGCGCCAGGCTTCTGGAATTCGCGGGCATCCTGCGTGACTGGGACCGAAAGACGACCGCGTCTCAAAAAGGTAATGTTGAGGTGCTATGTCAGCGAGAACCTTAACTGTCGCGCCAGCCTTCAAAGACAGATCGCCTGCGCGCGCCATCCGAGTTGTGCTGTACGCGAGGGTGTCGAGCAAGGATCAGGAGAAGGAGGGCTATTCCATTCCTGCACAGCAACGCTTGCTGCGGGAGTACGCACTCCAACACGGCACAATCGTTGCTGAGGAATTCGTGGATGTGGAGACCGCGAAGCAGTCCGGCAGAACCGCATTCACGGCAATGCTGGAGTACCTAAAACGACACCATGCGACCTGCCGCACGATCCTGGTGGAGAAGACCGACCGGCTCTACCGGAACCTGAGGGACTGGGTGACGCTCGACGGTCTCGATCTTGAGATCCACTTCGTGAAGGAGAACTGGATAGTCTCGCCGAACTCCCGGTCATCGGAGAAGCTCATGCACGGCATGAAAGTTCTGATGGCCAAGAACTACATCGACAACCTCTCCGAGGAGACCGTCAAGGGAATGACCGAGAAGGCGCGCGGCGGCATGTACCCGAGCTACGCTCCGGTGGGGTACCGAAACGTTGACGGTGCCGATGGCAAGCGAATCATCGTGCCTGATCCAGACGCGGCTTCAGTGATAACGGAACTGTTTGGACGATTTACTGAAGGGCGCCATTCGCTGAAGGCTCTGGTGAAGGAAATCAACGCTGAGGGCCTCAAGCTGCGTGGCCGCAAGCTCTACAGCAGTGTTGTTCACCAAATTCTCAGAAAGCGCCTGTACACCGGCGATTTCGATTGGGGCGGCTCCACGTACACGGGCACTCACGAGCCGCTGGTGACCCGTGAATGTTGGCAGCGCGTCCAGGAGTTGCTGGATGCTCGCGCCGAGAACAAGATTCGCAAAGTGAAGCATGACTTCGCGTACACCGGGCTGGTCCGCTGCGGCCACTGCGGCTGCATGCTTGTTGGCGAGTTGAAAAAGGGAAAGTACGTGTACTACCACTGCACCGGCAACCGGGGCAAATGCACTGAGCCGTACACGCGCCAGGAAGTCCTCATTCGCGAGTTCGCCAACGTCCTGCAGGAACTGGTCATTCCGCAGCCCATCCTCGAATGGCTCGGTGACGCTGTGCTCACCTCCGACCAGACCGAGCAGGCGGCCCGCGCGCAGGCCATCAAGAAGTTGCAGGCCCGGTACGACCAAATCCAAGCGCGCATCGAGACGATGTACCTGGACAAGCTCGACGGGCGGATCACCCAGGAGTTTTTCGACAAGCAATCGGCTGCTTGGCGTTGCGAGCAGGAAGGGCTGCAGCGCAAGATCCAGGATATCCAGAAGGCCACGCCGGCCCCAATCGATCAGGCCGTTGACACGCTACGGCTGATGAGCCGGGCGAGCGAGTTGTTCCTGCAGCAGCCCGCCGCCGAGCAGCGCCGGTTGCTCCAGGTGGTTGTCGAAAAAGCCGCGTGGCAGGACGGGGCGTTGCGGACGACCCTGTTCGAACCGTTCGAAATCTTGCGCCATTCGAACCAGGAAAGTTATAGAAAAGAAAAGGAAAATGGCGGGTCAGGACGCGACTTGGGAATTTGGCTCCCCAAAAACTACGGTTTCAAACCACCTCTCCACTTTATAAGTTATTGATTCTACGTGGGCAGTCATTCTCACCATGCAAATCGATATTGGGTTCGGAGACACCATCACGCCCCCGC
>Ga0182030_10002841_pt1 | contig 36875 bp, 31 predicted proteins | sample 812S3MmetaG_FD_121299 | JGI IMG/M metagenome (GOLD analysis project Ga0182030, IMG submission 121299) | Permafrost microbial communities from Stordalen Mire, Sweden - 812S3M metaG (Illumina Assembly) | ecosystem: Environmental > Terrestrial > Soil > Wetlands > Permafrost | place: Sweden...
AAAAAAAAAAAAAAAAAAAAAAAAAAAAAAAAAAAAAAAAAAAAAAAAAAAAAAAAAAAAAAAAAAAAAAAAAAAAAAATAAATAAAAAAATAAATAAATAAATAAATAAATAAATAAATAAATAAATAACAATAAAAAACTCTAAGAATGACTAAATTAATAATAAATTATATACTTTTAGTCAACTTATCTAAGCCCAGCGCTGCTGCTACAGTGGCCAAGTAATAGGCATTGATAGTGTCTTGTCACTTTTTTCCACTCCGTTCCGTACAACCTTTGATTTCTCTTAAATCCAACCTCCTGACTTCATCTTCTCCTCTGTCCACTCTTCTAACCCTTGCCTCTCCTTAACATCTCGCGCAATAGGATTTGGCTCACTAACTTCCGCTGTTTCACCTAAGAACACCCCACTAATCTCCCCAGTGAACTCAGGACTAGCAGCTGCAAACAAAATAGCCCTTACGGCGCCATCACCTGGAGGGTTCAAGATCCCAAGCAGAACCAAAAGGTTAGCTACCCATTTCAGCGACCAATGCAAAACCTTCCGGTTGATCTGAGTATCGATGAATCCCGGGTGAAGAGAGGCCGTCCAGATTTCCCCCTTCCCATCTTTGGCATTCTGACTTTCTGGGCCGTATTTATCGTTCAAATTCTTTGCGTGTAGGATATTCGCTAGCTTACTGAGTCCATAACGAGTGTAGTTCCCCGCATTCTTTACTTCATCGACGTCGTATAGAATTTTCTTCGTTCCAAAAACATTATTAGCGTTGCTAGCCACACAAACAATACGGACGGATCCTGGAACTTCATTGCGAGCCGTTGAGAGTAGGACGGGCATGAGATGATGTGCTAGTAACCAGTGGGCAATGTAATTGACTTGCATATGGATCTCGAAACCATCGCCTGTGACTTCATAAGGAAGACCCGCGACACCAGCATTTAGGATGAGTCCGTGAAGTTGAGTTTCTTTGGATGCGAATGTTTTGGCGGCCGCGACGACGGTCTTAAGGGAATTGTGATCGATAGGTAGGAAATGCAAGTCGGCGGTTGGATATGTTCCTTTGATTTTGCTAATAGCTTCCGTCGCTTTCTCCTCAGATCTCGCTCCCAAGTAAACGCGTGCTCCATTGCCTGCCAGATGTAGGCATGTTCAGTATCCGATCCCTGTATTGCCCCCAGTGACGAGAAAGACTTTGCCTTTTAGAGATGGGAGAGATGATATTTGAAACATGGCTTTTTGCTGGCCAAACTGAAGAATGGATAGAACTTTGGTTGAAGAGGAACAGGACTGTGTAGATGGTTGAAAAGAAATATGTTATGAATGGTCGAGTTGTTTGAAGATAGATTTGTAAGCTGGTCTGGACAGGAGCAGTAAAGTTTGGAGACATACCTACCTTACTTACTTATAATGTAACGGCTAAACTAACATGTTCTGTAACCGTTATGGTAGGAGATAATACTTCAGCGATGGGAGAACATTTCAAAGTTTAAAGAGGTAATTACTGTCATCAAGCCGGGCCAAATATTATTCCGCTTTGGTAAAGAAAAGTGGGGCGTGTGATCGCGGCCCAAAAATTATTCCGCTTGGTGAAAAAAAGTGGTGCGCTTGATGACATTTATTACTTGTTTGGTACAAGTTTTGAGTGGCAACTTTAAGGTAAGGTAGCTTCTTGTCGTTTCATTCTCTCTACCCACCTTACTCTTATCTTAATGGCACTTGAAGATATCCGCGTATGTATCTTCGATAATCTGCCTTGCCCAGATACACATGGAAGCGCACCGGCAGGACGTTTCAACAAGTCTCGCTGCGAAAGCGGAGCACAGGAAACGGCAAAATCGCTTGAACCAGAGGGCGCTCAGACAGAGGAAAGCAAAGCAGGGCTTGCAGGAGAACAGAGCCAGTTCAGAGATTCGCCCATACCGAGTTGGCCGATGGCGGGTTGAAGCATCGGATCCTCAACATGCTTTACAACCCCCAATTTCGGCCTTTGATGATCCCGGTCCTTCTCGTGCAGCCCTTTCAAAGACTCCACAAGGGTTCGTTGAACGAACTGCCGTGACCTCAGCAGTTCAATCTTCCAGCATACTGGAACCAATTATACCTCATCCGTCCGGCTTAGTTCAGTCACGCCTGAAATCTCCATTTGATGGCTCCCAGTCAGCCATCCAAATGGGAGCTTTGGCCACTATCCGCTATTTATTTGCACGAGACAATGGTCAGGTCACACCCTCCCAGTTATTATCTCTCTACTTTCCGCTCTCTTCTGATCACCTCCTTCAACTTATACAACATAATGCATTGCGTGCTTTCGCGAAGAACAGCTCTCTCCTCGGAGAGACCACCTCTCTAATCAAACCGCCACCAGATGCAAGACCCGTCTTGGCCACCGTTGATCTCTGTGACGGCCTCGTTATCCTTCAAACACGTGTTGACCAAACCCCTCCTCCTGGTTCGTTACATCCCACGTCTTCTCAAATGAAGAATCCCCATTTGTCCTGGCTGGATATGTTCCCATCTCCTCGTTTGCGCGATAATCTCATCGAGTATCAAGAAACATTAGATTCTTGGGATCTTTGCTACGATTTATTTGGCGAGTTGATCGGCAATTATACACATATATCACCACCATCTGTTACGTCTGTTGCCTCTATGTCAAGATCTATGGATGGTACTGCTGGGGACTACTCGGATGATGTATCGGCAAAAAGATGCTGCCTAATTGTCTGGGGTGAACCTTGGAATGAGGAAAATTGGGAAATCACTCCTGGATTTTTAAGGAAGTGGGCGTGGCTTCTACAGAAGTGGGCGTGGCTTCTACAAGGATGCGAAACCCTGATACAATCGAGCAACAGGTGGAGAGCAAAGAGAGGCGAGGAACCACTGCAGCTTGAAGTGAACCTAGACTTAGGAAATACAAAGAGGGATGAAATTACTTTTACCTTGGAGGTTCGTCTTTGTATGCGTTTCCGGCACTTTGTATTTGCTAATTGTCACTATAGCGTAAGGTCGTGGAAGATTGGCAGGATTCACTTTTCGTTATGTTCTCAACTTCGTTTTCTCAACTCGTACCACGTAAACACAAGCATAGCCTTCAAGATATCACACAGCACCCCTAGAGGTAATACTTGGGTTTATTGTGTTCTGCATTAGGAGACTTGAACCATGGAAAGTTTAATTATCCAAGGAGGTTTTAATCGTCTATTCCTCCTGCCTTTTTCACCCACGTCTACAAATACAAGGGGCAGAATTGAGAACAGAGAACAGCAAGCAAGTATCATCGTTTGATTTAAAATCACTCTGTTGCTATATTTGTTCTTTGAAAGCCACAGTACAATTATTCTCTTGGCTGTCCTAGTGTTGACATCTTATATTGAAGGGGGTGGAAATTGTAAATGCCCATTACTCGGCCACTGTGGCAGCTCCCAGGACGGCTAGCGGAGCGTCTGGCATCCATCAAGTTCATAGTTGAGTGTCGCTCCGATGGTCCGTTAGGGGCTGCTATTGCAGAGGCCGAGTCGTAGGTATTTATGGTGTCTTGTTACTTTTGTCGACCACCTTATGTACTACAGTATTCTCAACGAACGTCTCAAGAATATGTAGTTAACGGAGAGAGTTGCGAGAAAAGGGGGCAAGTTATTTAAGGACTGAAAAAGCAGCATAGCATGTTAATTTTAATATTTGTAAGAGCATGATCAAATTAGAGAACGACAACCTAATAGTATTAAAGACTTTTATTTTTTATTTGGTAATTATCATAAAAGGCCATTAGTCCCAATTTGGATGATGAGGTGAGAATACCCAGCAACGCGATTTGTATAAACCAAAAAGATGAAAGGTGCAAAGCATCTCGGATTCATTTGATGGATAGGATTACGGCTAAGCTGATCAAGTGGTTGTATGGATCGACAAAGCCTTGGACGACAGTGCTGTAGCCATGCAATTCGTGCAAAAGATAAACTTTGCCATGGTATCGTATGGTGGAACCAACACCGAGATGTACAATCACGCCATGCATAAATTTGTCAAAAATCCTGGTAATGAGTATCAATGGAATGCTCTGTCCAAGATTTGCAACCAGCTGTATTGGAAACGAAGGTGGATATTTCAGGAGGTGGCACTGGCAACTCGATGCATCATTCAATGCGGAGACAATATTCTAGACGGGGACGCATTCGGCAATGCCTGTTTGGCAATTGTGAGACCCAACGGGTTGCTCAATACTTTCGAACCAGGTATCAAGAACCTTATGTTGATTTGATACAGCCTGCATGTTAGGCTTGCCGTCCCTCCGGATCAACGCTAGAAGCCTTTGAGGCTTCGTGATGCAACGAGGCTCGAGATAAGATCTATGCAATTCTAGCGCTAATTGACCCCTCGACGCGTGGCGGCTTGGTAGCAGACTACCACAAACCGCTATTTGAGGTCTGGCTCGATATTATATGGTTCTTAATTCCCTTTAGTAAGTCGAAGACACCCGATGGCGAACGTTATCTGGAGTTTCCAAAGTGCCTCGTACGGATCAGTTAGTTTTACAACGGATTCTTGGAATGTGTCGGCAAATATGGAAAAGGATGTCTTGGAGACCACATTAGCATCACTTTCCGTCTCGAGATCTTTAGCGGCTGGGGCGGTTCTGATTCAAGGCCTTGCTGGTGGGAGCAACTGATATTTGCCCATATTATCAAGAGATTACCGCAGATGACATGGCCGACACAATTCACAATTGATCAAAAGGATATTTGTGGAGGATATCTGTTTTTGCAAATGGTTTGGCGAAATTGATGAATCCGACAAGGATAGAGTCGTGTCCTTTAATAGTTGTATCTTATACAGGATAATAGGGTAATCTCCAGCTGCATATTCTCATCGGCATGAAAAGGACGTGATCAAGGAAAATATCAGGTTAAAACTTACCGCTCGTAGAAGACGCAGCAGTTTTGACATAAAGCCTGCCAAAGAATTCAAGGTTTTCCAGGATAGTTTTGGTATGGTTGGAATTGCTCCGGTCGAAGCGCGAGTAGAGGACATTGTCTGTCATTTTCTTTATTGCGATGCTGCAGGCCTCATTCGACTAGAAGGGAATAGGTACATCTTTGTTGGAAGAATTCTTGTTTTCAAAAGGGAGGGGTGCAGCGCCACTCGGCTGGACGAATATACGAGCAAGACTTTCAAGTATCATGTCTTGAACGAAGCTGACTTCCCCGCGAGGATACATAGCATTAGTTTTTATGTTGATGTTGCAACTTTACAGCTTTTGGCGGGATGAACTAAGGAACTTATTGTATCTTATCATGCTTGGCTTAGGAAGCGTGTGAAAACCTTCTCAATTAGAGTTTCTTGTATAAATGCTGCGCGTTCACTTGGAACCTACCGCTAGAAGGGAAATGTGTGAGCGCGAGAAGACCAAAAGAGATCGGACCTCGTACCCGTTAAATACAGCCTTGCGAGTTTTAGTGCTTTGGGGAGGGCCGAGCGCAGGTAGCCCTGCACTACGCCGCTTATGCCCTGAACCTCATTATACTTTAGTGTGGCGAGACTGCATACAATACCCGAGCTTTAGCGCATGATGCTACCTAAATATGCTAGATACCTCTTTCGAAAACATTAAAGAACCTGACGTACCCTGATAAAAGGTTTGGGTGTAAATAAAGAGTTACAGCTGTAGGCATGGGAAGTCGAGTATTTTAAACATAATCTAGTCATGCAAGTCTGACACCTATACATTAATGATTGATTTACGGTCATTGGTGTTCGTATAATATCACCTTAGCAGCGTAGCGGCTTCAGGGGAAGCGAGTGCGGCGCATTTGCAGATCACCATCTTGCCCACAAATCTAGCTAAGATGTACAGGGATTCAAAGTTCGGGAGGAAATTAAATTCCCAATGCAGACACAGCTGTAGTGGACATTACATTTAAAATGCGGCGTAGTGCTGGAGGAAGGCGAAGACGGCTTTCCCTCCCCATTAGAAACAGGAAGGTCCGTTCAACGAACTTTCAATCTTCTAGAGTTCGAATGTTGGAACTTACACGGCACGTGCATTCGGCGAGGTGTGAGCATGTTGGCTATTGCCATCCTTGTTGCATTGGCCCAAGCGACAACAGTTTTCCCTAATTCAACAACGTTGCAGACAACTTCTACTGCAAATGGACCATTTGCGGCAGCGACGACTGACGGCACCCCGACTTCCCTGACTGATCAAGAGATAAGTGCCATAAATGGTGCAGCTCTTCAGGCGCCTATAGTCGAACTTTTCACCTCATCTTTACCTCCAGTACCATTCCTACCTTGCTATACCAATGGCCAGTATTGTTGGAGGGCCGGAGCACCATTTTACGACTGGTCGGCTGAAGGTTATAATTGCCCATTTGCCTATGGCAGAAGCGGATGGTTCTTGCCTGCTTCGGGGGAAGCACAGTGCTTCAGCATATGGACCAGCTCTCTGTCATCATGGTTTTCCACTGCTCCAATCACGTTCAGCGGTCCATTGATACCAGCTTCAACTACTCGCCCTTCTTGGGCACCATTATGGACTACTTACACGGAGATTGAACATTTCAATGCATATTACACGTCACAGTTCACCTCAACTCCTGCAGAGCCATGCTGCAGCAGCTGTGTAGCATATGGAGGAACTGTTCAAATATATCAGTAAGTATCTTTTAAGAGGCTCATAGCTCCATAACGAGAAGCTCCTATGGGTTTTGACAATCTTCCTAATTGAAACTTTTCTAATTCGAAGGCAAAAACAGCTGGCCGACTCCCGCACCATCTCCCCCTGTTTCTACTCTGGTTGATACGAAAAATAACTTTACATTGTAAGTATCTCGATCAAATACATTTATATCTGCTGACTCTGCTGACTCTGCTAGCGTATCTCCAAGTATCTATGTAGCCTTTGACTCTTTGTACGCGACAAATCTATGTGGTACTTTAGGAAACACTGTCTACAGTTCAACAATGATGTCTTTTACCCAGGGTGAACTTTCAACAAGGTTGAATTACTGGTATGCTCAGAATGCTTTCGGGTCGAATCCCTACATCGATGGAGGAGTCTTTACTCAAATGTCCTTCAATCAAAGGCAAGTCACGAATCAAGTTACAGATTGTTGAGAACTGACAATGGCCATTAGCATGACATGTACGCAATACGAGAGCACCCACTGGGAAGCCAGGGGGAATCCTTACGATACCACTTGGTACACGGCCTACGCAGATGCATTGTCTGCCATTGCAGGAGACTCGGTCACAGTAAGTGGGGCAGTATACCCTGTGACTGCCGTGTCGTCAAACGCGGTTCAATCATTCGTACTCACTTACGACCCTTGTTCTCCCTTACTCGGAATACCAAACACTATTTATTCTCTCAACAGTCTTTGGACAGGTTGCCAACCCGGAATAACGGCATTCTATGATCCCCCTGTCACATTAACTGTGGGAGTTGGAATGTCCGCTTTCGGTGGAGCAGCACCTGCTTCAGTTGTCCCTAGCGTAACTACTTCAAGTGCGACAGCAGGTGCAACTCCAGATCCGAGCACTCCAGCAGTGTGTATTCCTGTCCCACAATTTTCCATACATTAGTGAGTTGAAAGCTGAAATTTTCTAGATGACCTCTACAACGCCAACATCCACGACTCCGACTTCGGCCCCCAGTGCGAACAATGACCCTCCTGCAGCGAGTGCTCAGTCAACGACATCAAGCAATGGGAAGACGGCGCTACCTCCAACATCTAGTGTCGCTGTTCCCTCAACGGAATCAGGCCCAGTTGATCCTATATCCTCATCCACCTCTAGTGAGCCAACTGCGCCTAGCAGCTCATCTACAGTGGTCAACCCTGCTTCACATTTTGTTGACCCGACCACATCATCTTCAAATGATCCATCACCAACGAATACAAATAGTAATCCCTCGATATACACAGCGCCAATACAAGCACCAGCACCCGCCACTGTGATCACCCTCGGAAACTCAGCGATCACTGCAAATTCTGCATCGGCATTCATCATCGCTTCTCAAACCTTGGCCCCCGGGTCTCAAATCACTCATTCCGGGACAATCATCTCTCTCGCCGCAAACTTTGCTTCCATCGTTATTGGCAGCAGCACACAAAACCTCGTGGTCTCAACTCCTACCCCTGCTGCTGTTACAGTACAGAATCTCGCTTCACAAGCCTCCTCAATTGGAGCTCCCACCCTAGCTGTCCTTACTCTGGGAAGCTCAACTATCACGGCAAATATAGCTTCAGCCTTTGCAATTGCCTCTCAAACGCTCACGCCAGGGGGTCAAATTACGCATTCTGGAACAACTTTGTCCCTGGCAGTAGGGGGTGGCTCACTAGTTGTAAATGGAGCAACACAAACCCTGGCGATGCCTACGGCATCTGGTACTTCGAATACCGCCCCTGGAACACAGAATACGGTTCCCATAGTGCCTGGCGTCACTGTATCCGGTATGTTGTTCTCAGTCCTAACATGTCGGGACGAAAACTTACTCAACAATTCGCAGGTTCAAAAATATACCTCCCCACCACCCCCAACTCCAGAGGTGGTAGTAACACACAACTTCCATCTGCCGAATACATGATCGGCTCTCAGACACTAATTGAAGGAGCCCCAGCCATCACAATCATGATGCCGATAACCGTGAGCCTACAAAATGGCGGCTCAAGTGTGGTGGTAAATGGTGAGACAGAGCCACTGACTGCGTTCATTGGTGAAACCACCTCCGTGAACTTGGGTGGATTTATCGCTACACTTGGGGGCTTTGCTGAGCCGTCGACGTTGGCGCAGGCCACGACGAGTTCGCAGAGTGGGACGGGAGTAAATTCTGTAACAAATGAAGCGCAAAATGCCACGCTTCAGATGAATGAAGGTTCGAGAAGAACGCGGATGAATAATGTACATGTATTGGGAATTGTGGGAATAGTGATTGTAGGTATAGGTTGGGTGTAAATTTTTAGAATATACATGCTTTTGCTTGCTTAGAACAATAATTACGAACTATATCCATAAGGCCAAAAAAATCAAAGCTTGGTAATGAGAGTACCTATGACAATGTAGTTATTTTCTTCATGTTGTGGCTACCGAGTTCTTCCTGGGTGCTTCAGCTGAAGCTCTGCTGGTTGGGGGGCGAAAGTCGTGAATTACGTTAAGGAGAGTTTCTTGCTGCGATAATTTAATAACCCCTTGAAGAGAGGTAAGAAACAAGGTCACCAGCGGCTATATAGCTGAAATTTTGCGACTCAATGTATAGACGAATGGAAAGATTCTCTACATGAGATATGCGAGTGATGACGAAGCGAAGATCGTCACCACGAGGGGAGGTTTTTACTCGCGAGAAAGTAATCGCCTTTTGATGCGCCGTAGATTACAGGGCCTCCAGCGAGCTTGTGGCTACAAATTGAGCGACTCGGCCGCCTTACAGGGCTGATGCGCTAATTTAGATTCGCCGACACAAAATAACCGCCCCCGCTCGCAACTGGAGCTTCTTACACATTAACGCTTGTTCTCCGGCAAACTCTGTGTCTGAGCTTCACTACTCAATTATAAATATATTTGCGAGGATGAATATCTTTAAACCTGGCATACAGCGGTCAAAAAGCGTCGAAGGTATCACGCGTTCGGTGTATGGCCTTGGGGAAAAGCAACGAGGAGGGTATTTCAGAGAGGCAGTCCATTTTAAGCGCCGAAGGTGCTTCAAGCATGAGGCTGAAGCATTCGAATCTGCCTACGCCGAGGTAATTCACACGGATCATCGGCCTTATTATGAGTTGAAACGGTTCTTCTGTTACAGGGTTCGCAATTGCGCAGCTTTTCACTTTCATCGCAATTTTGAGCAGCGAATCGCCAGGCGGTTCACTGGTAATTTCATGGATTAATGGAACTGGACAGCTTCTTCTCGTATACGATAAAGATCAAGATATGCTTTTCCTTCCAGACTATTCTCTTATCTCTTCTCTTTCAAAATCACAGCTGTCTTTGCGAGGCATTAAGGCAGGCCCTCGGTGTGTTCAAAAGTCCCTGTTTCGTGCTCGTCACCTCGCCGTTCATCCTGCACCAGCATTATGTCTCACCGTATCAATACCCGCGTCAGAAACTGCAACAGTCAATATGATTTCGGCTTCCAGAGCAGGCGTCAACTCTGGAATTCCCACGTCTCAATATTCTACATCAACATCCCCAACAAGTACCTCAGTCAAAGCACGATAAAGCTGGCTATAACGAATACTTCGTCAAAACCCCCTTCTTCAAGCTCCTCAAATATTCCGACGTTGACATCGGGAACCAGCAATGATGCAACCACTGTCCAGAGTAATTTCTCTAATAACTTAGCAGCAGGAAGCGTTGTAGCTGGTGTGATCTCATGCGTCGTGGCAGTCTGGATGTTTATTAGCTACTGCAAAAAACATAGCTGCGGAAAGCCGCGACGAAGTATTGGCAGGAGGTCTACGAGTAGTCGCTGAAGTACCAATCATCTACTATCGATGAACTTGCTATCTTTTACCTCAACAGACATCAGCAAACCTCAGTCAAAATGGCCATTGAGGGGAATTCAACAAAGTAGAAGATCCAGCATGGTCCAAATACGGCCAATAATTCCAGTAGAAATTGGCGGGTCTTTCAATCTCGAGTAATGCCTAATCAGGCAAAAGGCACTACTCACGACGCTAGTTGTCATCTGAATCATACAGGAGTTGTCGAAATATTTCCGGGTTATACTTTTATTGTGGTGCTGACATTCTCACACAGGAATTTAAGGATAATTGATTATGGTTGCAATGCATTCGCGACCGGTTTGAATGCCATTCAATTACAATTCAAGACTACCTTCATACATCCATCAGTTTCTCTGCAGCAAATTAAATCGTCTTTTATGGACTCGTATTTTCAGCCACCGCTTCCTCCTTGCCGAGGGCAACATTTTCAACCTTGACCGCAGAATGCCTCTTATTCCTTTCACCATCCAGTTCCTCCCTAACAACATCCTTATGCAGAACCTGTTCCACATCTGCACGTCTCTGCTCTTCAGCAACAGCCCCGAACAAAATATCCATGTCTTCCAACGACTTCCCCTTGGTCTCCTTGATGAAGAAAAACGCAAAAAATCCATTGGCAAGACAGAAAATTCCAAACATCAAGAATGTACGCCATCCGATGTGGTTCACAGCTCTGGGTGTGATTTCGGTAATAACAAAATTGAACAGCCATTGAGTCGCCGCACCCAAACCGACACCGTAAGCACGAAGGCGGGTGGGGAAGATCTCAGAGAGATAGACCCATGGGACCGGACCCCACGAAGCTGAATAACCGATGACATAGAGGTAAATCATGACCACCATGGCAATAGAAGCGGGGGAGACAGTGTTGACATTAGTAGGAGGATGAACGTGGAGAACGCCACCAATGATGAACATCATCGTCATCATCCAAACAGCTCCCAAAACAAGCGACCACCTCCTGCCGAGCTTATCGACTCCAATTAGGAGAAAGATACCAGTAGTGGCAACTTTCACAGTACCATAGACACCCGTGGCAAATAGCGAGGCATTGGTTTTGGATACACCGACGGTCTGAAAGATCTGAGGAGCGTAGTATCCAATGCTGTTTGTCCCGGAGAATTGTTGGCAAAGCATCATTACGAAACAGGTGATGAATCGCCAGCGATTGACGGGTTGGATACATTCTTTCCAGCGAACGCCTTCGGTTTCGGCTAACTCTTCTTCGATGGACGCTCTGATCTCAGCGATTTCTTTCACAATATCAGGGTCTGTGACCTCTTCGCGACGCATGTAAGCCAGAGAGTTGGTGGCCTCTTCGTATCGTCCTTGCTTCATCAACCATCTTGGCGATTCTTTCAAAAAGAACAATCCAATGAAAAGAAATCCGCCAAAGATAAGCTGAATTCCGACAGGGATCCGCCATTGCTTGGTCGACTCCTTGATATGCAAAGAAACCCCATAGTTCAGCCAGTAGGCGAAAGTGGATCCGATCACAAGGAATTCCTGGAACAGGCCAGTGATCCGACCTCTCACCGCCGGCGGACAATTTTCAGCAACGAACACTGGCGTGATGCTCGACATTCCTCCTACACCTAGACCCGCAATGACCCGACCTGCATAGATTTGTCCAATCGAGTGCTTGGCCGCGGTTTGAATCGCTGCGCCGACAAGGAAAATCACGGCGAATCCCATGAGAGAAAACCGACGGCCATATCGATCATTTAGGAATGCAGCAGCGATTGCACCGAAGAAACACCCGGCGGTGAGTAGAGAGACGACGTTCGAGGAGACTTGAGCGTTGTAATCGTTCGCGAAGCCAGTGCTGCCGGTTGGAAGTCCAAAATCCTTTTTGAAGCTCTTGAGGGCGAGCACGCTGCCCATTACTCCAGTGTCATATCCTTCATAGAGTCAGTATTGATATGATACAGTGGGGAGAATCTTGTACCGAAGAGCAGCGAGCCCATATATGCCACCGACGTGAGCACATATACGCGGTAATTCTTAAAGAAACCAATTCGTGCCATGGTTACGAGAGGCGATCTGCCAAAATACTTGCGACTGATGAAGGTGCAAGAATGCGCAAAGCTTCAAGAGAGCTGGTGCAGCTCCCCAAGCTTATGAAGACCTCCATCTTAATACCAAGGACAAGGGTGAGCTCAATCAGCAGTTGCATGCAGGCCCCTCATTCGTGGAATTTGTAGACACAATGACTCCAGAAAAACGTCCCTACTTTCCACCAATGGATTTTTTGCGAAATGATTAGTGGATACTTGGCCGAGCAGGTGGGAGCGTGGATCCGAAGCGATGGGTTACATTGATTGGCATGAGTCAAGTTTAGTGGTTCTTGGGCCTGTGGCGCTCCCATGGGGCTCCAGGTTCTGCCAAGTGCTGCGGGGTAGGGATACGGCACAGTACGCGAAGCTGGGATTGAAGGCATTTTCTCCGGAATTAATCCGTGGTTGACAAAACAATGGCGCGCCTACTTTGTGATACCATAAGTCGTGAAGCTCAAAATGGAACGCCTTGACACCGTGGAGGGAGAATAGGTTCTACCACCAGCACAACAACATCTGTTGACTGGCTGTCTACGTCTCCGTTCAATCCGCCTCACCGTTCTCATCAGGTCGAGACTTGGATCCATGCGCATGATACATCCTTTTCATTTTCCACACCCGTGGGAGTGGCCCTTCTACCCCACAGAAACGCGTTTCGTCAACTCTAAGCTCATTTCAATTTATTGATGGTGGCTGGCAAACAAATTTCATTCGGTGGAGCTAGATCTGGAAGTTCTTGCATCTCTGTTCACGCCCCACCAAACCATTCCCCCAGGTCACCCTTCTTACTCTCCAAGAACTCCCTGAACCCTGTCATTTCAACTCCCAACTCTTTCAATAGCCTCAGGTCCGACTTCCCAATTCCGACCTCCTGAATCCTAACCGCCTCTCTCTGACCCTCCACAATCCCTCCTCTCCAACCCTCCATCACTTCCTCCCCCCCAATGTCCACCCTCTTCACCTCCCTCCCGCTAACTTCCCCAATAATCCTTACAACCTCCTCCACACTCCTCTCCTCCCCCACAACATCCAACTCCCTCCCATTCCACTTTTCTCCATCTCTCAAAATCCCTCCCACCACAGCCCCCAAATCCTCTGGATCCACCAACTCCAGTCTCGTCTCCGCCTTATACGCACTCCTAAATACGCCCTCCACCGCCAACTCCGGGTACATAAACGTCGACACCGGCAACACCAAATTAGTCATGAAATACCCCGGTCTCAAAATCGTCCATCTCTCAAATCCTCCCCCTCTCACCGCGTTCTCGATCTTATCTTTACTCAACCAATACCATGCCATCTTACTTTTTTCATCATCCCATCCGGGAAAGCTTTTATGTTGCCCTGTCTTGAGGACAGTGGAATAAACCACGTGTTTTATACCCGCTTGTTTTGCGGCGGAGAGAATGTTTTCCGCGTCCTGAAATTCGGAGTGGGGAGTTAGAGGGGACGGCATTAAATTCATGAAGAGCCCAACGCAGCCTTCTGCCGCGGCCAGGAGGGAGGGGAGTGAGGAGTAGGTCCCGGGGAAGAGGATTGCGCCCTGGGATTGCAGGGCGATGGCGGCGGGGGAGAGAGGATCGCGGACGAGGCAGTGGATGGCGTGGTTTTGGGTGAGGAGGTGGCGGGCCACGGCGCCGCCTTGCTTGCCGGTTGCGCCGGTTATGAGGTAGGTTGGCATTTTGGAAGGTGATTGGGTTGGCCAGGGCGGGGTTCAGATTCTGGTGGAAAGAAGCAGTAGTTATGGAATTTTACGAAGAGCGGGGATCTCGTGCTTAGAAGGATTATGGATGTCTACCCCGCGAGCCAGCCAAATTCTTGAATCTTGGGAAGGTCTGTTTATGTATCAGCTGCTAACCTATTGAATCCGTAATTCGGCCGAATGTTATTTACCTACAGTACTGCCAAGAGTGAGTACTCGTATGCAAGTACGGGATTGGTGTTCAACAACTCATAAGCCGCGAGGCTGCAGCTTCCGTTGCAGCTCGGGACGGGAGAGGATGTCAGCCGAATCACCGTAACTTTCCTAATCGGGTCGCTGACAAATGAATTGTGAACGTTGTGCAAGTTTCTACTGCTCAATTTATACAAAAGAAATCTTGGAATCAGGGAATAAATCGTTGAAGTAGGCAAATTAGGCGTATATTATAAATTGGCTTGGAAGGATAGTTGGAGTTAAACACTAAAGTGATCACACCATTTCTGTTGGAGTTGCATATCTTCTATAGATTACTAGAATTGACCATAAATCGATTCCCTTGGTGATATGACACGGAAATCTTCAAAACTGTAAAATAAATTCATCTCCAGAGCCGAAATATCGTCCTGAAGTATATGCGTCGGTAAATAGTTATGAAATGTCGAGAAGTTTCGTTTTCCAAATTCGACACAAAATACTTCGGGGAATCCAGTTAATGAGTTTCTTGCTCCAGTGTGCGCAACAATTTTTCTTCGAGACCTTCCATTGCTTCCCACGATCAAAGTCGAATCCGTCAGCTTCTTGGAATTCACTGCCGTAGAGTCTCATTCTACAGGATCTAAGCCTGTGGCAGTGCTTTTATAGTGACTGACAGCATTTGATACAATGAGAATTCATGGTGTTACAATACCCAACCCGCAGTAGTGGTCTTTTCAAAAAGTCGCGCAAGAGATTTTTTCTTGTTTCAGATCGCCATCTAAATTAGTAACAATTATCACATCGCAACATGGTCTGTTGGACTTGAAAATGTTTGGCGCTTACGGAATAAAGTATATCTGCATCTGTATGTTTTTATAGACTCCGTGATCGTAAGAACTCTTACTCATCTTTCGCCTCCAATTCACTCGAATATTCCCGATCCTAGCCCCCAATCTTTCATAATTCTTCACCTTCACCTTCATTCCATTTTCTTGGTGCCTATCTGCAGGTTTTATAGGATCTCTCATCAATCCCGCTTCAGAATCCACAAACGTCTCCACAAAAATATCCCGAACTAAAATGTGATTCACCCCCAGCCCTCTACTTTTGAACCAAACCTCTTTCTGTTTGGCGAAATCATATTAACGAATCTCCCAATTTCTCAATACTAATAAAGGTTCTGTGTCTCCTTCACATGGAAACTTAGACGCCGTGTTTAGAACTTGACAGTGGTTTTTTCATGCAACAGTGGTCATTTGGTAGCACTGAATATAAACATAATTTCATTCCTATCCTATTACTTAGCCAGGGGTATGCAAACAAAATGAAGAATATCATATTTAGGGTGAATCAATAACAGGGAATGGAAAGCGCCCATATGACTGAGGTGGTAAAGACTTAGAAGCAATTGGTCGCGGCCTTGAAGCAAGATTTGAGGATTATATAAACTACGACGAGTGAATTGATTCATTTATTTCGGTCTTGAGTTCGGCAAGAGAATGAGTGGTGGAATGCAAAGGACACGAGATTCAGGGAAAGTATAAAAAGCCTTGTTTCCTACCTTCCACGTTTCTGTTTAACGAAAGACGAAACTGACCAAAGTCACAAGTGATCTTCGCTACTGTATTTCTTGGATAAAATATTTTTGGTTGCAAGGGAGAGACTTTGGTGGGAATATCAAACCACTGACTGACTTACTGCCCCAAAGTTTTGAGTAATGACGACGAGATTTTGAACAACAGAAATGACAGCACTTGAAGCTGTGACAACCGCGCGATCCTACAAATTTGCCAAATATGAGTCACTTGTCCTAGCCTAAGGGGTCTCGTACACGAGAAGAGATAATTTTACAAAGAATTCGTGACTGGGAATGTGGGGTAAGTAGAAAATGAGTTTAAGATTGCCATAGTGAAGAACCACAGCTATGAAGACTTGAGTGGCACTCTACTGCTAGCCATATAAAGCTGTCAATCAAGCTTTCATTTTGTTATATTTTGGCATGTCGATTCGAGATCTGGCTAAAGCTCTTGAGCCAAACATATGTTGCAAGATCCCTCCTTGTTTGGTTGAAGAGGGGTAGTAATTTATTTTCAATCCCTCTCCGAGGGCAACGCTTACTCGGGAGCAGTAAAGCTATTGAGAATTGGGATCGGCATTTTGAGATTAGAAGAAATCGTCGAGACACCAAGACCAAAGCGCTGAGCAAGAACCCACCACTATAAGCAAGCCCGACCAACGGCAAGCCCCTCTCACAACCGCCATGCCCTCCTTCCTCATTGCAAATTTAAGGTGCAATGGGCCCACTGTAGGCTAAAGTTGGATAGGTAATTGGTTGAAGGCTTAGTTGAACTTCGTCATGACCAATATCCTTTTTCGGGAAGCATGGGTCCTGAATATTTGGTGAGTGGGAAATTGTTAAGATGTTGGTGCAATAAATAGCATGCGAGGAGATATCAGGGTCACTTACATCATCAAAGAAAGGTATATCATAAGACCGATGATTGCGCATGTCGGTTAGCCAGGTTAGCATATTGTGCCGTTTTTTACACCAAGCGCAACGAACATTGCCATCTTTTGGAGCTCTCTTTCCGCAGGGGCACCAAAACTGTCGTTTATCGTCAGCCAAGGCCGGATCTCAGAAAGCAGACCGGCAGATTATGCGAGAGGTGAATCTTTTACTTACCGCTCGCTCCCATTGATGGTCAATCATGTTTCGACCTTCCTCTAGGTAGCTCAAGTCCCAATCACCCTTTGTGCAGGATCGAAGATATTGCGAGTCCGCTTGATTCTCCTTGGTTTTACATGGGAGACATATCCACCGCGTATACTGGTCGCAGTCGCAGTATTCGGAGAGACTTTGTGAGAGGTCGTTTTGAGGCTCTTCATCACATGCTGCACAATAGCATATGATCGCCGTTATCTCGGCGGAACCTAGGAGATGAGGACGTCGGCGAGATCGCGCATAGGGACCATCTTTGACTCGTGGAAAGTATCTACATTCCTGCATTGTGTGTTAGCCGGATAAAATCGCGTTAGAGACGGAGAAAGCAGGGTGCTCGTACCTCACAAACATTGACCCCACACTTAAGACAAGGCAGCGCGTCAGCGGCATCGCATTTTCGATTCCACACCCGAATTTCCAACTCTTCATCGTATAGGCATTTCCACAGATGTCCATCCTCATGATAATAGTAATCAGGAGCATACAACCCGGAGAAATTTTGACGGGCTGAGAGGCCATGTCCATCGCATAAGGCTTCACGCTTCAAACGCTCGAAAATGGCGTCAGATTCGCGGATGAGTTTATACAAGTCTGTGCATGTGAGGGCGAGATGAAAAAGATCAAGAGTACTAAGATGGTGGGCAGTGCGCTCGAGGAGCTCATATTGGGCAAGTAAAGAGATGATCATGTTTGGCGTCGTGAGCTGAGTTGAGAAGTTATTGCAAAATCATAAAATAGTGTGATTTACAACAGTTGGAGGGGTACCTAAGCGCTATATTTTAGTGCGCTGCAGCCTGAAGCAGCCTACCTAAGAAACGTTGGCACGTCGCAGCCCGGCGGCTGAGCCGAACCCTGCAACGGCTGATTCAGTAAGATTTTCTCTCGTGATTCATGACCTAATCATGCATATCTAAATTACTGAGTTTCTTCATGACTTGCAACACATCACCATCCAATTTCATACTATCGTGATCTTCACTGCCTTGTTCCTCTTCTGCATCAGCTGCAACTTGCCCATTATCTTCTTACTAGCGATTCTCTTATCATTATCCTCCTCCTCTTTGGGCTTGTTAGCGACCTCTTTCTCACTATCGCTTCCTTGTTCTGGATATAGTGCCTTTACTTGTCTGATTCAGTTTCTCCGCTCGCTCCAGGAATAACCACCATCATAAGCTCCAACTTGCGGTCGTCTCCCGACGTCTTTCTTCCTCCCACTCCATCTCGAGTTCAGTATAACGCTTCAATAATACACATTTGTTTCCTCGGTCCCATTCCAATGTTTATTAGCTTAGACTCCTGTTGGGTCCCCTTCGGGAGACCCGGAGAAGATCCACCTCTTGTAGCATCCCCTTCCTCACGTCGTTTATCCTCGAACCGAAGAAGCGAGAATTAGCGCTTACTTGTAGTCATATTCGGGAAAGAACTCCGCTTACTAGCATATAAATTCAGGCATTATCCGAAAACTTCCGAGTCAATGTCCGTCCTATCATCCAAAGCCGCATACCAGCCGGAAGCCGTTTCTTGCTATAAAACACGAGACTTTATCTACTGCAGTTGCTAGGAATTGTCTTTTTCATAATCATTCATAAATCCTGGTCGCCATCAAAACATTATTCGCCACTCGCATACCCTCTTTTCAGAGATAGTCATTCATGTACGGACCCAGCAGGATTTGTATGTTTGAATAAGTTCAAAGATAGCCGTGATGACGTACCCCAAAGCTGTTGTCTTTGATCTTCTTACAGCCCTCTTGGACAGCTGGAAAGTCTGGGATGCTGCAGCAGGCAACTCAACCGACGGTCGTCGATGGCGCGCTCGCTACCTTGAGCTGACCTACGGTTGCGGAATTTATCGGCCATACGAAGACCTTGTAACACAAGCTGCTGCAGATACAGGTCTGTTGCCAGACGCTCCGGCAGCTCTCCTTGAAAATTGGGATAATCTGAAGCCATGGCCAGAGGCGCCTGATATACTTGCTAAATTACGAGCCCGTGGTATCCTTATTGGTGTCATTACCAACTGCTCAATCGAACTTGGGCGTCGAGCTGCAGATCGATGCGGGGTACCGTTTGATGCGGTTTTGACCTCAGAAGAAGCTGGGTACTATAAGCCTTATCCAAAGGCTTACGCGGCTATACTCTCGGCTCTTGGTGTGGATGCGTCTGATACGCTCTTTGTTGCTGGTAGCAGTGCAGATGTACCGGGTGCGACAGAAGCTGGAATGCAGGTGGTTTGGCATAATCGTGTCAAGCTGGCCGCGCGACTCGGCTCGGCGCCACCACTTCACGAGGGCCTGACGCTTGATGAAGCGTTACAAGGATTTCTGTAGTTGATCGTATGTTAAAATAGTTCTCGTGTAGTCTATTATCATATTCTCGCCTCGAGAAGACATGAGACCTATAATCCTTACATGTTCTAAAAAGCCAACGTTAAAGTAGGCATTATGCAGCCGAATTTATTTGATAGATTAAACAAGACTGACAGCATAAGCTTCGTGAAATGATTCCTAATGGTAATTGGACGTGATACGTTTGTAGGCCACATCCTCTATAAAATTAGCGAGTATAGTAACTTGATACCAACAGCAGCAGAATATGTGGTAATTTCTTTCATATGTCATTATTGGGGTGTTTTTGCTTGATACAACCTTATCTCTTGACATGATTTTCAAATCCTCCTCCGAGCCCCTCTATTAAATTAGGTACTCATCTTCAAGTTATTCCCTATAAATGCCTTGCCAGTTGTAAAGTCTTTGACTGCTCTCCACAAAATGACAACAGAAAGCCTTGAAACATCCCCGAGCCCTATTTCCCAAACCTTCCCATTAATTAGGTACACGCCCAATATTTTCTCGTCACCTCCCTTCGCCCACTTCCATTTATTCCCTGCATCTCATCTCATATCTATCCCTAAGTCCTCCTAAAAACAGCTTCAAACAACTTGACAATGATCATCCTCTCCACAGCCCGTACCACAATAATAGCGCTCTTCCAGCATGCGAACGCTACGCCTAATCTTTCAAAATGTATATTTAACCAATTCAGCATGTAGTCATTCGCTGTGAAGTGGATAATTTAGACATTTGCTAAGAATAACGCCTCCGAGTTGACCAGTTCTCAGACGGCTTTTACGGGATTGGATGTTTGGATGGAGAGGTAGTGTGAGAGGAGAGGTTTTATTATGGGTTTTCTACGAGGAGAGGTGTTGAAAGAGAGACAAGTAAGAAAAAGCAGTGATGGTGGGGAGGGGTGAAGGTGAACAAGCCCTTCGTCCACACTATTCTTGATAACTCTTCAACCAATCAATTTCAACGCTTACACAGATCAAATAGTCAAGTAAAAACGTCTCTCCCTAAGAAAACAATATGTCAGAGTTTAAAAATACTTTCATACAGAGTATTGGGAGTATAGATCCCGATCATCCCAGAAATTTGTGAGCTAAGCCGGTGTATATTGCTATCATATATATGTAACTTAATGAGACTATATAAAGAGATTTCTACGCCGCTCTCAAAACTAAAAATTGCAAAAGGCATAACAGAAGGAATTCGGCATGCAAATTTAATGCGAATACCAGCGATTAGACGATCACTTCCTACCTAACCTGCTTTTCGTAACTTAGGATGGGTGAGATTGTGGCGTATACGGGTAAGAGATTTCATAGATTAACAAAATATCTGGAAAATGAATAGCAGACTTAAGATAAAGGAAATAAAGTATGGAAATGGCCAATCTCGCCCTCCAATCCTAATAAAACCCTGGGTATTACTTACCGAACATTTACTTCCTGCTCAACCTAAATATATAAACCTACTCTCACTGCAAGGGGATAGGTCAAGATTGAATTTCGACAATTAACAGCAAAGATGGAGGAGGATTTGCAGATATTGATCTCTTGCTATTTTTGTTGATAAGCAGTGCATGATGATTACCATGAACCCACTATCCTATATATCCAATCCTCCAACTCCTTCACATCAATAGACTCAACTCTCACTTAAAATATCTACCGACAATCTCTTCTTAAAATTGGGCATACTAAAAAGTCTTTCTACAGAGTCTCAATATTATATACTAATAGTGTCTTGCTAGGTTTCGTAAAAGGGAAAATGATGATCATTAGATCTAGTACAAGGGTTTGCATCTATTACTGAAACACCTTTCAACATGCCTAACAACGAAGGTTTTGCTTTATTATAGAGACGAAGTGCTTACTGCAATTTATATTGTTAGTTATTTTAGCGGAAGGACTTACTAAACATTGTGTCGTGAATTTTTACATTTTGTAAGTCTGTAAGATTCAGAACTATTATGCGGAGTGATGTAAATTTGAGCGACACTCTCGTCGAAGTTGCTGTCGTCAAAGGATAAGTAGCATGTTTCCTGAGGCATTTGCGCATGAAGGGAGGTACAGAAAGTCGTGTCACCACCTTACTAGCAGGGGTACGCTGAAGAAGCTGCAATGTTACGCTGTAGCAAGATTCTGCCTGGCAAAACAGAAAACGGTGAGACCTGCTTTCTCCTTGTACCTCCGTTGTAACCGAGCCGCAGAATTGAAGACCTCACTCAGTACGGTGAGTTCCCTGCTATTCTATCACGCCACTAATCTTCAACGCATTCTACCCAGCCAATCATCTTGTTAAGTATGTTTCACAGGCTTCTAACGGCCAAAATTCCGCTGCTGAAGGGAGTGGGGAGGGGAACAGTTGAAGTCCCATGAGTGCTACTGTGACGTGTCATTCAACTCTCCCTTTCTTCGACAGGATATGATAAAATAATAGATCACTCCCACTCTAGTATGGAATTACACCGAAGGAAGACTACACGGAAATGTCGAGCTCGGCAAGTGAACTAATGTACACCCTTCAGGAGGTCCCTGGGAAAGGCAAAGGACTCGTCGCCAGACGAAAGATCCCTAAGGGTACGCGCATCCTCTCGGAAGAGCCCATCGTCAGAGTGCCCGAAGCTGTGCTTCACAGCCAGGCCCTAACACCATCCATACGCAGGCAGGTCGATGCGCTCTCTCCAGAACAACGACAAGCCTTCCTCTCGATGCATAACATTCATGCCGATGATGCTGACTCGCGGTACCTTGGAATCGTCCAAACAAACGCTCTTCCCTTTGGGGACGATGTGAGGGAAGGGGGTATTTTCCTTGATGCATGTCGTATTAATCATGCGTGCGACAACAACGCCCAGAAAAGCTGGAACGAGAACATTAAGCGGCACACTGTCCATGCATTGCGAGATATCGAGAAGGGCGAGGAGATTACAATTTACTACCTCGGCGTCCTCAACGGCCGTGAAGCCCGCCAAGAGGCTCTTCGAAGAAAGTTCGGGTTCACCTGCTCGTGTCGTCTTTGCTCCCTGCCACCAGATCAGAGCCAAGAAAGCGATAGAAGGCTGGATGAGATTCTTAAGCTGGATGGTCTCATCGGCAGAGATGGCTTGATGGGGATCTTGTCAGCTCCACAACAAATACTTCGATACGTTGATCAACAGATCCGTCTTTACAATGAACAAGGGCCGGGTGACACCGGTTTGCCAAGGGCATTCCTCGACGCCGCACAAATCGCTATCGCTAATGGAGACCTAGCTAGGGCACGAATTTTTGCTGAGCGGGCGGCCCTTGGATGGATTATCCTCAAAGGTGAGGACAGCTCCTCAGTGCTTCAAGCCAGAGCTCTGTCCCAAGACCCTTCAAAGCACGAGTTAGCGGGAATTTCGATGAAGTGGAAGTCTGCCGTGGATGACGTGCCTCAGGGACTTGACTCGAAAGAACTAGACGACTGGCTATGGAGAAGAGAGAAGCCGAAACGACCCGGACAGCCAGTAGACTTTCGCGACCGTGCGACGTTCCCGGGTTTCGTCGACTTACCACACGATAACGGCGGTGGACCCGAGTTCTACACGAGCAGTGACGGTTCTACCCACCGACTACGACGGCATTGGTTGTTCCTGGCCGAGATTGTCGACTTCGGTACATTACTTCGTCTGCAGATGGAGATCAAAGATGTGGACGGCACGACCGTTCCGCTCTTCTTCTATACAAACGGGCGTGGCACTGAATTAACAACCTCACAGGTTCAGAAAGGGTACACCGTTGCGATTCTCTACGCACATCGTCACGCATTCATGTTTTCTGAGCCGGGGATCCGTCACGAGGAGCCCACTAATATTAAGGTACCGTTACAATTGCTATTATAACATTAAATTCGTATGAATTTCTAACACAAAATGTTCCTATAGATATTCCCACTATCGCTAAGCAAGTTGCTAGCGTTGAGCGACCGGGTCCAAAAATTCTCAATTGAAATAAACGGTACAAGAATATGTCATGGTTGTGATAGGCAGGCGGCCTCCTTAAGGAAGTGTGCCAAGTGCTCACTTTTCTGGTACTGCAACGAAGTAAGCTGGTCATCTGAGCCCGTCCTCTTTGATTGAAATGCTAACTTTACTACAATAAGGCGTGCCAGAGCGCTGGCTGGAATGAGAAAGATCACAAAGCAGACTGCAGGCTTCTTAAGGATGCCGATTTGAAGGGTCTGTTTTCTCTTAACTGGGATACTTTTAAAGGCCGTGTTGGATTTCCCTTGCATATTGCAGCGGTCTAAAAAATGTTTGGCTATATTTGTATTGCAAAAAATCACTCTTTATTTCCCCCTTTTCCATCCACGAAATAATAATATGTAAAGACAAAATACACCACCCAGAATCTCTCTCGAAATGGCAAACTTATAATTTTGGAGCAATACTATAGTTCGCTTCTGTGTAGGTAGAGAATAAGCAAACATCCTCTCGCGAAAGCAATCGCTTAGAAGCGGGATACCTCGGCTACAAGAGAGGGCCTGTGGCCGTATAGCTGCCTGTAAGGTACACTGCCCGCGCTGTTGCCTACTGGCCTCACCAAGGCTGTCTGACTACATTAGCTGCGTCATAGTCATACGTCTATGTTGTGCTACAGTAAGCACATTAAGCAAACTCGAGAATATTATTGATTTTAAGGCCATTCACACTGATGATTTCATACAAAGGCTGCTTTTGTTTACCCCATGATGCAAATTTATGAAGCTATTCAGCCTACTGGACACTTCCTTACGAGCGCAAATGTGGTGGTCTTTTCTAGACATCTTTGGCTAAAGTTTGGCGAGAATCATCCACTGATCAATTGGCGTGTAGCGTCGAAACAACTATCCTTACCTTCAATATATTCTACGCAAGAATCCTTGATTTTCAAAAAATTAATCAAGTGTTCAAGGATATAATTCAAGCCACTAAACGCATCAAAGTCATTTGCGACATAACCCGCATATAAGGCTTATCCGCAGCACTCAGCACTGCCTCGTGCGACTCTCAACAAACATAGTTTGTAGTCGGTGAGACTTAGATCGTGAGAATGAAATCCGCTATATCATCATCTTCAAGTCCTCGAAGCCGAGGACGAGGATTTTCTGAAAATATCGACACGATTTCTTTTCCCAGCTTCCTTTCGTCCCACCATGGCAGACTTCGGCGTAGGAACCTTCTTCACGCTCGCAAAAGCAGCTTATAGCGCCTACAAAGCCTTCGATGCCGCCGGCCCCTCTTTCCGCGATCTCGCCGCTGACACCAAAGATTTGCGAGCCCACTTAGTTTCTACTGGAAAGCAAGTGGAGACATGTCGCTACAAGTTAGATGAAGACCTGAAAGACCGAGTGGACCGCTGTGCGCGACGGTGCGAGCGAGGTGTTAGAAAGGCACAAGCCTTGCTGGATGAATACCCGAGTCTGAAGTCAAAGAATAAGAGGTTTTGGGAACAGTTGAATGCTGCTATGTTTCAGGATGTGGAGTCATTGAGGACGAGCTTGCGGGATTGCGTTGGGTGGCTCACGCGGACGGAGGTTTCTATCACTGCGTATGTATTGACTTCTGGGAATTTCTTGGAATGATACAGGGCTGATACCGATACAGATTTCTCGCCTCAGAACAGCAAGACCGGATGCATTCCATCAGGAGGAGGCTATCTGAGATGAGGAATGTGCCTCAATATGATCCTAATCTCTCTCAAAATGGCCGCGTTCCCATTATTCCCATGGAAAACAGAGCACAGCAGCCATCCAGAGGTCGCTCGCCCCTCCAAGAAGCATGTGCCGCCGGCGACACGAATCTCGTAGCCTATCTCCTTAGACAAGGCGCGACCCCCACAGTAAGGACGCAAGGATCACGAGGCAATGCCCTCCACATCGCTACGTGGTACGGACATCTTTCCGTCATGAAACTGCTTCTCGGTGACGGATCTGTCTCATCAGAAAATCACGTCCGGGGGCCGATATCTAAAACACAAGTAGTGAACGAGCGGTCAAAGAAGGCGGAGACGATGGGGAAAACGCAAATTATGAACAAAGCATCGAAGTCAAAAGACCTTCTTGAGATGCGAGACGTAGATGGTGACACGCCATTACATATTGCGGTTAAAAAGCGAGACCCCGCTGCAGTCTTGTTTCTCCTGACTAATGGCGCAACATCGACGATCGATATGCGGAATAACGAGGGCCATACCCCGTTGCACAACGCTGCTAAACATGGCCTTGCAGACATTGCTCAAATTCTGCTTGATAATGGTGCGAAAACTTCGATCAAGGATAATGAACAACTCACTGCTTTCGATATCGCGAAGAAAGGGAAGTACGAGAGGTGTATGAGGGTTCTCGAGAAGCATATTGAAAAGCGTGTTCAAAAGAAAGACGTGAAGACTGTAGAGGTTAAGCATAGAGCCCGCCCTAAGCGGAGATGGTTTGGATGAACGTCTAAGATATCAGAATGATGGGGAACAGAACCCTGGAGCTCGAGACTTGGTAGTGATTTGTTCTTGTTGGAGTATGAGTAGCTTGCTCATAGATACTGCTCGTGTAGATAGTGCACCGTCAAGTAGTGTTAGAGTAATCGCTTTGGGAACTCACATCTGCTGGTCAAGATTTTTCGCATTTCGCTACCACCTAGGTATGATCCCATGAATACTGTCTATGAACAGTAAGTTCTCGGTGATTATTAAATTTCTTAATCGGCATGCATGCGATTCGGCTGCGAATGCGCCTAATGCCTTCAATCACGGCATGAACATGACATGTCGTCCCCATTCGACAGCCCTTTCGGCCTCAACCAAACCCTGCTCCCACTCTTCAAACTTGAACCCTCCACCTACGTTTTCGTGCCCTGCTTGCTTTCCCAACTTGATGATACCAGCTTCCACCATACGAGCCATAGCATCCATCTCTTGCGAAGTGAACATCCATTTACCGATTATGGTGATGTTGCGACAAAGGATGCTAAATTACGGAACAGTCACCGTTTGGAGAGCTCCGGGACGCAGCACCTCGATCCCAATGTTGAAATGATGGTTGTTACCTATTGCTTAGGGAGGCGAGACGTCAATGAAGGCATCGGCACCAGCCTTGGTGGATGGAAGAAGAGTACGGATAGCCGCGACGTCGGTCTCACGGTCTCCGGTCAGCTCTACCGCAGTGATATTCGAATGGCGGGAAGTCAAGGGCGTCAATCTGCTGGCATTGCGTGTCAGAGCGATCACACGGCAGCCAAGCTGAGCGGCAACCTCAGCAACAGCGCCAGAAAAGTGGCCAGTGGCTGGGGCGACAACAACGGTCTCGCCGGCAATCAGTTTGGCGGCGCTGATAGATTCGTAGGCGACAGAGAGGCGGTCAAGGTACATAAGATCATCAAACCCGTCGTCCACGAGTCGCTTTTCGTCCAGCGCAACGCAGTTCTCTAGCGGCACGGAGTTGACATTTTGCCAGAACCCTTTCCAGTAGTCAAAGAGCACACTGGCTCGTTCAAGTCCCAGGCTATTAGCCCTATGCAGCCTAAATAGAACATGGGTATTGACGGGATCATCGCGGGCAGTCGTAAAGCCATGGGCGAAGACAAGCTGGCCTGGGCGGAGAGCAACAGCGTCCTGGCCAACCGCCAATACGCGGCCAATGCAGGCGTGACTCGGAATGGAGGGTGCAGGAACCTGAAGAAAGCCTCTGCCAGCGAAGTGTTCCCGATAGTGAGGACGAATAATGGCCGCCAGGGTCTGGACAAGAGCGGACCCGGCAGGCGCAGATGTCGGAGGCGAAGACTTCTCAAGGCCCAAAGGCTCATTGAAAGCCTTGAGGATAAGCCTCGTTGAGGTTTGAGGACTGGATGCCATGATTAAGGGACGTGGTGTATGTAGTTAGTTGATCGGGATTTGGAATTGTTTGAGGGAATGAAGACCAAGAGAATTTGTTTTGTGATTGTCAAGTTGATGGTGATATTTCTGAATTGATGAATGGACTTTGTATGGTCGTAAAGGACATATTTAAATTGTAGAAGCAACATCTGCCTTTGCACCTGCTGCGCTCGTTACGGTAATAGCGGAAATATGAGATCCCAAAAAGGGCAACATCCTGCGACCATGACATTTGTACATCGGACTCAAGTGTCGCGCTTAGCAATGGTCACAGACAAACGGCATTGAGAGACAAGGCTTGGGACTCAAATGATTGTAGATAGAAATCTCGACCTAATAAAACGGTGAAGATGATGTCGTGGCTGGTCGTATCGGAGGCACCATGTCCTAATACGGTAATCGTTGTCTCCGTTAGTCCCGTAGTGGGGGGCGGGCAACCGCTATGAGAATATAGGTTGATTAGTATGTTGAAACTCACGGCGTTAAATTTGTGTGCTGGCAGAGAAACCCCTAAGCCTCTAAATATATGAAAACTTCTGATATATAATTCAATGAATAATATATTTCAAATGCGGGGGCCTCCCACCGTCCCCCAACCCCCGGACTAACCCTAACTAGTTCTATAAACATTTAATGAATAGTTAGTAGTTAATAAATAGATAAGGTATATCATCAACGTTTATTAAACAGTTCATCTAAGCGAGCAGCTAGTCTATAAGTAAGAATTTAACTAGCTTCTTTACCCAGGAAAGATTACCTACCTTAACCGTTGCTAGGCCAGCACCTCGCTTAGCTCAACCTACTGATTCAAAGGTTTGAACATACCTACTGACCAACCTGGAATCACAACCGGCATCAACGCCGTGATCGTGGTCGTAATCATTGCCCAGATACTAACCGGCGATTGCCTTTACGTTAGGCTTGCTCGTTGGTAAGGAATGGCATCTCCATCCATTCGTCCTGTCGAAGCTGCGTGACCGAGTTCTCCAATATAATTAGTAGGAAACTCAGGAGACGATAGAGGCGAAATATATAAGCCTGTCTGCTTACCCAGCTATACGGCTCCATGCTGGTGAAAAGGGCATGACAGTAAATTGGCTGAAGATGGTGACTCCCAGAAGGCCTCGTAACGCCTTCGGAAGTGATGCGTATGAAGGAACGGTATTGCCACAAATTTGGAGTTGAAAAAGGCGGAAATCAGCCTATCAGTCTCCCTCCGAGGAGGCAAGTAATTGGTGATGTCCTCAATGGACACAGGAGCCAGGTCCCCGAAGACAATATCGGGATCTTGGATGGGTGGCGGAGGCTCAGTCTCTAGAACAGATTGAATACCGTGTATTCCCTCGACTAGGGCAGCCCACGAGGTCGAGCCGTAGTACACAGTGGTATCCTCGGCGTTGGAGACGTGAGGCATGGCGTTATTGCCATCGGCTATTTCACCACGGGCTGGCACACTCCCATTTTGGCGCGAACTATCCGCCAATCCTCTCACTATCTCTTCGAGCTTGGTAAGGCGTGAAAGGACTTCCTGTCTGTTGCCATCACTGTCTCCGTTAGGGCCAGATGGATTAAAATGGCACGCAGCTTGATGGCGTCTCCTCTCGCATGCTCCGCACGGTCGACGCCTATCGCATCGCAGCTTTCGTTTCTGACAGGCTGTGCAAGAGACGGTCTGACGGTTCCGCTTGACTTTATAAGTCTCCGAAGCACGGAAAACAGTGGTGAAAGGTACAGGAACTCTGTCTGGCATGATGACGGATTTACGTCGCTGTAAAACGAAATCTTGCCCGCCCTTTCCGTATCAGATTTTGAGGTACAATGTACTACAGTGTGTCAGGCCTAGAGAGGCTGATTTCCGGGGTCTTTTGGTTGATTTTACAGCAGGGATTGGCTATTGTCGAGGAATGCGTGCATGCGCCCTAAGACGTTGGCATTGATTTAGTACTTATTCGCTCGCTATCGGTCCAGGGCTGCGTACATTTTAGCCTCGTGTCAGTCCTCAACAGCTATAAGCTTGGCAAATAATTACATAAGTGAAATTATGTTGTAATTATTCGTGTGTTATGACAGATGCGGGATTATTTTGCTCTAATCAAAATTGTTAGTCGCTTTAACTCTAGATACTAATCTATACTATAGTCTTATTTAAATTTATTAGGTCGTTGGAACTTTTTTGATACTTTGACAGCTGAAAAGGTGGGATGGAGAGAATCGCTCATTTGCGATTAACTTTAACATCAGCGCCGGGAGTTCGGGGCCGGGGCCAGGCCGGGCGAGCTTCTCAGCATTCTTTTAATCCTCGATTCTTCGCACTCCTTCAATGTAACCTCCTCGACATAAAATCATTTAGAAGTCCATCTATTTTAAACAAATGAAATTACCATCACTACATGACTGTTGAGTAAACTTAGCGGTGCAGTTATATATTTCCCCCACCTCTCAGGCTCTCACAACGTAGCCTAGTTATCCTTCCTCCAAACAACTCCAAAATCCCAGTACAGCCACTCGCAGTCGCGATATCAAGCGCACTCCTACTCTCTATATCCTCCGCCAGGGGATCCAAGCCTTTAACCTCCATCAACCACTTAAATAAGCCCGCCTTGCCATTCACACCCTTATATCCTTTTACCCCGGCCCCTTCTCGTACCATACTGTTAGCCTCATCCCAATCCTCAAAAATTTTGCTAATCCTATCCGCACCATATGTCCGAGCAGGAGACTCCCCCCCTTTGGCACACGCATGCAGCAGGCCTTCTCCTTTCGCGTTCACGATTGTGAAGTCCGAGCCGTTTTCTTCGAAGAACTTGATGTGGAACACTCCAATCTCTTTGATACATACAAAGCCGAAAAGGCACGTCTCCCCCGCCTTATTCCTTGCGTTGATATCAACCCCAAACTTAACGAATTTAGTGAATAGGGAGGTAATAAGGGAAGGTTTGGAGAAATCCCGGCCATTTGAATCCGTGGCTTGGCTAGATTGATCTTCGAATAGGCGTGAGAGAAAACTAAGATCTATGAAATCTTCTCCCTCAGCTTGGGCAGCTACGTAATGCAGCACTGTGTTCCCTTCTCCGTCTGCCTCCAAAGGGTCGGCGCCTTTTGCTAACAGTGCATCCACGGCTCCGAACTGTCCCATTTTTAGCGCGTGTTGAAGCGACGTTGTTCCATCGTTGTCCTTTTGTACCACGAGTTGGGAAGCTAAGGGGTGGGTAAGGATGGTGTTAAAATCGGATGGGTGATGCGCTTGCGCGTGTCTGTCACCCGCACGACTTCTAAGTAAATGATAAAGGACATTTCTACCATCGTTATCAACAGCTGTGATATCCGCACCACGTTCAAGTAGCAAAGATACGTCACTGGGTAGAGAACTTGACCGAAGACCGTAGTCGTGCCAATTTTCATCCGTGGTGCACGCACAAAGGAGCAGCGTTCTTCCCTTGGAGTCCCTAACTTCAAGATCCAAATCCGGCATTTGGAGGAAAGGTGCCAAAATCCCACCACGCACGCAGATATCACCTATAATACCATCTCCCTCATCGTTAACAGCGAGCGTGGGGTCCGCGCCACCTTTAAGAAGCGTCTCAATAATAGGAATCATTTCCCCCCTCTTTTCCTCTGTGTTGAAAACTGTCCCAGCAGCAAAATGCACAGGGAACAAATTCTTAGCCGCTTCACGATTCTCAAACTCCAGTGGTACCCAGGCTCTCCTGCGATGCCACTGGAGTAGATCGGAATCGCCATCTGAGGCTAGAGGGGGCTCTTCCGCTGGTGGTAGCTTCACGTTGAGGTTTGCATCCATGGAGACGAGGAGGCGGATGGTGGGGAGATCTTGCACTTCGATGCAGGTGAATATGAAGGGTTTTGCGCCTGCCAAGACGTCCGCGCCGTGGGAGACTAAAAGCGCAATAATAGAGGAGGAGCATCTAGAAGCGGTAAGGGGTGTTAGTTGTTCGTTGTTGAGGAGGTTCGGGTTGGCCCTGTGAGAGAGGAGGTGGGAGACTGCGATGTCGCTGGAGCTTTCTACGGCAATGTGGAGTGGCGTGTTGCCCTCTTTGTCTTGGATATTTGGATTCGCGCCGTTCTCCAGGAGGTATTTGAGAGCATGAGTGTGCCACCATTGCGTACAACTCGCTACAATGTGTAGAGCGGTTTTCCCTTCGTTATAGGAATAAAACCGATTCGATTTGAACTGGACATTGACATCTACCCGGAACTTGCCTACCAAGACCTTCAGTACTTCGAGATTAGGCAGAAACCTTTGGCTAGCGATTAATATCGGGAATGAAAGTCTCCCAGGGAGGTTGACATCCGTCTTTTCTATCTCCCTTATCCACTCCTCATCCATCCTCGTAACTTCCTCACCAAAATGCTCTAATAAAGATGCGTAGCCACCCTTTATCAAAGTCGTGAGGCACGATTCACCCATTGGGTCAGGCCTGAGCATATCAGCCCCTAAAGCCTTCATCTTCAAGACTCCCTTCTCATGATCTTTTGAAAGCAGGCTCTGGAAGAGACCAAGGTTGTTCTGGCCAGGTGTCACCATCCCTTCAAGAAAATCCGCATTTTGGATTCGGGAAGAAGAATATTTCTCCTGAAATTGATCGATTTGAGGAGCTTGGCCATACGACCAACTATACGGGTCGTCCTCATCCGGGTCCGGCTTTAGTCCAGGCGCTGGCTCTGAGAGTATGTTATTCTTTTCGACACCTAGAAGCTCGTCGATGAGGACTTCGGAATCTGTCTTGAGTGCATACGCAAGCAAACTGGTGCGACCGCGGGATCCCTTTCGTAGATTCCTGACGGCAGTGTCCGCTCCATGTGAAATAAGAAATTTGATAATTTCCCGAGTACTAGAGTTAGAATCTTGCACTTCCATGCCGTGGCCACCTGCTGGTCTATACGGATCCTTCAGAGATACGCCCGCCGCAGCGATATATGCCTCACGCTGATCGACAAGAAATTCCGGGGTCCAATGGGTGTGTTCTTTTTTGATATGCGTACACATGTGGAGCGGTGTTAGGTCTTTACTGTCCTTTGCATTGAGATCAGCACCGCCTATATCGACCAAAATCGCAACGCTCTCGGGACGTCCAGAGCGAACGGCGTAATGGAGAGCGGTTCTTCCTTCCTCGTCAACCTGATCAACCATTTCCGTTTTTCCCTCTTTTAGGTAGAAGTCAGTTAGCAAACCGACTGCATTACACTGTCTTGATCGTGAAGCAACATGGAGGGCAGTTTGACCTTCGAGCGTAACGACCGTTAGATCCGCTCCCTTCTTCAGCAATTGCTTGACCTGGCTTTCGCCAAGCGTGGCAGCAAGATGAATAGCTCGAATTCCCAAATGGTCTGGAGCATTGATATCCACGTTACATTTCGGACCAAGAAGAAATTCTAGAGGATCTGTCTTGTAGTGAGACATATCACTTCGTTTTCCAACGGCTATATGAACTGGAGTTTGTCCAGCATGATTCACCGCTCGGGGATCAACTCCGAGCTCAAGAATTTTTTCAAGAATCGCGAGTTGTTTCTTCTCGTAGTATGATGGCCCTTTCCTAGCAGCTTGGTGGAAAAGCGTGTTCCCGGCATAATCACATACTGAAGGGTCGGCCCCTGCATCAACCAATTTGGTCAAGAAGTCGAGACCTTCGTCTTTCTCGCAGCAGTAATGTAAGACTGTCTTCCCAGTGAAGTCACACGCGTGTATATCTGCTCCAACATCTAGTAGTGTCTGAATGTCCCATTCATAGCACATTTGATCTTGCAAACAAGAAAGCAGAACAGTACGACCTGCATCAGTGCGACTCTCGAGGCTCGCTCCCGCTGCCATCAATACCAAAAGAGTCTCCTTGTGATCCCTCCAGTTCTTGATAGTATGTATTGGCGCTAGTCCAGCTTTATTCTTGAGCTTGGGGTCAGCGCCGGCTGCTAAAAGCGCCTTGACAGCAGCATTGCACTCTCGGGTCGCTGAATATCCCATGCCTTGAACGGCGATGTGGAGGGCCGTATCACCCTTCAAATCTTGGATATCGCAATCAGCTCCCAGCTTGACGAACATTGAAATGTACTTTTCGGACCCGACTGCACCAAACAGAGGCGTTCTCCCGTCCGATCTTCTCCGACTGTTGACGTCTATTCCGCCAGCAACAAGTGACTCGATGACGCTTTCGAGGTGACATGGCATTAAATGCAATGCAGTTGACCCATCTTCTGTGAGAATTGATGAATCTGCACCATTTGCAAACATATATTGGATAATCTCTTGGGATATCTTGGTTGGCATTTTTTGACACCCATTCAAAATTTTATGAAACGCGGTTTGTCCGTTGCGGTCTTTCTCGTTCAGGTCACACCCTGCATCCACCAAAATCTTCAAAATTTCAAAAGAATCTTCCGGCGAAGCTGTAATCGGTACCGGATAACCAGTTGAAAACTGGAGAAACGTTTGAAAAGGTGTAGAGCTCACCGACGGTTGATGATCACCCATGCTGCGAAAATAGAAACTGTATCTGTCATTTAGTGCCAACTTTACATCTGCACCATGAGCAATCAAATTTCTGATGCTGACCAAGTCGTGGCTCCATGCTGCTATATGGATGGCAGTTTTGTTTTTTACGACCCGATTGACGTCGACTGTGGAGTTTTCGAGAATATGGGCTGCTGTTTCCACCTTCCCGTACTGCAATGCCCACAAAAGTGCCTTGCTCAGAGATTCGTCGTCTAGGTAAGGAAAAAATTCTGTAACGGTCTCGGTATGACCGTATTCACAGGCATATTGAAGAGGAGTGACACCTGTGTCATGCCTACATAAAAGTTAGCTGCTGTCCTTTTCGGAACGGGGATGAAGCATTATCCTGATGTAGGAAATTGAGAGAAGAGAAAGAAATAGGTTGTTTACCTAGCGTTTCCACACCAATTCCCGGGATGGTCATGAGTCCTCCTCTCCAGTGGGCTAACTCCCGCCTTAAGAAGGGCTCTAACAACCTTTTTCCGATTTGCACAAGCAGCAAGATGTATTGGCGTATATCCGGAATATTCATCGTTACACATCTCAGCCCCATGCTTCAAGAGCTCCTCAACCACTTCTTCAAACCCATTGCTTGCCGCAAGATGGAGAGGCGTTCTCTGTTTTCGATCCTGGAAGTTTGCATCATAACCTGCCTCAAGCAAGTGCTTTGTGTAGAACGCCAAGCCGGAAGAAGCTGCAATATGCAGGGCGGATGTACTATTGGCTGCGGATTTCGGGTCAGTAATTTCAATGTATGCTGCAAAAATGGGGAGTTTCGAGTCGAGTAATAAATCCAGGAGTTTGAAAAGATTTTCATCGTCTCTCTCGCACTTTAATGCGTGATAGGCCCAGTTTTTGGTTGCGTAATCAAGAAATGGATGTGTCAATCTGGCGACGTTGAAGTTGTTTTGCTGATCTGTGGTGGTGCTTTTAATGGTCTCCCAATCAGACAATCCATCTGAGAGTAGGTAATCGATGCATGTCTTTGCAATATCCAAATGCGCGTCCTTAGCTTCGATATAGGAAAATTCCAACAAGCTCCCTATGCATGTTTCAAAGTCAGTATCAATTTACTTGAACGTGATAAGATTTTCTATCCCACGGGTTAGGCAGGTTCGAAAAGGGTTAGAGCCTCTTCCGAAATAAATTAAGAACGGATATACATATAAAAGATTCATACTAACCAACTTTTTGTAGACTTGTAAGGTACTCGGTCAGTGAATGATGTATAATTGACACAGTCTCGTCCTCCAGAATCTCTAACAGTGGCCCACAAGCCGTTCTAACAATCGATTTTGTACCCAACGTCGAAGGGGGAACATCTGGCGCAAATTGAGTTCGAGGACTTTTGCGAACAAAATCCACCAAGGAGGACAACTCAAGTAAACGAAGCGGCCTTGAAGAATGAGTCACGCATTTGAGTATGAAAAGCTGCAGATCTTGTGGTGTACCTGAGCGGGTGGAATGGTCGAAAAGCATTTTAGTGTACATGTCACCCAGCCCACTGGGTAACCCTTCGAGGGCAATTTGGAGGCTCTGAATGTCAGTGAATCCTACTTCTAAGATTTCATCTAACATTAGTCGAGTGTAGAGAAATAGCCCTTGCGATTTCCTGCCCAAAACATCTTCAATGGCTACCCTGGCTTCGCTGGGAAAGTGGGTAGAGTTTAATCGCTCCCTGATATATATGGCAATATCACGATCCACCAGCTGAGGCCGCAGAGGAAGCTGAGTGATATGGGGATTTGAGAGAACTTTCTCGATGTGGGGAAGTGGGCGACTGGTAACAAGCAGCTTGATGGAAGAGGATTTCTTTTGTCCTAGATGAACAAGTTTGCGCATGAAGTCTTCGTTTCCATTATCCATTTCATCGAGAGCATCAACAACACAATAAGTGCGAGAGCAACTTGCCATTGCGGACAAGGCGATCTCCCAGAGTTCATCAAGGGCTAAGGTTTCGAGGCTTCGTCTCTGATCAAGAAGCTCTTTTAACTTCTTCTGAAGAGGGGGCGAGAATCTTAGGAGCTGTGCAAGCCAATCCCGGATCAAAGCTTGGGGGGTACGGTTTGTTGCTATTATTTGACGAAAGAAGAAGCTCAACACGGGGACATTCTCTTTAGCAGTAAGCAATGAGGCGACATGAGCAGCAACGACAGATTTGCCAGCACCAGCAGTCGCCTTAATCCATAAGACGCCACGATCCGAATTGAGCCATTCCTGGTACTGGCCACTTTCCTGTATCCATACACCAGTTCCTGGAACATACGAGACGAGATGTTTGTTATACTCGCTGGAATCTGCGGTATAGTCTGTAGGCTGCAACCACTTAAGAATTTGATCAATAGTTCCAGAGGATTGTGGAAGAAGCCCTGCGGCGTTGAAATCGGCTAGATCCTGGTCCTCGAGAACCACGAAGTCTTGATCTTCATGCACCATGGTGTGAGAGTGCGACAACGAATACAAATGAGTGCGGCGTCTTTGTAGATGACTTCAAGAGTGTTGCTGTTCCTCTTTCGTGGAATGTACACTACAATAATTAAAAAGAGAAAGTAGATAAGCATCTTGTAAGTTTATTGTGAGTAGGCAGCAGTTGCGCTGCAGCCTGCTCGGACCCCTCCCTTCTCGACTACGGAAACCTAGTAATACTCAATACGTAATTCGTTTTATGTAAAATAAAAACAATATAGTAATATAATCTTACCAATTGAGCTTACTTATAATTAAAGAGTAAATTTAAATACAAAAATTTAAATATAAAAATTTAGATTGTATTTAAATATATTAAAGATTAAATACTTGAACTTAAGTAAATCTATTTTTAAATAATTTTATATATCTTAAGTTTATTCATTAGTTAGCTATTTAAAATCCGCGTAGATCCCGTGGGCTATAGCGACTAAACGGTCAATTAAAGATTTATAAATTTAAAATTTAAGAATTTAGAATTTAGAATTTAGAATTTAGAATTTAGAATTTAGAATTTAGAA
>Ga0182030_10002842_pt1 | contig 36874 bp, 31 predicted proteins | sample 812S3MmetaG_FD_121299 | JGI IMG/M metagenome (GOLD analysis project Ga0182030, IMG submission 121299) | Permafrost microbial communities from Stordalen Mire, Sweden - 812S3M metaG (Illumina Assembly) | ecosystem: Environmental > Terrestrial > Soil > Wetlands > Permafrost | place: Sweden...
ACGCCCGCTTGAGCGACGCCCTCCGCCGGTTCCAGACTCGCCACGGCCAGAGCGCCGATGGGACGCTGAACGGTGCGACGTTCGTTGCGCTCACCACCCCGCTGGCACAGCGCGTGCGTCAAATCGAGCTCACTCTGGAGCGGTGGCGGTGGTTGCCGGCGTTCGATTCGCCGCCCATCGTCGTCAACATACCGGAATTCCGCTTATTCGCTTTCAGCACGACCGCAGACCGTGCGGCCAGCATTTTGCAAATGCCCGTGATCGTGGGACAAGCGTACCCGAGCAAGCGCACGCCCGTCTTCGTCGGCGATCTGAAGACCGTGGTCTTCCGGCCATACTGGGACGTCCCGCGAAGCATCACGTTGAATGAGATGTTGCCGCAGATCCGCGCGCACGCAGGCTACCTGGAAAAGAACCACCTCGAGATCGTCAGGGGCGAGAGCGACGATTCCCCGATAGAAGCCCCGACGCCCCAGGCGCTGGCGGCTCTCGCATCCGGCAAGCTGCGCTTGCGTCAGCGGCCCGGCGATGACAACGCGCTCGGCCTGATCAAGTTTCTGTTTCCCAATTCCCATAACGTGTACATGCATTCGACGCCCGCGCACAACCTTTTCTTGGCCTCGCGCCGCGCCTTCAGTCACGGGTGCATCCGGGTCAGCGATCCTCTCGCACTAGCCGGCTACGTGCTGCGCAGTGTCGACTCGTGGGATGCTCCCCGGATCGATCAAGCGATGCATGGCGACCGCACATTTCGGGTGGCGATACCCCAGCCGATTCACGTGATGATTCTGTACGGAACGGCCATGGCTACGGAGGCCGGCCCGGTGCAATTTTTCGACGACATCTACGGACATGACCGCAAGCTCGAGGCACTTCTGGGGCTTGCGCCGGTCGACAAGCCGGGTGCACTCGGGCGATAAGCTGCCCGATTGAGGCGGGCATCGCGCTAAGCCGCGATTGCGGCGGCGGAGCACCCGCCGCCGCATTTCGAAGGTTCGGCCTTCCTTACTGTACGGCGATCTGTTTAGGCTGAATCTTCCGGGCCTCTGTCTTCGGAATGTGGACGGTGAGGATGCCATCTTTGCTCTCGCAACGAATGCTTTCGGCCGTCACGTTCTCGGGAACCGAGAAGCGCCGCTCGAACGAGCCGTAGAAGCTCTCAGTGCGATGATACTTCTCGTTCTTGTCCTCTTTTTGCTGCTTGCGCTCGCCTTTGATGGTAATGATTCCATCGTCGAACATGACCTGGACGTCTTCCTTCTTGACCGCCGGCAGCTCCGCCCTGATGAGGTATTCCTTATCCGTCTCGCTGATGTCGGCCGTGGGCGCCCACTCGAGCTTGCCTCCGTTTCCCTGCAGCGCAGAACGCGGCCAAATCGCATAACCGGACGGCAGCATGCGGTTGAAAAAGGTGTCGACCTCCGCAAACGGATCCCAACGTATTACGCTCATAAATCCTCCTTTGGTGCGTACCTGTGGTTGAACTTCGCAACCACCGCCAGCATCGTGCGCCTAGTACGAAATCTCATGTATAAGGGGAGTGCCTCGTTCATTGCGGGAAGCCGCAGTGGTCAAGCAAGCGCGGCTTTTCTGGAATCGCTTTTTGCCGCCGGTTGGCGCACCAGCAGAACCGGCACCGGCGATTCTCGCACCACCGCCTCCGCATCGCTTCCCATCGCGAACCGTCGAAGCCCACGCCGGCCGTGCGTGCCCATCACGATGAGATCCGCATGCCACTCCTTCGCCTGCGCTACGATCGAATCCGCGGCGGGGCCGCCCACGCATTCGAGGAGCACGCTCTCCACAGGTACGCCTACTTTTCTTACCGTCTCCTCCGCCTGCCGCAGGATCGCGTTGCCGATTTCGCGCAGTGAGTCGACCAAGCTTGATCCACCCGGCCCGGCGCCATACGAATAATCAAGGACCAACTCGTTGACGACGTGAACCAAGCACAGTTTGCCTCCATCGCCCTGCGCGACGCTGATCGCCTCGCTGAGTCCGCGCGTCGATGTTTCACTGCCATCGACCGGAACCAGGATTTTCTTGTACATCTTCGCTTCCTCCGCAATTCGAATGTTGGACTTCGATCTCGGTTCACTTTGTAGCACCCGCGCCCGAAGTCGATCGCCCGGAGTTCCCGTGAAGATCTGCGGCATGTGCTTATGGAGGCACCCCTGGAAGGATGCGAGCATGTCGATGTGCCACGAATGACGGCGCCGCGGCTTTGCGGCGGATTCTCTAGCAGTATTGGAACTTGGAGTTCATGCGCCATATACATTTGCCTGGAACGCTGAAGATCGCTTTCAAGCTTCTGGTCAACGATCGAACGAAATTTGCGGCGCTGCTCGTCGGCATCAGCTTTGCCGTGTTCTTGATGATCGAGATGACCTCGCTGTTCGCCGGCATCCTGAGCCGCGCCTCTTCCACCGTCATCAACATAGGCGCCTCCATCTGGGTCATGGATCCGGCCGTGCAGACCGTCGCCAATACCATTCCCTTACCCGACTACGTGCTCGATGAGGTGCGAAGCCTGCCCGGGGTCAAATATGCGGTACCCCTTTATTCCGGGTCGGCGCTGCTGAAATTGCCCGACGGAACGTATCAGGCGGCGAATGTGATCGGGCTCGACGACTCCTCGCTCTTCGGCCGCCCGGAGATCTCGGCGGGCAAGATCGAGGATATTTTCGCCGAGAACGCATTCATCGCAGTCGACGATTCGGAATTCTATAAACTCAAGGACGCACGGATCGGCGCGGAGTTCGAGCTCAACGATCACCGCGGCGTCATCGTCGGAGTCGCGCACGTGGCGTCCAGCGGATTATTCGGCGTACCGACGCTCTACACCACCTATTATCGGGCCCTCCAGTACATCCCGAATACCCGCTATACGATTTCCTATGTGCTGGTGGAACCGAAGTCGGCCGCCGACGTCGCCAACATCCAGAGGCTGGTGAAGGAGGCGGGATACCTCGCGTTGACCAAGGACGAGTTCATCGATCAGATATCGCGATTCTACAAGTATCAGACAGGGATCGGCACGAACATGCTGATCATGACGCTGATCAGCTTCGTCATCGGGTTGTCGATCTCGGGACAAACTTTCTACACGTTCATTCTCGAGAACATCGAGAAGTTCGGCGCGCTCAAGGCGATCGGCGCCAAAGGGCGCGAGCTCGTCTCGATGATCCTTTTTCAGGCGGCTTTCGTCTCGCTTACGGGCTATGGCTTTGGAGTCGGGCTGTGCGCCCTGGTGATCTGGCTCGCACGGCTATATCTGCCCGACTATGCGGCCACGATCACGTTCGGCAATCTCGCCTTGGCTTTCGCCATGGTCGTGATCATTGCCTCCTTCTCGAGCTATATCGGGGTGCGCAAGGTGCTCAAGATCGAGCCCTTCGACATCTTCCGGGGATGAGCATGTCGAAGTGCGCCATCAAGGCAGTCGGCCTCAACAAGTGGTTTGGCGAAGGAGAGGCGAGGACGCAGGCCGTCAAGGACGTGAGCTTCGAGGTCAATTTCGGCGAGATGCTCTATGTCGTCGGGCCCTCCGGAAGCGGCAAGACAACGATGCTCAGCATCATCTCGGGCATCCTGCGGCCGAACAGCGGCTCGGTGATGGTCGAGGACACCGACATCTGGAACATCGGCAACGATCAACTCGCGGAGTTCCGGCTGCACAAGATCGGTTTTGTTTTTCAGGACTATCACCTGTTTCCCCGGCTCACGACGGTCGAGAATGTGGCCATTCCCCTCATTCTGCAGCACCGGCCCTGGGACGAGGCAATCGCGGAGGCCGAAAAGGATCTGGAGATCGTGGGACTCAAGGCCCGGGCGCAGCTTGCGCCGGTGAAGTTGAGCGGAGGTGAGCAGCAGCGCGTGGCGATTGCCCGCGCCATCGTCAGCCGCCCGGACATTTTGATATTGGATGAGCCCACCGCTTCGCTCGACGGCGATACCGGGCGAAATATCGTGCAGTTCGTGCGCGAGCACATGCTCACTCCCGAGCGCTGCATCCTCATCGTCACGCACGACAGCCGCATTTATGAGTTCGCCGATCGAATCATGAGAATGGAGGACGGCAAATTAGCGGGCTTCGACAAGCAAAGTGCAAAAGGAAATCTCGATGCGCAATAGAATACTGTTCATCGCCTCCGGCGCTGGGCTCTTGCTCGCGCTCGTGAGTGCCTTTCTGTTCAGCCAGCAGCCGAAACCGCAGCCGCCGCTGTTCAACCCGGCCGCCAATCCTTATGCGAACGGCGTGTACAGCGAAGGCATGATCGAGAGCGATCAGGCCCAGGGTGAGAACGTCAATATCTATCCGGAGGTCACGGGACCCATCACCCAAGTTCTGGTGAGCGAGGGTCAAAGTGTGCACGGCGGCGATGCCCTGGTGAGCATCGACGATTCCGTGCAACGCGCAACCGCGGAACAGCAAAAAGCACAAGCGGACGCGGCGCTCGCCATGCTCAATGAGCTGAAGGCCGAGCCTCGGCCCGAGACCCTGCAGGTGAATCTGGCGCAGGTCGAGAACGCACGGGCGACCTTGAAGACCGCAGAGGACACCTTGGCGAAGCAGCAGCGCTCTTACGATATGGATTCGCGCTCGATCAGCATGGATGCGCTCGATAACGCCAAGAATTCGGAGAAAGTCGCCGCCACCAATCTCAAAGTATCCGAGCGCCAATATGAGCTCACCAGGGCCGGCGCCTGGGTCTATGACATCCAAAACCAGCAGCGGCAGTACACGGCACTCTCGAAAGCCTATGCGGCATCGGCTGCCCTCTTGGCGAAATACACGATTCGCGCGCCATCGGACGGGGTCGTCTTGTCGGTCCAAACGGGCGTCGGCAGTTATGTCTCGCCTCAGGGCGCTTATGACTCCTACACCCAAGGCTACGATCCCCTCATCGTCATGGCCGCCCCGCAGCAGCACCTTCAGGTCCGCGCCTATGTCGATGAGATTCTGGTCCACCGGCTGCCGGCGCCCGAGAAGATGAAGGCCGAAATGTATATCCGTGGGACGGATACGCACCTGCCGCTGACCTTCGCCCGTATCCAGCCCTACATTTCCCCGAAAATCGAGCTCTCCAATGAGCGCCAGGAGCGGGTGGACGTGCGCGTGCTCCCGGTCATCTTCCGGTTCGAGAATCCAAAGGACGCTCATCTCTATCCCGGGCAGCTGGTGGACGTCTATGTGGGCCAATAGCCGGGGGGCGAAGCCAGCATCGCGGCGATATGGCGTTGCCCTGGTGTCGATGATGTTGTCTTCCTGCGCAGTAGGCCCCAACTACGTGCGCCCGACCCTACCACCGGTCCAGCACTATGCTTACGGCGGCGATCCGGCCGCGACGGAGAACGCCGAGGGGGTTGCCCAGCACTTCATGCCCGGCGTAACGCTGCGCGCGGATTGGTGGCGCTTGTTCAGCTCTGCCAAAGTGGATGCGATCGTGGCGGAGGCGCTGCGCAACAATCCCGGGATCGAAGCCGCGGAGGCGAGTCTGCGCGAGAGCCAGGATACGCTGCGCAGCGGCTACGGCATTTTCTTTCCGCAGGCGGCCGCCGATGCGAGCGCGACACGCGAGCGCTATTCGCTCGCGAAGGTGGGCGAGGCAGCCCCTTCGAGCCTTTTTAACCTGTTCACGCTCTCCGCGTCGGTAAGCTATGCGGTTGATGTCTTCGGCGGCGAGCGGCGCCTGATCGAGGAACTGCGGTCGCAGGTGGATTTGCAGCGAGCCGATGAAGAGGCCACTTACCTCACGTTGATCGCGAACATCGTCAACACGGTGGTGGCCAAGGCGGCCTACGAGGAGGAAATCGGGGCGACCCAGCGGCTGATCGAGCTGGAGAGCGAACAGGTGAAAATCGCCGAAGTCCAGGCACAGGCGGGCACGGTGCCTTACTCGAACGTCTTGAGTCTAGAGAGCCAACTGGCTTCTTACCAAGCCACCATCCCCCAATTGCAGCAGAAGCTCTCCCAGGGAGACGACCTGCTCGCCACGCTGGTCGGTCGGGCGCCGGCCGAATGGGATCCCCCGGAGCTTACCCTGGGGGAGTTGACCTTGCCGAGTGAGATGCCCGTCGAGCTGCCCTCCGAGCTCATCTCCCGGCGCCCGGACATTTTGATCGCGGAAGCTACCGCGCACGCGGCAAGCGCCGGCGTGGGCATTGCTACAGCTGCGCTCCTGCCGAGCTTCAGCCTCAACGGCAACTACAGCGCCAACGCACTCAGCACCGGTAGTCTTCTTTCGGCGAATGGCCGGGCATGGAGCGTTGGCGCCGATGTCAGCGCACCGCTGTTCCAAGGCGGGACACTTTGGTACAAGCGAAAGGCGGCCCTCGATAACTACGAACAGGCTACGGCCCTCTATCGCCAAACGGTGCTCGGAGCCTTTGCCCAGGTTGCCGATACCTTGCGCGCCCTCGAGCACGATGCCGCAGCCTTGAAGGCGGAGGATGCGGCGCTCTCCTCGGCGGAGGAGGCGCGGAAGCTCGTACAGGATAATTACGCGGCGGGCCTCGACACCTATCTCGACGTACTGAGCGCCGATGCGCAGTACCACCAGGCGAAAATCAACGACCTTCAGAGCATTGCGGTGCGTTACCAAGACACCGTGGCGCTCTTTGTCGCGCTCGGCGGCGGCTGGTGGAGCGAGCCGCACGCGGGTGCGGCGGCGGCGGCAGGATCGCAAAACGGTGCGCAATAACGCTATGCTGCCGGCGCGGCACACAATCGACGCTTCTCCGATCTTCTGACGCAACGCCCGCTCAAATCGACCCTCATGCGCCATACTAGCGAGTATTCCATGGATGAACTGCGCAGCTTGGCCGCCCACATCATGGGTGCGGTACTCCTCACGTCGCTCCCGCTGCGTGCGCTCGATCTTTCCCGGTGTGAACTCCTAAGCCAAGCCGCCCACGCCACACCGGACCCGTCCCATGGCAAGCAGCTATACGAGGAGCATTGCGTGCGATGCCATCGCCCGGAGGGGAGCGGAACAGGCGAGCGACAATATCCTCAGCTGGCGAGTCAGCAAGAGCAATACCTCCTGGAGCAGCTCGTGGAATTCGTCACGCTCGATCGCCTCGCGCCCAAGATGCATCAAATCCTCGCTCAAAGCACCCTCGCGAATCCGCAGTCGCTGCGGGATCTCAGTGATTATTTGGCGAGTCAGCCCCACGATGAGCATGGCGAGCACGGCGACGGCCATCGCCTAGGTCGTGGCCGGCGAATCTACGACCAGTACTGCGCCGGATGCCACGGCACCCTCGGTGAAGGCCGCGCGAAGGGATCCGTTCCGGCCGTCGATGGGCAGAACTACACGTACCTGTTGGCGCAGCTCAAAGGCTTCGTCGCAGGTCACCGGTCAAGGGCGGAGCCGGCGGTGATCGCCGCGGTGAGCAACTTGTCGCCGGATGACAAGGCCGCTGTTGCGGACTTCATGTCGCGCATGCCGGATAGCCGCGACGCTAAGTGACCGGGTCAGTCTACCACCGTGCCGTCGGGGCGCATGGTTTTGTGGACCTCACCGGGACCGGATAGCCTCGAGAGATAATCCGCCGTGGCGCGCCTGTCCTGTTCGTTCAAACTGCGCCAAAAGAGAATGAGATCCTCATCCGCGTTGTGACGGCTGCCTTCAGCGAGCTTATCGAGCTGTGTAACCAGATAGGAGTAGTGTTGGTTACGGAGCGACGGAACGAATCCCTCCGCATCGCCGTGTGCGTCTCCGCGGTGGCATGAAGCACATTGTTCATGAAAGATCCCACGGCCGAGCGCCGCGTGCGAGCCGTCCCCCGTTTGCACGTGGGCGGTGACGGGTAAGCCGTTCAAATACGCCGCGATGTCGACCCAGGCTTGAGGCTCGCGTACGGTATTGTGCGCAATCACGCGCTGCATGATCGAGCTCTCACGCTCCTGCCCCGCAAAATCGGCGAGTTGGCGCACGAGGTACCTGAATCGCTGGCCCGCCAGCGCCGGAATCGCCTGATCCGCATCGCCCTGCGCACCAGAGCCGTGACAGCGGGCGCACGACTGGCGAAATTGCTCGCCGCCGCGCGCCGGGTGAGCATCGAGCTCGAGCGCTGACTTCGTGGCGTGATCCACGCGCTCCGGGGACGCCGCCCCATCGACGCTCGCCAGGATCGAGCACGCCGCAAACGTGATGAGAACGCCGGCGCGCGGCAAGCTCGACTCCTTCATCGTCTACCTCGGAGTTTGTCGATAACTGCCGCGCAGTATCCGCGATTCGCAGCCAAGTGGCATAAGGGATGGACGCAATACATTGCGGGAGTCGGCAGCTGCGCGGCCTCGACCTAGGGGAAACTACGCATTGCGGGTAGCGGCCGACGCTCGCACGATTCGCGCTACCGAAGTGAATCGGATGTGCGTCGGATGTGCGCAATTAAGGGTGCGACATGATCAAATCAATCTTTGTCCCTGCTAGCGGGAGTCCGACGGATACGTCGGTATTTGCAACGGCTCTGGCGGCCGCGCGGCCCCTGGGAGCGCATCTTGACTTCTATCATGTTCGGCTATCGACGACAGCGGCCGCCGCATGGGCTCCGCACCTCGATTTTTGCGTGGGAGCGGCGCTGCCGAAGGAGCTCGAATTCTTGGAGACACGGGGGCGGCAATTGGCCGCCAACGCCGCCGAACACTTCGAACTTTTCTGCAGAGAGCACCGCATTGACCGCCGCGAGAGTCCCGAAGCTTGCGACACCGTCTCGGCCCGCTGGCTCGAAGACAAGGACGGGACCGGAGATCAGCTCGTGTCACATGCCCGACACAGCGATTTGATCGTGATGGGTCGTCCTCGTCATGTCGATTACATGCCTATGATGCTTTTGGAGGATCTGTTGGTCGGCTGCGGCAGGCCCATCATCATCGCTCCTGAGTCGCCTCCGAAGGCGCTGACGGGCACCATTCTCGTCGGCTGGAAGGAGACGCCCGAATCCGCTCGAGCGTTGGGCGCCGCCTATCCTCTCCTCGAGAAAGCCAAGCAGGTCGTCCTCCTGAATATCGCCGAAGAGGGTTCCGCGAACGCGAGCGACCATAAGTCTCTTGCACATCTAGCGCAGCAACTGAGGTGGCACGGCATCGCGGCCGAACCTCGCCTCATCCCCCATCGTTCCAAGGAGGAACTGGCCCGTCAGCTGAGGGGCGTCGCGGCGGAGCTGAACGCCGATTTGCTCGTCGTGGGTGGATTTGGACATAGCCGGCTGCGAGAGCTGATTTTCGGCGGGATGACGCAATCTCTCCTCGAGAGCGCCGGGGTGCCGGTTTTCATGATGCGCTGAGGGCAACGTTCGCGGACATCGCGACCCGACCGGAGGAGCTCTCTGCCCAGAGCTCGATCCGCTCGCCGGCCGGGCAGCCGCACGTGAAAAATGGGGCATCATCGAACAGCGGAGCGCTGGCGCGATATTCGAAGCTCGAGACCCGAGCCTGCGGTCGCGCCGCCTGCAGCAGTTCGAGAAGCAATGTTGCGATCAGCGGCCCTTGTACGACGAGCCCCGAGTAATTCTCCACCGTCATCGCATAAGGCCGGTCGTAATGAATTCTGTGGCCGTTGAAAGTGAGCGCGGAATAACGGAACAAGAGCGCGGGACTCGGGTCGATCCGCCGCCGCCATGCGGGCGGCGGGCGGGCGATGGGCTCTTCCGGGGACGTCGGCTGGTTGATTCGCGACGCAGCTGCGCGATAGACGAGCTCTTGGCGCTCCGTGATCGCAAGGCGACCGAGCGCGTCGCTGATGGCGTGCTCGACGGCAACGAACACCAGCGGACCGCTGCGGCCGGTCTTGCAGATGACCGAGCCGATACGCGAGCGGCGTGACGCCGTCACACCTACGATCAAATCCACGCCGGGCTCGAAGCGCAACGCCCCGCCTGCCCACATTCTGCGAGGTAGTCGGACCGGCGGGAAGAACGACCCGCGCGGCGGATGTCCGTCGGGTTCGAGCTCCGACTGCCGTGCCGACGGTTGGAAAAACATCCAGTGCCAGAGCGGCGGCAGCCGCTCGCCCTCGCGCGGTGCCTCCGCGCGGTCGAGCGTCGCAGCCAGTCTCTGGGCCACCTCGGGGTGCAATAAGCTCGTCGTCTCCTCGGTGCGGCCCACCCACTGCTTGAGGTGCAGGGCTTCTTCCTCGCTCATCATGACGACACCGCCGACGCTTACCAGCGCGGCGCCCGCTTCTCGATGAAGGCCTGCACGCCCTCGAGCGCCGCTGCCTCCATCATGTTGCAGGCCATGGTCTCCCCGGCCGCCGCGTAGGCGCCCTCGAGGCCGAGCTCGACCTGCCGATAGAACAGCTCCTTACCCATCTCCAGCGCGACACGCGGTTTGGCGAGGATGCTCGCCGCCATGCACTCGACTTCGGCATCGAGCCGGTCGGGTTCGACGATACGGTTCACGAGGCCCCGTTGGTGCGCCTGCCGCGCATCGATGGTCTCCCCCGTCACCAACATCTCGAACGCCTGCTTGCGCGACAGGTTTCGCGACAGCGGCACGCTCGGCGTCGAGCAAAAAAGTCCGAGGTTCACGCCGCTCACGGCAAAGCGCGCATCGCTCGAGGCGACCGCGAGATCGCATTGCGCCACCAGCTGGCAGCCCGCGGCCGTCGCGATGCCATGCACGCGCGCGATCACGGGCACTGGAAGCCGCACCAGGCTCAACATCATCCGCGCACATCGATCAAAGAGACTGCGGTAGTAAGGGAGGGAGGGCCGCGCGCGCATTTCTTTGAGGTCATGGCCGGCGCAAAATGCCCTGCCGGCGCCGGCGAGGACCAGCACCCGCGCCGATTCGTCGCGGGCCAGCGCATCGATTTCGCCTTGCAACACCTCGAGCATCGCCTCCGAGAGCGCATTGAAAGCCTGGGGACGGTTGAGGGTCAAGGTGACCACGCCGCGCGCGTCCTGGGTGCGGATCACCGGTGAATCGGATGGGCTCATCGCGGACGTCTCCTCGTGGATCGGGCGGCCCGCATTCTTGGCGCGAGACGACGGTTTTTGCAATCCAGCTAACAGTTTATTCCGGGCGCATGGGTACACTTTGATCATGAAGCCACATTTATTCGTTTTCGGTGCCCTGCTCTCGGGTGGCGGCGGGCTGATCGGCGGCTGCAGCGCGCAGTCTCCCGACGCGGGGCACGAAGTGGTTCTGATCGAGAAGCCCTGGTTCTTGGGTCATGGCGGGGTCGACGCGGAGCCGGTGCGCACCGGACTTACCTTTACCGCCATAACCACCAGCGGCATCGATGTGAACATGCAGCCTCAGAAATTCGAGGCGCTGATGAACGACACCATGACCGCCGACGGTGTACCGATCAGTTTCCACGCCGTCATCGTGCTCCAGGTCATCGACTCGGTCGCGCTCATCAAGAACTTCGGGCCCAAGTGGTTCGAGAACAATCTCGACCAGCCTTTCCAGACCATGGTGCGCCAGGCGGTACGCAAGCACGGCATGAACGAGACCGCGATCAAGACCACGGCGCTCGACGACATCGATGCCGAGATCCGTCAGGCGCTCATCGACTTCATCAAGGACAAGGCCATCCCGATCAAGCTCGTCACGGCGACGGTCGGACGCGCGAACCCGCCGGACGCCATCAAGAATCAGCGCATCGAGACGGCAACGCAGGAACAGCGCATCCAGACCCAGATGCAAATGAAGCTGGCCGAGGATGAGCGCGCCAAATCCGAGCAGAGCCGAGCCATGGCCGACAACGCCTATCGCGAGGCGATGCATCTGTCGCCCGAGCAATTCATCCAACTCGAGATGATCAAGATGCAGGAGCGGGTGTGCGGCGACGGCAAGGGCAAGTGCACGTTCATTCAAAACGGCGCGACGCCGGTTTATAACCTGGCTAAATAACCTGAGAGCGCCCCGGGGTCCCGCCGGATCGCTCGCCTCCCGAGGGGAGCAAACGCTAGACTACGGCGATGTTCGCCGCCGCCCCCATCCTCAAGGATTTCGTCCATTTCGGCTCCATCATCATGCTGGCGGTGGGCGCATTATTGCCGATCGTCGACCCGTTGGGCGGCGCTCCGATCTATCTGGCCATGACCGTCGGCCTCACCTCCGAGCAGCGCAGCCGGATGGCGAAGGCGGTGGCGATCAACAGTTTTCTCTTGCTGATTGCCTCGGCGCTGGTGGGCGCTTATGTGCTCGATTTTTTCGGGCTCTCGATACCCGCCGTGCAGGTGGCGGGCGGCATCGTGGTGTGCCTGGTGGGCTGGTCGCTCTTGAACAGCCCGAACACCCAGCCGGCAGTCGATCGAACCACCCCGCCACCGAGTCCCGAGGATCTCAGCCAGCAGGCGTTCTATCCCATGACCATGCCGCTCACCGTGGGACCGGGATCGATCTCGGTGGCGCTCACCTTGGGCGCCAACCCGCCGGCGGGATTTCGTCCCTTGCTCCTGACCGCGCTCGCGCATGCGCTCGGCATCTTGCTGGTCGCCCTCGGCGTGTATTTTTGCTATCGCTACGCCGAGATCATCATGCGCAAGCTCGGGCCCACCGGAACCGGCGTGGTGGTGCGGCTGAGCGCGTTCATCCTGCTCTGCATCGGCGTGCAGATCGCATGGAACGGGGTGCACGCGCTCATCGCGAGCGCGTACCCCGCCGCCGCTTCCTGAGCGCTCACGCCGCCGTCGCAAGACGCCCGTCGCGATAGTCGGCGAGCGCCTGCTCGATCTCCTCGCGCGTGTTCATGACGAAGGGGCCGTACTGGACCACCGGCTCGCGCAGCGGCTGTGCCGCGAGCAACAGGAACCGTACGCCGTGCTCACCCGCACGCGCCTGCACGGTATCACCGTCCGACAGCACGCCGGCGGCGCGATGCGGCAACGGTTTCGCGCTTCCCGCCTCGCCGATCTCGGCGCTGCCCTCGTAGGCATAGAGAAAGGCATTGTGGCCCGAAGGCGTGCGGGCCGTGAACGACGCTCCGGCCGGCAATCTCACATCGAGGAGAAACGGATCGGTGGTGAGCTTCGCGCCCGTGCCACTGACCGGCCCGTCGACCGCTTCGCCGTCGAGCGCGAAGGTGCCGGCGATCACCCGCACCTCGCCGCCCTTGGGCAGCGCGACCACGGGGATCCGCGCGGCCGGAATATCCTGGTAATGCGCCGTCTTCATCTTCTCCTTCGAGGGCAGGTTGAGCCATAGCTGAAAGCCGCGCATGCGCCCTTCCGTCTGCTGCGGCATCTCGGAGTGAATGATGCCGCGCGCGGCGGTCATCCATTGCACATCGCCCGGTCCGAGATCGCCTCGATTGCCCAGGTGATCTTCATGGCGCATGTGTCCGTCGAGCATGTACGTCACTGTCTCGAACCCGCGATGCGGATGCGAGGGAAAGCCCGCGACGTAGTCGTCGGGATTGTCGGAATAGAACTCATCGAGCATGAGGAAAGGATCCACATGCAGCCCGCGCTGACTGCCGAGGCTGCGGCGTAGCTTTACACCGCCGCCGTCGGAGGTCGGCACGGATTGGATGATGTGATGGAGGGTGCGTGTGGTCATGGGATGTGCTCCTTGAAGAAATTCAGGCGGCGAGCCGGGCAATCTCCGCCGCGGCCTTCGCGAGACCCGCCTCTCTGCTCTGCGGGCTGATCGCCAAGCCCTCAGCGTAGACGAATTGCACGTCGGTCATGCCGAGGAACGCGAGAAAATCTCGGACGTAGCTGGTCTGCGTGTCCATGGGCGTACCGAAATAGAGGCCGCCACGCGCAGCAAACACGTAGACCTTCTTGCCGGTGAGCCGGCCGACCGGTCCCTTCTCGGTGTACGCGAAGGTGATGCCGGCGCGCGCGATATGGTCGAAATATGCCTTCAACTGAGAGGGCAAGCCGAAGTTGTACATGGGTAGTCCGATCACGATCACATCCGCTTCCCGGATCTCATCAATCAGCGCATCGGAATAGGCCACCACCGCATGCTGCGCGGCATTGCGCTCTTCAGCCTTCGTGATGAAGGCGCCGAAGCGCTCGGCCGTGAGGTGGGGAACGGGCTCGGCCGCGGCCACATTTCGGATCACCACCTTGGCATGAGGATCGCGCGCCCGGAACGCAGCGACGAACTGATTGGCCAACTGACTCGACTGGCCGGTGTCGTTGTTGATGCTGGCATTGATCTGCAGAAGGGTCGTCATGGAGATCTCCTTTAAAGTACGGCTTCGTACCTGGCATGCATTCTCATATTGATTCGATAGATAAAAAAGCACAATAATTAGCACGTACCTATCTATTTAGTGGATAAATGACCGGTCACCCTCGTATTTCCCTCGAGCAATGGCGCTCGCTGCTGGCAGTCGTCGACGCCGGCGGCTACGCCCAGGCCGCCCTGACTCTCAATAAGAGCCAGTCCGCGGTGACCTACGCCGTGCAGAAAATGGAGACCCTCCTCGGCCTCAAGATCTTCGAGGTCATCGGCCGCAAGGCTCACCTGACGCCTACCGGTGAGGTGCTCTATCGGCGCGCCAAAGCGCTGCTCGAGGAGGCGGGCGCGCTCGAGAGCGCGGCGGGTGCTCTCGCGGCCGGATGGGAGCCTGAGCTCCGGCTCGCGGTCGAGATCATCTTTCCCACCTGGCTCCTGCTGCAGTGTTTCGCGCGCTTCGCCGCTCTACATCCGCAGCCCCGGCTCGAGCTCTATGAAACCGTGTTGAGCGGCACCGAGGAGGCGCTGCTGCAGCGCAAGGTCGATCTTGCGATCTCATCGACGGTGCCGGCGGGATTCGCCGGCGACCCGCTCATGCAGATCAAGTTCATCATCGCGGCGCATCCCGAGCATCCGCTGCACCGACTCGGGCGCGAGCTCACGCTGCAGGATCTGCGTAAGCATCGCCACCTCGTGATCCGCGACACCGGCAGCCAACGCCGTGGGGGGACCTGGCTCGGAGCCGAGCAGTCCTTGACGGTGAGCCACAAGGCGACCTCCATTCACGCGGCCACGATGGGCCTGGGCTTCGCCTGGTATGCGGAGGACACGGTGAAGAGCGAGCTCGCGAGCGGCTCACTCAAGGCGTTGCCGCTGCGCGAGGGCGCCGAGCGCTGGGCGAGCCTGTACCTGGTGTTTGCCGATCGCGATTACGCCGGTCCGGGCGCGCTGCGTCTAGCCGAGATCATCCGCCAGCACGTGAGCGAGCAATGCCGCGCGCACCGCGCCTAAATCGGCAGCCACACCGTCACGCGGCAACCCTCCCCCACCATCGTGTCGATGTCGAGGGTACCGCCCGCGGTGCGCACGCGCTCGCGCAGCTGCGCGAGGCCGAAACGGCGCCCTGAAGTCAGCCCGTAGGCCTGCATGTCGAATCCTACGCCCTCGTCGATGACCCGGATGCCCACCGACCGCGGTGTGAGCTCCATCTCGAGTTCCGCAGATGCGCGCTTCGAGTGCTTGCACGCGTTCATGAGCAGCTCGCGCGCGCAGCGATACACGAGCCGCACCTGATCGCGGCGCATGTCGGCGCTGCCGTCGACTTTGTAATCGACGGTGAAACTGAAGCGGGCTCTGAAGAGATCCGCCAGCCACTTGAGAGTCTGGTCGAGCGATGCGTGCTCGAGCTCCGGGGGGCTGAGATCTTGGATCATCAGCCGCAGACCCTCCTGCGCCTCGCGCGAGGCGTCCACCGCCTCCTCGACCAGCGCGCCGAGCTTGGGCTGGCCTGCGTGAGCACGCATCGCGGCAAGGGTCATGCTGAGCCCTGCCAGCACCTGGCCGATGCCGTCGTGCAGGTCGGCCGCCGTGGCGCGGCGCGCCGACTCTTCTGCAAAATCCAGCGCGTGCGCGTATTGGCGAAGCTGCTCGTGCTCGCGCTCGAGTTCTTGGAGCAACTCTCGATGCTTCACGGTCATCAGGTTGATGAGCAGCGCGCCGCCGCAGCCGATCAGCAGAAAAATGTCGGTCGCGATGACGATGTCGCGCCACGCAGCGACATTCTCCGCGGTGAACGAGCTGCCGGCCCGATGGCCGGCCAGAATGATGACTCCCGATGCGACGATGGCGGCGGCGATGCTCGTCGCACGGCGCGAGAAGCGCAGCGCCAGCCATGCGAGCGGCAAGCCGAAGAGCATGGGCTCTACCAATTGCTCGACGGCTGGCTGCGGCACGAGGGTAAACCAAAAGAGTGCGAGCACGAGCGCGACCACGCACCAACCTTCCCATGCCTTCGCCGCAGGCCGCTCATCCGCAAAGCCGCCGACCATGCCGAAGGTCACCGGCGCAAAGGTCACGATCGCGAGCACCGAAGCGAGACCCCAGAGCCCGAGGTCGGCGAGGACGGTCTCCGCACCCGCCAACTGCGACTCGGTTGCAGCCCCGATGAGCGAGCCGGGCACGACTCCCGCGCACAGTGCGACGATCCAGAGCGGCGATAGCACGAGCTGCGGGCGGCGCTCTCCGACGAACAAGCGGAAAAGCCGCGCCAGGCCGGCTGCGCCCACGGTCGTCAGGATGTTGGCGGCCACGAACCCGAGTGTCGGAGCGAGCGCGGGCAGCGGCTCGGATCTGCACCAGTAGATGAGCGGCACAAGCAGGAGCTCGGCGAGCGCCATCGCGGCTATCACCAAGGGCCAGCGGCGCACCGGCACCAGTATGAACGCGACGAAACTTACCGCGTGAGCGGGCCACAGGGCCGCGATCGCGCCCGTCGGCTTCGACATGTATCCGAAGACGTACAGCGCGAGGTAGCCCAAGAGCAGCCACGCGGCTCGCGCAAGGCTGACACCGCGGCCCACTAAGCGCTCGGAAGCTGATTGCGACGCTGTGCGAACGCGGATCGGGCGGAATTCGGCGTGATCGGGTAGAACGGCATCCCGGCGGCGCTCGCCGTCACCAAGCCCAGCACCGGATTGATTCGAACCAATAGACTCATCGCAGCCGCCGCGTCGGTACAAGAGAAACGCAAAAAACGGCGCTCAGTATAGCATCCGAGCCACCCCTCGCTCGCCGAGCTCGGCGGGGGCGCCCGCAGCTCGACGGCCATTCGGTACAATCTGCGCTCGGCGTATCTCGCCAGGAGTTCCTCTATGACGCAGACCGTACGCGTCGATCGCATCGACGTCGACCGCAGCCTGTACGATTTCGTCAATCAAGAATCGATCCCGGGGACAGGGATCGATGCACACGCCTTTTGGCACGGGTTTGCTGCGCTCGTCGGCCGCCTCGCACCCCGCAACGCCGCCCTCCTCGAGCGGCGCGACGCCCTGCAGGCGCAGATCGACGCCTGGCACCGCGAGCATCCCGGATCGGAATTCGATGCCGTCGCCTACCAGGCGTTCCTGCGCAGGATTCATTACCTCGTGTCCGAGGGGCCGCCGTTTCGCGTTGCGACCGAGAATGTCGATGCCGAGATCGCGACGATTGCCGGCCCGCAGCTGGTGGTGCCGGTCAATAATGCACGCTACGCCTTGAACGCCGCAAACGCGCGCTGGGGCAGCCTCTACGATGCCCTCTACGGTACCGATGCGATTCCGTTCGAGGAGGGCGCGCCCCGGGGCGGGACCTACGATCCGAGACGCGGCGAGCGGGTCATCCGCTACGTGCGCGATTTTCTGGACGACCATTTCCCCTTGAGCGAGGGCACGCACCGCGACTCCGTCGGCTATCGCATCACAGCGCAAGGCCTCACGGTCGCGCTGAAGCACGGCGGCGCGCCGCCGCTCAGGCACGGCGCGGCGCTCGCGGGGTACCAGGGGCCGGCCGAATCTCCCTCGCTCGTCCTGCTCGTGCATCACGGACTGCACGTCGAGCTGCACATCGACCGTACACACCATCTCGGACGCGATGATCCCGCGGGCCTAAGCGATGTGGTGCTCGAATCCGCCTTGACCACGATCCAGGACTGCGAGGATTCGGTGGCCGCGGTCACTGCAGAAGACAAGGTCCTCGTATATCGCAATTGGCTCGGACTCATGCGGGGCTCGCTCGAAGCGCGCTTCGACAAGGGCGCGGACTCCGTGGTGCGCCGCCTCAACCCGGATCGGCACTATCTCGCACCCGACGGCCGGCCGCTCGTCCTGCACGGCCGCAGTCTCATGCTGATACGCAATGTCGGGCATCACATGCTCACCGACGCGGTTAGGCTGGAGGGAGCCCCGATTCCGGAGACCTTCCTCGATGCGGCGGTGACCTCGCTCATCGCACTGCACGACTTGCGCGGACCCGCCGCACGCCGCAACTCGCGCACCGGGTCCGTCTACATCGTCAAGCCCAAGATGCACGGGCCCGAGGAGGCCGGCTTCGCGGGCGAGCTGCTCGCCGAGATCGAGGATCTGCTGTCGTTGCCGAGATCGACGCTCAAGATCGGAATCATGGACGAGGAGCGGCGCACCTCGGTGAACCTGGCCGAATGCATCCGGGCCGTGCGCGATCGGATCGTGTTCATCAACACCGGATTCCTCGACCGAACGGGCGATGAGATTCATACCTCGATGGAGGCCGCACCGATTCCGCGCAAGAGCGATCTGAAGCACGCCTTATGGCTCGATGCGTATGAACGGCGCAACGTCGACGTCGGCCTCGCCTGCGGGCTCCCCGGACACGCCCAGATCGGCAAGGGCATGTGGGCGATGCCGGAGCTCATGGCGGAGATGATTAAGAGCAAGCTCGCCCACCCGCTCGCGGGCGCCAACACTGCGTGGGTCCCCTCGCCGACGGCGGCGACGCTGCACGCTATGCATTACCACCAGGTGAACGTGCGCGAGGTACAAGCCTCGCTCAAAGCTCGAGCGCCGGCGCCCCTCGACGACCTCCTTACTCCGCCGCTGCTCGCTTCGCCCTCGTGGACGGCGGATGAGATCGAGGCCGAGCTCAACAACAACGCGCAAAGCATCCTGGGCTACGTGGTGCGCTGGATCGACTCCGGCGTCGGATGCTCCAAGGTGCTCGACTTCTACGACGTTGCGCTCATGGAGGACCGGGCGACGCTACGCATCTCGAGCCAGCACGTCGCGAATTGGCTGCGCCACGGGATCTGTGAGCCCGCGCAAGTGCTCGCGGCGCTGCGCCGGATGGCGGCGGTGGTCGACGCACAGAACGCCGGCGAGCGCGGCTACCGCCCGATGTGCCGGGATCTCGACAACAACATCGCGTTCAACGCGGCGTGCGATCTCATCTTCAAGGGGCGCTCGGAGCCGAACGGCTACACCGAGTGGATTCTCACCGCACGGCGCAAGCAGGCGATCGCCGCCTATCGGTGAGTTCCTACGCCCGATTAGGCACTTCCCTCATGAGCGCCCGGCGGCATTTTGGTTAGCCTGACCAATGTTATGTACCGGAAAAGGTAGCTGTGGGACCCCTCTCGGAGCGGCCAGAGCTGCGCGAGCACCTGCACGCGGCGCTCGGGCACGTTGCCGACGCCGTTATCGCCGTCGATTCGGGCGGACGCCTGAGCTACATGAACGCTGCTGCCGAGGAAATTACCGGATGGGTCTATGCCGATGCCGTCGGCAAGCCCGCAAGCGCCGTATTCCGCATCATCCACGACGATGAGCGCGTGCCGCTCGAGGATCCCATCGAGACCGTGTTGCGGACCGGCGAAAGGACTGCGCACGCGAACGATACCTCCCTCGTCAACCTCAGCGGCAACCGGTTGCCGATCGAATGGAGCGCTTCGCCGATCCGCGACGCGAGCGGGGCGTCCGCGGGCGCCATCCTGGTTTTTCGCGATGTCGGCGGCCGGCGCGCGGCGGAGCGCGCGCTGCAGTCGAGCGAGGAATCGCGCGCCGAGGACGCTGAGGCGCTGTTCGAGGAGAAGGAGCGCGCGCACGTCACCTTGAATTCGATCGGTGATGCCGTGGTCAGCACGAACTTCTGGGGACGCGTGACGTATCTCAACATCGTCGCGGAGCGAATGACCGGTTGGTCACAGGCCCAAGCCCAAGGCCGCGCGGTCGACGACGTGTTTCGCGTGGTGGACTTCGTGACCCGCCAACCGATTCCAAACCCCACCGCGAGAGCCATCATCGAGAACCGTACGGTGGGCATCGACGCCGAGTGCATGCTGGTGCGCAGCGACGGCGCCGAGCTCGCGGTGGAAACTTCGGCGGCGCCGATCCACGACCGGCTGGGCGGCGTCATCGGCGCGGTCATGGTGGCTCATGATGTCACCGTGGCACGCGAGTTGTCGCAAAAGCTCGCCCGCCTCGCGCTGCACGACAGCCTGACCGACGTGCCGAACCGCACCCTGCTGAACGACCGGCTCGATCAGGCGATGATTCGCGCGCATCGCGCCGGCGGCACGGTCGCCGTGCTCTATATCGATCTCGACCGCTTCAAGCAGATCAACGATTCCTTGGGCCACGCGGTGGGGGATGAGTTGCTGCGCTCGGTCGCGCAACGGCTCCAGGCGTGCGTACGCAGCTCGGACACCGTGAGCCGGCAAGGGGGGGATGAGTTCTTGGTTCTGCTTGCCGACGTGGTTCACCCACGCGACGCGGGGGTGTGCGCCGAGAAGATCATCGCGGCGCTCGAAGCGCCGCATCGGATCGCCGGCCGCGATCTGCGCATCAGCGCGAGCATCGGCATCGCCACGTTCCCCGAGGATGCAGCCGATGCGAAGACGCTGACGCGCAACGCGGATTCGGCCATGTATCAGGCGAAATACTCCGGACGCAACAATTACCAGTTTTTCAGGCCCGACATCAATGCCAATGCCGCCGAGCGCCAATCCGTGGAGCTCGATCTGCGTCAAGCGATCGCGCGGCAGGAGTTCGTGCTCCATTATCAGCCCAAGGTCAATCTCCAAAGCGGCGCCATCGTCGGCGTGGAGGCGCTCATCCGCTGGCAACGGCAGCATCGGGACATCGTCCCGCCGGCGCGCTTCGTCCCGGTGGCCGAGGAATCCGGGTTGATTGTTCCCATCGGCCGCTGGGCGCTCGATACTGCTTGCCGGCAGGCGAGGGCGTGGCAGGTCGAGGGACTGTCGCCGGTCCCGATCGCCATCAACGTGTCCGCGGTGGAGCTGCGCGGCAAGGATTTCTTGAGCAACGTGCGCCAGATCCTCGAGCAGAACCAGCTCGAGCCGCGGTTTCTCGAGCTCGAGCTGACCGAAACCTTCATGATGCAGGACTGGAAATCCACCGCCGAGATCCTGCGCGCCTTGAAGACTCTGGGCGTTAAGATCGCGCTCGACGATTTCGGCACCGGCTACTCGAGCTTGAGCTACATGAGACGATTTCCGATCGATGCCCTGAAGATCGATCAAAGCTTCGTGCGCGACATGACCAGCGACGCGGACGACGCGAGCATCGTGAGCGCCGTCATCAATATGGGCCGGAGCCTCAACATGGGCGTCGTCGCGGAAGGAATCCAGACCCGCGCGCAGCTCGAGTTCTTGCGCGAGCGCCAGTGTCCCGAGGGACAGGGCTTTTACTTCGCGCCGCCGATCCCAGCCGCAGAGGCCACGGAGTTCTTGTTGCGCGCCGGGCGGCGACCGCTGCTCACCTGACGCGCTAGGTGAAGCGGCTCCGCAGCTCCGCGAGGCGCTGGTGCCAGGGCTGCTCGCGTTCGAGCCATGCGGCGAGACGGATGAGCCTCGCATCTTCACCGAGCGGCGCCGCAAATTGGATGCCGATCGGCAGCCCGCTCTTGGACACGGCGAGCGGCAACGAGATGGCGGGCTGACCCGTGATGTTGAAAATCTCGGTGTACGCCGCGAAGCCGTACGACTCGGCATTCCAGCGGTCGAGGTCGAATGCCGCCGTGCGCCCGTCGATTTGTCCGGTCAAGGGCGCATGGTCGGCCGTGGTCGGTAGAATGAGCACGTCGACGCCCTTGAAGCGCTCCGCCATATCCCGGGTCGCGCGGGTGAGCGTGCGCCGCGCCCTGACGTAGTCGACGGCGTTGTTGCGCCGGCCGACCTCGACGGCTGCCCAACTGAGCGCTTCGAGCTCGTGCCGCTCGGGCGGCCGTCCAATACGGCCTCGATAGTAGTCGATCTCCTCGGCGACGCCGGTGAGCCACACGATGCCAGCCGCCTCCCCACAGTTGGCGGTTTCCGGAAATATTGCGTCGTGGACGCGATGCCCGGCGCGCGCGAGAAAGCGAGCGGCCTCCTCGACGGCCGCGCCGATCTCCTCGTTCGGCTGCGCCCCGCTCGGGGTGGGCAAGATCACCGCGATGTCGAGCGGCGGCACGGCGGCGCCCTGCGCGCTTTGGAACATCCCCGCGGCGGAACGCAACGGAATGCGCGAGATGCTCTCTGGACCGCTGGTCAACTCCAGCATCAGCGCGCTGTCGCGCACCGTGCGGCTGAGCACGTGCTCGCAGTCGAGGCCGCCGGCGAGCTCGTCGTGGTGCGGACCCACCGGCGTCCATCCGCGGCTCGGCTTCAGACCGACCAGGCCGCACGCGGCCGCAGGCACCCGGATGGAGCCGCCCGAGTCCGTGCCGTGCGCGATCGGCACCATCCCAGAGGCCACAGCGCACGCGGCCCCGCCGCTCGAGCCGCCGGGACTGCGGGAGAGATCCCACGGATTTTGTGTCGGGCCGCGCCAGGTCGGCTCGGTCACGAAATCGCCCGCAAACTCCGGCGTGTTGGTGCGCCCGAGTATCGACAATCCGGCCGCTCGCCAGCGCGCCGCGAGCGGTGCATCCGCGCGTGCCGCGGGTAGTGTCTCGAGCCAGCGGCACGAAGCGGTGAGATGCAGCCCCGCAACCTCGATGTTCATGTCCTTCGCGAGGAAGGGTACCCCGGCGAGAGGAGCCTGCGGATCGACAGACGCCGCGCTCGCGCGCGCGGCCGCGTAATCGCGCTCCACTACCGCGTTCAACGTGGGATTGAGGGAGTCGATTCGCGCGATGGCGGCCTCGCTCAAGGCTCGCGGCGCCACTTCGCCCCGGCGCACGAGCTCCGCCAAGCCGACGCCGTCGAGGGCCATGTAGTCATCGGGTTGCACGTCTCTTAGCGTAACAAAAGACACGCTAGCGCGTCGGCGGAATGGAATAGGTGCCGATCGCGTGCGCCACCGCGTGCGGATCACCCTCCGAGTACAAGAGCACCTCGCCCACGGCCTGACGCTTCCCGACTTTGAGAAGCTTACACACGCCGACGATGCGTTTGTCCGCGGAGGGCCGGCGCATGAAGTTGATGGTGAGGTTCGTGGTCACTGCGAGCGGCACGATGCCGATCTCGCCCAAGATGGCGACATACAGTGCGACGTCGGCAACGGTCATCAAGATCGGGCCGAACACGGTTTGGCCCGGGCGCAGATCGCCGGGACCGATCTCATGGGTGACGGTCGCCGACCCGCCGCCGACCTCCTCCACCCGGCAGCGCGCCTTGGGCAACTCGCGCGCCAGAAACTCGACGATCTCGGTTTTAGAGGCCATATTGAACCCGCTCACGTTCTTGCTGCTGGACTGCGAGCATCCGACCCTGTACGATGGCTACAGCTAAATCAAGGGTAGGTGCTCGGTCAGCGCCACCCTCGGCTCGCGGTCCGTCTTCGACGCACTCGTACTCTTTTCATCCCCTCGCTGCTGGCCGCTGCGGACGCATTGCGCTCCGTCGTGCGAGCTCAAATTACTGGAATATTGATGTCATTTTCTGATCTCGGGCTCAAGCCCGAATTGCTGCGTGCTGTGGCCGACAAAGGCTACGAGACGCCCTCTCCCATTCAAATTCAAGCCATCCCGGCGGTTCTCGCGGGCCGCGACGTGTTGGCCGGCGCGCAGACTGGAACCGGCAAAACCGCCGGATTTGTGTTGCCCATTTTGCAGCGGCTTGTCGCCACCTCGGCTCCGGGGGACCGCGCTCCGCGCGCGCTCATCCTCGCTCCAACGCGCGAGCTGGCGGCGCAAGTGGCGCAAAGCGCGCGTGACTACGGCAAATACGTGTCCCTCCGTATCACCCAGGTGTTCGGCGGCGTGAGCATCAACCCGCAGATCAGCGCGCTCAAAGGCGGCTGCGACATTCTGGTGGCGACGCCGGGTCGATTGCTCGACCTCGCCCAGCAGCGGGCGGCGGATCTGTCCAAGGTTGAGGTGCTGGTGCTCGATGAAGCGGATCGCATGCTCGACATGGGCTTCATTCACGACATCCGGCGCATCATCAAGCTGCTGCCGCCCAAGCGTCAGAACTTGCTGTTCTCGGCGACCTACTCCGACGACATTCGAACGCTCGCCGAGCGTTTGCTGCGCGATCCGCTGTCGATCCAAGTCGCGCCTCGCAACGCGCCCATCGAGCTGGTCGAGCAGTGCGCCTACCGAGTGCAGAAGGATCACAAGCGCCACTTGCTGGTGCACTTGATCCAGCAGGGCAGCTGGCCGCAGGCGCTTATCTTCACGCGCACCAAGCACGGCGCCAATCGCCTCGCGCAGCAGCTCGAGGGCGCGGGCATCCGCGCGGCTGCGATCCACGGCAACAAAAGTCAAGCCGCCCGGGTCAAGGCGCTCGATCTGTTCAAGCGCGGTCAGGTGACTGCGCTGGTCGCCACCGAGGTCGCGGCCCGCGGTCTCGATATCAAGGAATTGCCGTTCGTGGTCAACTACGAGTTGCCGAACGTCCCCGAGGACTATGTGCACCGCATCGGCCGCACCGGCCGGGCGGGCGCGCTCGGCCAAGCGGTTTCCCTGGTTTCGAGCGACGAGACCGGCTTGCTTCGCGACATCGAGCGGGTATTGCGCCGCCCTGTTCCGTTCCTCGAGACCCCCGTCTTCAAGGTAACGGAAACCGCGCCGCAAGAATCGCGGGAGCGGCGCGAAGCGCACCCCCATTCGCACGCCGGTCAGCGCAGCCAAAGCTCCGGCCAGCGCAGCCAAAGCTCCGGCCAGCGCAGCCAAAGCTCCGGCCAGCGCAGCCAAAGCTCCGGCCAGCGTGGCCAAAGCTCCGGTCAGCGCACCCAAAGCTCCTCCGGTCAGCGCAGTCACGCCGGCCACTCGCGTGGTCACGCCTCGGGTGCTCGCAGCCAGGGCTCTTGGCATCAAGGACGCAAGCAGCGGGCGCAGTGACGTTGGGCCCGCGCCCAGGCGCGGGTCCCCCTTTCGCGAGGCGAGGGCGAGGGCCGCGGCGGCTTACAAGCGGCCGGCGAGCTCCTTGAGGTAGGCCGCGAATTCGCTGCCGAGGCTCGGGTGCTTGAGACCGAATTCCACGGTCGCCTGCAGATACCCGAGCTTGTTGCCGCAGTCGTAGCGCTTGCCGTCGAACTCGAACGCGTACACCGCCTCGCGCTGCATGAGCCGTGCGATGCCGTCGGTGAGCTGGATCTCGCCTCCCGCGCCTTTGCCGATCTTTGCCAGGTCGTCGAAAAGCGAAGGAGTCAACAGGTAGCGCCCAACCACGGCCAAGGTCGAGGCCGCCTTGTCGGGCTTCGGCTTCTCGACGATGTGAGAGATTTTGCCGACGCGCGCGACGATGGGTTTTTCCAGCGTCACGATACCGTATTTGTCCGTGTCCTCGCGCGGCACGGTCTGCACGCCGAGGACGCTCCCCCCGTGGACCGCGAAAACGTCGGCCATCTGCTTGAGGCAGGAGACGCGCGCATCGATTAAATCGTCCGCCAGATGCACCATGAAGGGCGCGTCGCCGACCACCGGCCGTGCGCACAGCACCGCGTGGCCGAGCCCCAACGGAGCGGGCTGGCGTATGTACACGCACGAGGCCCAACTCGGTAGGATACCCCGCAGGGTCTCGAGCAGATCCTGTTTACCCTGCTGCTGCAAGACCGCCTCGAGCTCCGGGTTGCTGTCGAAATGATCCTCGATGGCGCGCTTGGAGCTTCCAGTGATGAACACGAGCGTGTCAGCCCCCGCAGACAAGGCCTCGTCGACCGCATACTGAATCAGCGGCTTGTCGACGATCGGCAACATCTCCTTGGGGCTCGCCTTGGTGACGGGGAGGAATCTCGTGCCGCGGCCGGCAACCGGGAATACACAGGTTTTTACGGCTTGTTTCATGGGGAAATGATAGCGGATTTCACCGCAATTTAACCACCGCGTAGGTCTCGAACGTCTCCCATGACTGGCAGGCCGGACAATGCCAGTAAAAGCTTCGGCCCGAGAAACCGCATTCCACGCAGCGGTAGCGATCGGCGTGCGCCAGCAGCGCGCCGATCTCTTGCGCAGTGCGCTCGAAGCGCCCGTCGCCCGCCTGCCAGACGGCGCGCAGCGTCTCGTCGTTCGCGAACACCGTTTCGATCGCCGCGCGCAGCGGCGCGGCTTGCGCTACGTCGGCGGTTACCGCCGCGAACACCAATTGCCGCAGCTCGCCGGGTTCGCTCGACAGCGCCGCTTCGGCCAATTCCGCGAGCAACCCATCGCGCCGCTCGGCGCCGACCAGGCGCAGCAGATGCGGCAGCTCTTCTTGCAAGAGCTCAGGCGACTCGCGCAGCCCCGCGCGCAGCAACCGCTCCGCGAGAGCGAGGTCGCCCTCGCGCTCCGCGATCTGTGCGCGCAGCAGGGCGGCGCGCGGAAAGGGTGCGGTCTCCTGGCGCGCCTGGCGCAGAAGGCTGCGGGCCGCATCGATCTCGCCGCGCTCCATCGCGAGCGTCGCGAGCTCGCACAAGTAGTGCGCGGCCACGCGCGTCGGCGGTGCCGCCTTGATGCGCGCGAGCTGCCGGTAGGTGTCGAGCGCCTGTTGCCATTCGTGCTGGCGCTCATAGACGCCGCGCAGCGCGGCGAGCGCGCTGGCGCGCAAGCGCGGCACCTCGCTCACCTGCTGAAGGAGCTGCTCGGCCCGGTCGAGAAGCCCGGCGCGCAGGTAATCCTGTGCGAGCGCGAGCAACGCTTGCTCTCGATGCTCCGGCGCGAGGGCCTCGCGCGCCAAAAGATTCTGGTGAATGCGGATCGCGCGCTCGACCTCGCCGCGGCGCCGATAAAGCGCGCCGAGCGCGAAATGCGTCTCGATGGTATCCGCGTTCGCATCCATGAGCTTCAAGAACATGTCGAGCGCCCGATCGGGCTGCTCGGAGACGAGATAGTCAAGACCGGTGAGATAGTCGGGATGGAGCTCGCCGAACGGCCGCGGCCAGCGTTTGCCCCAACCGAAATGTCCAGCGAGAATTCCGATGACCAGCGCCGCCAGGATCAACAACCACTCCAGCAGCGAAAGATCGGGCATGTGGCCGGCGCGGCTAGGAAACCAGCCGTATCAATCGCGAATCGGCTGATCCGCACCGTCGTTGACGCGCTCGCGCAAATCCTTGCCCGGCTTGAAGTGCGGCACGTGCTTACCGGCGAGCGCGACCGCCTCGCCGGTCTTCGGATTGCGTCCCTGCCGAGGGGGCCGGAAGTGCAGCGAGAAGCTGCCGAATCCGCGTATCTCGATGCGTTCGCCTGTGGCCAGCGCGTCGCTCATGATTTCCAGCAATTGCTTTACTGCGAGCTCGACATCCTTCGCCGGTAAATGCTTTTGTTTTGCCGAAATGATCTCAATGAGTTCCGATTTCGTCATTATCGATCCGTGAGCATCACTAGACATGTGTAGGAGGCAGGCGCGGCGGACGCGAAGCCGCCGCACCTAAGCCGCAACCCCTTTTCAATCTTGGCCCGAGATTTGTTCTTTCAGCAGGTCTCCCAGGCTGGTACCGGTGGGCGAGTCGGTGCGGTAATTTTGCATCGCCTCTTGTTCCTCGTGGATATCCTTGGCCTTGATCGACAGCGAGATGCTGCGGCCCTTGCGATCCACACCGGTGAATTTGGCTTCGACTTCCTCGCCCACCTTGAGCAGCAAACGCGCATCCTCGACGCGGTCGCGTGAGAGCTCCGAGGCGCGCAGCTGACCGTCGACCCCGTTACCGAGATCGATGATGGCGCCCTTGGCGTCGACCTCACGGACCACGCCTCGCACGATACTGCCCTTCGGATGCTCGGCGATGTAGGCGGAGAACGGATCCTTCGCGAGCTGCTTGACGCCCAAGCTGATGCGCTCGCGCTCGGGGTCGATCGACAGCACCATCGCGTCGACCTGCTGGCCTTTCTGGTAGCTGCGCACCGCCTCCTCTCCGGGCAGATCCCATGAGATATCGGACAGATGCACCAAGCCGTCGATGCCGCCCGCGAGACCGATGAAGATGCCGAAGTCGGTGATCGATTTGATCTGACCGCTCACCTTGTCGCCGCGGTTGTAGTTCTCCGCGAACTCCTTCCAGGGATTGGTCTTGCACTGCTTGATCCCCAAGCTGATGCGGCGCCGCTCCTCGTCGATGTCGAGCACCATCACCTCGACCTCCTGGCCGACGTGCACGACTTTGGCAGGGTTGACGTTCTTGTTGGTCCAATCCATCTCCGAAACGTGCACCAGGCCCTCGACGCCTTCTTCGATCTCCACGAAGCAGCCGTAGTCGGCAATATTCGTGACCTTGCCGAACAGACGCGTGTTGGCCGGATAGCGGCGCGCGATGTTCTGCCAGGGATCTGCGCCGAGTTGTTTGAGGCCGAGCGAGACGCGCTGGCGCTCGCGATCGAACTTGAGAATACGCACGTCGATCTCTTCGCCGACCTTCACGACTTCGGAAGGATGCTTGACGCGCTTCCAGGCCATATCGGTGATGTGCAGGAGACCGTCGATGCCCCCGAGGTCCACGAACGCGCCGTAGTCGGTGAGATTCTTGACCACCCCCTTGACTGCCGCACCTTCCTGCAGGTTGTCGAGCAGCGCGGAGCGCTCGGCGCTGTACTCCTGCTCGACCACCGCACGGCGCGACACCACGACGTTGTTGCGCTTCTGATCGAGCTTGATGACCTTGAATTCCAGCGGCTTGTTTTCGAGATAGGACGGATCGCGCACCGGACGCACATCCACCAATGAGCCTGGTAGAAAAGCACGCACGTTGTCGATCTCGACCGTGAAGCCGCCCTTGACGCGGCCGGTGATGACGCCGGTCACCACCTCTTGCTTTTCGAATGCGGTCTCGAGCCGCGTCCAGGTTCGCGCGCGCTTGGCTTTCTCGCGGGACAGGCGGGTCTCGCCCGAGCCGTCCTCCACGCTGTCCAAGGCGACTTCGACCGTCTCGCCCACCGCCACCTCGATCTCGCCCTTTTCGTTCTTGAACTGGTCCGAGGGAATGACGGCTTCGGACTTCAGTCCGACGTTGACGATCACGTAGTCTTGACCGACCTCGACGATCAGGCCATTCAGGATGGTGCCGGGACGGATTCGCTGGCTCGCGATGCTCTGTTCAAACAGTTCCGCAAAACTTTCTGTCATGTGCTCTCTGTACACGTTGCCCTGACATCGATCCTGGATGCATCAGGGGTTACCAAAAATAACGGGGACCGTTCCTTGATCCACCGCACCGAAAAACTCATCAATGTCGCGCCGGCTCCTAAGGTGAGCGGCGGACCAGCTCTAAAACGCGCTCGACCACTTCATTGACGGACATCCCCGTTGTATCCAGCACGACCGCGTCGGCGCTTGCGACAAGAGGCGATGAGGCGCGCGTAATATCGCGCCTATCCCGCTCCGCGATCTCCAGCAAAAGGGCGGCAAGGGTAGCAGCAACCCCCTTTTCTTTCAACTGCTTATGCCGTCTCAACACCCGCTCTTCAAGGCTCGCAGTGAGAAAAATCTTGAATTTCGCAAAAGGGAAGACCACGGTACCCATGTCGCGGCCGTCGGCCACCAGCCCAGGCGATGCGGCGAAAGCCCGCTGGCGCTCCAGAAGCGCCGCCCGCACCGCGGGGAGCGCGGCGACCTGGGACGCATCGTTGCCGGCCCGCTCGGTGCGGATGTCCCGTGTAACGTCCTTGCCGTCGAGCCAAACCGCCTCCTGGTCGCCCGGGCCGGACCCGAACCGTATGTCAAATGCCACCGCGAGTCGCGCGAGCGCCGGTGCGTCATCGAGCGCAATACCACTGCGCCGGCCGGCCAGCGCGACCAACCGATAGAGCGCACCGCTATCGAGCAGGCGCCAGCCGAGAGCCTGTGCGACGGCACGGCTGACGGTGCCCTTGCCGGATCCGGAGGGGCCGTCGATCGTCAGCACGGGCACGCCGGCCCCGGGGGTCCTAGCCACGGGAAGGGTATCCCGCGAATTGCGGCCGGCTCATGTGTGATACTCCTCGAGGCTGAGGCCCGCCGAGCGGGCGAGCTCCACGAACCCGGGGAAAGAGGTCGCCACGTTCGCCGTGTCGCGGACCCGGATGGGCTTGGCGGCGCGCAGACTCGCGATGCTGAAGGCCATCGCAATGCGGTGGTCGCCGTGGCTGTCAACCTCACCGCCGCCGAACGCCGGCCCGTCGGGCCGGCCGCGGATGTGCATGCCATCGGGCGTCACGCGGTGCTCGACGCCGAGCGCCTCGAACCCCGCGCCCATCGCCGCGATGCGGTCGCTTTCCTTGACCCGCAGCTCCTCGGCGCCGGTTATCACCGTCTCGCCCTCGGCGCAGGCGGCCGCTATGAAAAGCACCGGGAACTCGTCGATCGCAAGCGGCACCAGCGAGGCGGGAACCGCTACACCCTTCAAGAAAGAGGGGCGCACCCGGAGATCGCCCACCGGCTCTCTGCCGCTCATGCGCGCCTCCTCCACGTCGATTCGACCACCCATGCTGCGCAGGATATCGAGCAGGCCGACCCGCGTGGGATTGAGTCCCACATTGCGCAGCACCAGCCCCTCCTCCGAGGCCGCCAGCAGTCCGGCCACGATGAAAAACGCGGCAGAGGAAAAATCGCCAGGCACCGCGAGATTGCGGCTGTTGAGCCGCTCCGGGGGCTCGAGCAAGGTGGCCAGGCCCTCGTTCGCGATCTTCACGCCGGCGGCGAGTAGCATGCGCTCGCTATGATCGCGGCAGACCGCCGGCGAGCTCACCCGCGTCGCTCCCTCTGCGTAGAGCGCCGCGAGCAAGATGGCCGACTTCACTTGTGCGCTCGCCACCGGCATCTGGTAAGAGATGCCGTGCAAACGGCGCCCGCCGCTCACCTCGATCGGCGGCGTGCCGTTGTGAGTGCGCACGTCCGCGCCCATCTCGCGCAGCGGCTTGGCAACGCGTTCCATGGGACGCTTCATCAAAGACTCATCGCCGACGAGCCGCGAATCGAACGGCTGCGCCGCCAGAAGGCCCGTGAACAGGCGGATCGCGGTGCCGGCGTTGCCCATGTCGAGCGCGTGCGGTGCGCCTCTCAGGCCGCGCAGGCCGACACCGTGCACCCGCACGCGTGTCGGGTCCGGTTGCTCGATCGGCACGCCGAGCGCGCGCATCGCTCGAAGCGTGGCGAGACAGTCCTCGCTCGCCAGAAAACCGCTGACCTCGCTCACCCCGTCTGCGAGCGCGGATAAGAGAATCGAGCGGTGCGAGATGGATTTATCACCCGGTACGCTGAGCGGACCGGAAACGCTTCGCGCCGGCTGCGCCTCGATGCAGCGCGATCCGGGCGCCATTAGAGAACGGCCCGCGGATAGGACCCGAGAACCTTGAAGAGCGACGCGCGTTGCTCGAGCGAGGCAAGCGCCTGGGCGAGCGGCGGGTCGCTCACGTGACCCTCGACGTCGATGAAGAACACGTAGTCCCATTTGCGCTTGCGTGAGGGACGCGACTCGATGCGGGTCATGTTGATGCGGTGCTCGGCGAACGGTTCGAGCAGCCGGAACAGCGCGCCGGCATCGTCGGTGTCGCTCGCCGAGACGAGCAACGTCGTACGGTCGGCTCCGCTCCGACTGAAGAGCTTTCGGCCCACGACTAGGAAGCGCGTGGTGTTGTCCGGCCGGTCCTCGATTTCGTCCGCGAGCAGGATGAGCCCGTAGATCTCGGCCGCCGCTCGGCTCGCAATCGCGGCACTGCCGCGCTCGTCGCGCGCGCGCCGCGCGCCCTCCGCGTTGCTCGATACCGCAACACGCTCCGCCTCGGGCAGCTGATCGTCGAGCCAGCCGCGGCACTGCGCGAGCGCTTGCGGATGCGCGCAAACCCGCCGCACGTCGGCGAGCGCGCTCATGCGCCCCATGAGATGGTGATGGATGCGCAGCTCCACCTCGCCGCAAATCTTGAGGGCCGAGCCCAGGAACATGTCGAGGGTGTGGTTGACGGTGCCTTCGGTCGAGTTCTCGATCGGCACCACGCCGAAGTCGGCGATACCGCCTTCCACTTCGTGAAAGACCTCGTCGATCGCCGGGAGCGGCAGCGCGCGCACCGAGGAACCGAAGTGCTTGAGCACGGCGGCCTGGGTAAAAGTGCCTTCGGGGCCCAGGAACGCGACCTTGAGCGGCTCCTGCTGAGCGAGGCAGGCGGACATGATCTCGCGGAACAAACGTGCGATCTCCTCGTCGCGCAATGGTCCCCGATTGCGGGCGAGCGCCTTGCGCAGCACGTCCGCCTCGCGCTCGGGTCGATAGAAATCGACCGCCTTGCCGCTCGAGGACTTGGAGATGCCGACGAGCTGCGCAAGACGCGCGCGTTCACTGATCTGCGCGTGGATCTGCGCATCGATCGTGTCGATGCGCTCGCGGATCTGCGCGAGCTCCTCGCGCCCGGCGCCCGAAAGCAGCACGCCGGGAACCGCCGGTGCGGCGGATTCCGCAGCCGTGTCCGGAATATGCCGCGCGGTGCGGCGGGTCGATGCGGCCCCGCGTTGCTGGCCCGATTTTTTCTTAGCCACGCGATCCCTCACACGTGCTTGCGCTCGAACTCGCGCATGAAAGCGACGAGCGCCTCCACGCCGGCGAGCGACATGGCATTGTAGAGGCTGGCACGCATCCCGCCCAACACGCGGTGACCTTTGAGATTGGCGAGCCCGGCGGCCGCGGCCTCCTCGAGAAACACGGCGTCGAGTTCCGGCTTTGCGAGCGCGAAGGTGACGTTCATCCACGAGCGCGCATCCTTGGCCACGCGGTTGCGATAGAACGAGGACGCGTCGATCGCGGTGTAGAGCGCACGCGCCTTGGCGCTGTTGCGCTCGGCCGCTGCGGCGAGCCCGCCGTGCTTCTTCAGCCATTTGAACACCAAACCCGCCACGTACCACGCGAACGTGGGCGGCGTGTTCAGCAACGAACCCTCGTCCGCCACCGACTTGTAATTGAACACCGCCGGGGTCTCGGGCCGCGCATGCCCCATCAGATCCTCGCGCACGATGACCAGGGTCAAGCCGGATGGTCCGATGTTTTTCTGCGCGCCGGCATAGATCAGCCCGAACTTGGACACCTCGATGGGCCGGGAGAGCAAAGTCGAGGACATGTCCGCAACCAGCGGTACCGCGCGGGTCGCCGGCACGTACTGAAACTCGACGCCGCTGATCGTCTCGTTCGGCGTGTAGTGCACGTAGGTCGCTTCGGTGCTCAGCTTGAGCTCGCGCTGCGGCGGCACGCGCAGGTATTCCCCGCCCGCATCTCCGGCGACATTCACCGCGCAGTAGCGCCGCGCCTCGGCGATCGCGCGCTTCGACCAGTGTCCGGTATTGATGTAATCGGTCACCGACTTCGGGGCTGAGAGATTCAGCGGCACCAGCGAGAATTGCGCGCTCGCGCCACCCTGGAGAAACAGGATCTTGTAGTTGCGCGGCACGGAGAGGAGCTCACGCAGATCCGCCTCCGCCTCGGCGGCAACTTGCATGAAGGCCTTGCCGCGGTGGCTCACCTCCATCACCGACATGCCGCTGCCGTTCCAGTCGAGCAGCTCGTCGCGCGCCTGCTCCAGCACCTCGGTGGGAAGCACCGCCGGACCGGCAGAGAAATTGAAGGTCCGCACGCGCAAATGCCTCAGGTTTCGGCGGGCGGATCGCCGGGCTCGGGTGCCCCCGGCTCGCGCGCCCCGGGCTCTGGCGCCCCCGACTGATCCGAGGCGGATTCGCCCGATGCGCCATCGCCCTCACCGGCCTCGCCGGTCCCGGCTTCGCCCTCACCCGGCGGCGCATCGCCTTCGGGCGCAAGTCCCGCGATACGCTCGAGCCCGGAGAGCTGATCGCCCTCCTCGAGGCGGATGAGGCGCACACCTTGGGTATTGCGGCCGACCACCGAGATATCCCTGACCGGGGTGCGCACCAGCGCACCGTTCTGGCTCATGAGCATGATCTCATCGTCGAGTCCCACCTGTAGGGCTCCCACCATGCGTCCGTTGCGGTCGGTGATCTGCAACGCGATCACGCCCTGACCGCCGCGGCCGTGCGTCGGGAACTCCTCGAGCGGCGTGAGCTTGCCGAAGCCGTTTTCCGAGGCGGTGAGAATGAAGCCTTGCTCGACCACGATCAGCGCATTGACGCGCTGCTCGTCCGAGAGCTTGACGCCGCGCACTCCGGCGGCCTCGCGGCCCATCGCGCGCACTTCGTCCTCGGCGAAGCGGATCGCCTTGCCGCCGGTGGTGAAGAGGAGAATGTCTTTGGTCCCGTCGGTGATCGCCACGCCCACGAGCTTATCGCCCGGATCGAGGGCCACGGCGATGATCCCGCTCGCGCGCGGGCGCGAGAACAATGCGAGCGAGGTCTTCTTCACCGTGCCGAGGCTGGTCGCCATGAACACGTACTTGCCTTCCTCGAACTCTTTGATCGACAGCATGGCGCTGATGCGCTCGCCCTCCTGCAGCGGCAGGAGGTTCACGATCGGTTTGCCGCGCGAGCCGCGGCTCGCCTGCGGCAGCTGATAGACCTTGAGCCAATAGAGCTTGCCGCGGTCGGAGAAGCACAGCAAGGTGTCGTGCGTATTCGCCACGAACAAGTTGTCGATGAAATCCTCGTCCTTGACGGTGGTGGCGGCCTTTCCGCGGCCGCCGCGGCGCTGAGCCTGGTAGGCCGAGACCGGTTGGGCCTTCGCGTAGCCGCCGTGCGACAACGTCACCACGACGTCCTCGGGCGAGATAAGATCCTCGATGGTGAGATCCTCGTGATTGGCGATGATCTCGGTGCGCCGCGCATCGGCGAAGCTCTCGCGGATATGTTCGAGCTCGCCGCGGATCACGCCGAGCAAGCGCTCCGGCCGGGCGAGTATGTCGGCCAGGTCGCGGATGAGCACCAAAAGCTCCTGGTACTCGGCGACGATCTTGTCGCGCTCGAGGCCCGTGAGCCGGTTCAAGCGCATGTCGAGGATCGCTTGCGCCTGCACCTCGGTCAGCCGATAGCCGCCGGCGACCAGTCCCAGAGGCGAGGTCTCCCCTTCGGGCCGCGTGCTGATCGAGCCCGCGCGCGCCAGCATCTCGGGCACCGCGCCCGAGCTCCACGCGCGCGACATGAGCGCGATCTTCGCCTCCGCCGGCGTGGGCGAAGCCTTGATCGCCGCAATCATCTCGTCGATGTTGGCGAGCGCCACGGCCAACCCCTCGAGCACGTGGCCGCGCTCGCGCGCTTTGCGCAAGTCATACACGGTTCGGCGCGTCACCACCTCGCGCCGGTGGCGCAGGAACGCGTCGAGCATGTCCTTCAAGCTCAGGAGCCGCGGCTGGCCGTCAACGAGCGCGACCATGTTGATGCCGAAGACCTGCTCCATCTGTGTCTGAGCGAACAGATTGTTGAGCAGAATTTCCGGCACCTCGCCGCGCTTGAGCTCGATCACTACCCGCATGCCGTCCTTGTCGGACTCATCGCGCAGGCCGTCCGACGCGATGCCCTCGATCAGCTTGTCGCGCACCAGATCGGCGATGCGCTCGATCAGCTTCGCCTTGTTCACCTGGTAGGGCAGCTCGGTGATGATGATCGCCTGCCGGTCGCCCTTGCCGACGTCCTCGACGTGGGTGCGCGCGCGCACCGACAGGCGCCCGCGGCCGGTCTTGTAGGCGGCGACGATTTCCTGCGCGCCGTTGATCAGGCCGGCGGTCGGAAAATCCGGGCCGGGCACGATCTGCATGAGCTGCGCGAGATTGATGTCCGGGTTCTCGATGAGCGCGATGCACGCCGTGATGATCTCGCCTAGGTTGTGCGGCGGAATGTTGGTCGCCATGCCGACGGCGATCCCCGAAGATCCGTTGATCAGCAGATTCGGGATGCGCGCCGGCAGCACGGCCGGCTCGGTCTCCGACTCGTCGTAGTTCGGATTGAAGTCGACGGTCTCTTTTTCGATGTCGGCGAGAAGCTCTCCGGCCAGCTTCGACATGCGCACTTCGGTGTAGCGCATGGCCGCCGGCGGATCCCCGTCCACCGAGCCGAAATTTCCCTGGCCGTCGACCAGCAGATAGCGCATCGAGAACGGCTGCGCCATGCGCACGATGGCCTCGTACACCGAGGAGTCGCCGTGCGGGTGATATTTGCCGATGACATCGCCCACCACGCGCGCGCTCTTCTTATACGCTTTGTTGTAGTCGTTGCCGAGCTCGCGCATCGCATAGAGCACGCGCCGATGCACCGGCTTCAATCCGTCCCGCACGTCGGGGAGCGCGCGCCCGACGATCACGCTCATGGCGTAGTCCAGGTACGACTTGCGCATCTCCTCTTCGAGATTTACGGGCAATATTTCGCGTGCGATCTCGGCCATTGCGAGAGTCCGGGTGATCCTTCGGGCCTGTCTTTAAGCGGGTTTTGGAGGGGCGGGAGCTGGGCTCAACATCCGCAGAATTCTAGCACAGATCGGCTCCGGTCTTAAGCCTTGGATCGGTATTAGCCGATATACTCGCGGTCATGCCCGGAGCGCCCTCGGATACGAATATCAAGGCTCGCTGGCTCGTCCCGATGACGGGCGAGGCCGTGCTCGAGCATCATACCTTGGTGATGCGCGACGGGCGGATCGTCGACGTTTTACCCGATGCCGAAGCGGCGCGACGCTACGCTCCTCGCGTGCTCCTCGAGCGCCCGACGCATCTGTTGATGCCCGGCCTGGTCAATGCGCGAACCAGCCTCGCAAGCGACGCGCGAAGCCCGCACTTCAAATCCGGGCACCTTGCGCCCGAGACCGGCCTCGTCTCGATCGCGAACCTGATCAAGGCGGGCATCACATGCTTCTGCGAGGTCGGGCACTTCCCGAACGAGGTGGCGGGCCTAGCGGTTTCGCAGGGTCTGCGCGCCGTGATCGGGCTGCCCGTGGCGGAGCGTCC